>Ga0210033_1001180_pt1 | contig 24355 bp, 15 predicted proteins | sample CryGeymeta201501_FD_185465 | JGI IMG/M metagenome (GOLD analysis project Ga0210033, IMG submission 185465) | Groundwater microbial communities from Crystal Geyser aquifers in Utah, USA - Crystal Geyser metaG 2015-01 (SPAdes) (version 2) | ecosystem: Environmental > Aquatic > Deep subsurface >... | reverse complement strand
CCCGGTGAGAGCCGTGAGGTCGTCGTCCGCAGACACCCCAGGCTCGGTCGGGCTATTGGCCCTCCCGTCGCCAGGGGCTCATCTGTCTCGTCGCCCTCCGGGCTCCTCGGGGTCGCCCCTGCGGGGCTCCCGAGCATGCTCGTTCTTGGGGTGGACCGGAAGGATCGAGCCGAGAGCCCCGAATCACTCCAACCGAGAGCCCCGCAGGGGCGACTCCCATGCTAGCCCCTGGCGACGGGCGCGCAGCGCCCGAGCCTGGGGTCTTCGATGGTGGTTCTCGACCGCCAGCCTTAGGGATAGAAATCCGCACCTCCCTGCGCGGTTCTCCGCCTCCATGCACGGTGAGCGCCGCCGCGGGCAGAATCTTCACTCGGGATCGGGGGGCCGGGGCGGCCTGGGGATGGGCGGAAGGCTCTGGGAGGAGGACGGCGCGGGCCTGGGCACCGCGCGCAACCCCTGCGAGACGGCGCCAGGGGGCAGCGCCGGGGGCAGGGAGGGCGGCATGCTGGCCGCAGGTCGCGGCGCGCCGAGCAGGACCAGACCGCCGCCGTCCTCGGTGCAGAAGTTGAACTCACCCTCGAAGCGCCTCAGGCAGCGCGGGCAGACCTTGAACCGGGCGGCCTCGTCGGCGGGCAGGCGCAGGCCGCGGCGCTCCCGGCGACACGTCTCGACCTCGGCGTCCATGGACAGGGCCAGGAACTGCACGATGGCGATGGCATAGGCCTCAGCGGCGCGCACGTCGGCGTCACCCTGCGCAGCGGCGTGGCCCGCGTCGCGGGCGTAGCGCGCGAGGTCAGCGTCCACGACGTTCGTCTCGCCGAGCAGCTCGCACACGCCCTCCATGTGCACCTCCCAGGCCTTCCAGTCGCGCTGGCGACCCGCGCAGCGCAGGAGGTTGAGGTAGACCGCGCCGAGCAGGCCCCGGCGTCCCTCCCGATCGGCCAGTGCGCGCGCCTCGGCCAGCACCTCGGCGGCCTCCAGGTAGCGCCCCTGGTCCATCAGGACCATGCCGAGGCCCAGGCGCGGCCGGATGCCCTCCCCGCCGCCCGTGGCCTCGTGCAGGCTCAGGACGCGCCGGTAGCGCTGCTCGGCCTGGACGTGGCGGCTGCGCCGGCGGTCGACCTCGGCGAGCCCGAGCAAACAGGAGGCGATGCCGCCCTGGGCGCCGAGGCGATCGAACAGGGTCAGGGCGCGCTGGTAGTAGCTCGAGCCCTTCTCCAGCTGCTCCTCGGCCATCGCGAGCTCGCCGAGGCCGTACAGGCACTCGCCGACCCCGTGCCGGTTGCCGACGCGGTCGTGCAGCGCGTGCGCCTGCTTGATCAGGTCCACCGCCAGCTCGATGTCGCCCTTCATCGCCACGACCGGTCGGAGCGCCTGGAGGCAGTCCGCCACCCGGCGACGCTCCTTGAGCCCCTTGGCCTCCACCAGCGCCGTCCGCAGCAGCTCCATCGCCCCTTCGACCTGCCCGCGCTTGAACGCGACCTCGCCGAGCCCCCGCACGCAGTCGATCTTCCGACGCGCATCGCCAGACTGCTCGGTCAGCTCCCGCGCCGCCTCGAAGTGCCGTGTGGCCCGGTCGAGGTCGCCGCGGATCAGGGCCACCTGCCCGGTCCAGATGAGAGCGTCGGGCAGCAGGCGCGCCCAGCCGTGGGTGCGCGCGGCGTCGATGCAGCGCTGCCCCAGGTCCATGGCCGTGACGAGCTCGCCGCGCAGATACCCGAGCTGGATCTGCAGGATCCAGCCCTCGCCCCACGCCGGGTTCGCCTCGTCGATGCCCAGCTCCGTCAGCGCCTCCTCCCGCAGCCGCACCAGCTCGTCGGCGATGCGGAACTCGCTGCTCTCGATGTGCTCCGAGGCCCCGCGGAGCAACGGCGCCACCGCCTGCGCCCGATCACCCGCCGCCAGCAGGTGACGGCCCAGCCGCTCGGAGACGCCCTGCTGCGCGCGCGGATAGCGCTTGGCCAACATCCGCGCGCACGAGCGGTGCAGGTGCTGCCAGCGGTCGTAGTCCCGCGCGTTGCGCTCCAGACACTCCCGCAGCATCCCGTGGGTGAACGACCACGTCGCGTTGCCATGCTCGGCCAGACGCGACGACAGCAGCTTGTAATACAGGTGGAAGGTCAGCTCCACGCCCGCCTCGGCGCACGCCTGCTCCCACTCGAGCGAGTCGACCTCCTGACCGAGCAGGGCGGCGATCTCCAGCGCCGGCCCCGAGTCCGGCGGCTCCTCCTCGAGCAGCCGGGCGATCCGTCCGGTCCAGACCTGATGCAGATCGTCCGGCAGCCGGGCCTGCTCGCCCTCCTTGAGCACGAAGCCGTGCTCGCCGACCTCCAACACCCCGCGCTGCACCCAGTCGCCGACCAGCTGCACCGCGAACAGGGGGTTGCCCCGGCACCGCTCGGCGACCTGGTGGGCCAGATCTCCCTCGAGCAGCAGGAGCTCCCGCACCAGCTCCTCGCGCTCGACCTCCGGCAGCGGCCCGATCTGGATGCGCTGGGTGCCCTCCTGCTCCATGATCTGCTGGAGGATGTGCGCCTCGACCGGCCGCTCCGCCAACGCCTCGTCGCGCGCCGTCAGGATGAACAGCACCGGCGTCGCCCGCAGGGTCTGGCTCTTGAGCACGTACTGCGCGAACCACAGCGCGTCCGAGCCCCACTGCACATCATCGATCCACACGATCACCGGCCGCTTGCGGCCCTCGCGCTCGATCAGGCGCTGCAGCAGGACGTAGCGCTCGGTGGGGCTGGAGAAGCGGATGGGCTTGGCGCGGGCGGCGCGCTCCTCGGCCATCGGCGCCATCACCAGCTCGGTCAGCGCGTCCCACTCGTAGTCGTCCGTAACCTCTGAATCCTGAAGGGATTTTCGCGTCCGACGCCGAACGTCCGCCCGGTTGAGCCCGATGTTGTTCAGGTACCGCGAGACCATGCGCGGCAGGCCGTTGGCCGGCCCGGCGATGGGGCTGTGACCCGCCTTCATCAAGGTCGCGCTGCCCACCTCGTGGCCTCGCTCGCAGATCCACTCGGTCAGGCGGCTCTTGCCGTAGCCCGCCGCGCCGTTGAGCAGGACCAGCCGCGCCCGCCCCGTCTTGCGCACCTCGGTCAGCGCGTCCCAGATGGTGTCGCGCTCCCGCTCGCGGCCCACCATCCGGTAGGTCCGCAGCGCGAACAGGCGCAGCCCCGCCCCGATCATGCCGACCGTCGGATCGGCCGGCGTGTCTCGACGCCACGTCAGGGGGTGCGGCGAGGGCGTCACCTCGAGCGGCTCCACGTCCGTCGCCTGCCCCTGCGGACGACGCCCCCGCGACGTGGACGGCGCCTGCCGCAGCAGCTCGTCCAGCAGGAAGGTCCGCGCCCCGCCAAGGCCAGCCTCCGGGACCATGTACGTGTCCGCCCCCGCGAACGTCCCGTCGTACAGGTACGTCGAGTGCTGGGAGAGCCCCTCCTCCGGGAAGAGGATCGTCGACCGGTCGCTCATGCCCGGTGGCATGTCGGGGAACATCAACGTGCTCGTCGGGTTCATCCCGCTGACCGTCGAGAACATGTTGGTCGCCCGAGACGTCGACATCGAGAAGTCGATCGCCAGCGACGACTTGCGGTCGTCCGCCGGATCGCCCAGCCGCATCAACGCCCACGCCGCGTCAGCCGCCCGCACGAACCGCTCGTGCGCCTTCTTCTGCACCAGCCGCACGATCCACTGGTCGAAGCCCTCCGGCACCGGCTGCAACGGCTCCAGCGCCGGAGGCAGCTCGTACAGATGCTGCCGCTTCAGGTCCTGGTAATTGTCCGCCCCGAACAGGGGCCGGTTCGTCGACAGCTCAAACGCCAGACACCCCAGCGCGTAGAGGTCACTCCACGGACCGTAGTCCCGCCACTGCCCCTCGAACAGCTCCGGCGCCATGTACCGCGGCGTCCCGGCCTTGCTGCCCTTCATCTGCGTCTCGGTCTCGTCCGTGGCGTGTGCCAGACCAAAGTCCGTCAGCTTCAACCCCGGCCGCAGATCGTCCTCCGACGCCATCAGGATGTTGCCCGGCTTGATGTCCCGGTGGATCACCCCCCGCGCGTGCGCATGGGCCAGCGCGTCCATCAGCGTGATCAGGATCCGCTTCAGATCCGCCCACGCCAACACCCCCCGCATCTGATCCAGCGAACCCCGGCTCGCCAGCTCCATCACCAGATACGGGCTGCCCGCCACCAGCCGCCCCCCCGACAGCTCCTCCGCCTCCGGCGTCACCATCCCGTGATCGAACACCTTGACGATGCCCGGATGATTCAGCGCCGCGACCGCGCGCACCTCGTTCCTGAACGCGTCGCGATAACGTCGCTGGCGCGCACGGGATCCCGTCATGACCTTGAAGGCCACCGGGATGTCCTGCCGTGTGTGCACACCGCGCCACACCTCCCCCATACCGCCCTTGCGTATGGGAGACTGAAGCAGGAAGGGGCCGAGAGGAATTGAGAACATGGAGCTCTACGCCACGGCGGTCAGGGGATCCACTCCGGTGATACCCCCAGATGCCGCGTGGGCGCAAGCACGGCCGACGGTTTGGGGGCGGCTCCCCCGCATCGAGGCTGCCCGCCGGAGCTCCCCCGCCGCTGCATCCGCGGAGCAAAGCTCCGCGGGCAGCGTCGACCCCTCGCAAGCGAGAGGTGATCGGGCCCTCTTCCTCCCTGGGACATGGGTTCACGTCTCGAGGCAAGGTCGCGACTCTTGAGGTGCGGGGCGGGTAAGGACGCGGTGGCGCTCACCCGCCACGATCTCATAACTTACTGTGCTGAAAGATAAATTATTCGTCCGGCATTCAGATTCCACGACCGTGCCTTGAGACGTGAACCACAACCCGTAAATCGTGAGAGCGCCCGATCACCCCTCGTTTACGAGGGGTCGACGCTGCCCGCGGAGCTTTGCTCCGCGGATGCAGCGGCGGGGGAGCTCCGGCGGGGGAGCTGCCTCTGGCAATCTTCGCCCCAACCCCTTACAGTGCGCCCACCCTCCGGCGCTCACGCGCCTCGCCACCGCGGCCCCACACCCGGAGCGCCCGGCCTGGCGAGGACAACGCCCGGAGGTCCACCACCACGCGAATCGCCAGGTGCAGAGAGCCTCATGAAGCCCGACAGCCCGGATCAGCCCCTTATCATCGAAGAGCCGCGGGCCGTGCGGGAGACGGACCTGACCTACAACGACTACCTGCGCATCCCGCAGCTGTTGTCGTTGCAGGTGCCGGAGTCGTCGCCGCCGCACCACGACGAGATGCTGTTCATCATCATCCACCAGACCTACGAGCTGTGGTTCAAGCTGGTGCTGCACGAGCTGGAGCAGGCGGCGCTGATGATGCAGGAGTGTCGGGTGTTGCGGGCGCGGCACTTCGTGTATCGGGTGGTGGAGATCATGCGGGTGCTGGTGCCGCAGATCCACATCCTGGAGACGATGTCGCCAGTGGAGTTCCTGGAGTTCCGGGACCGGCTGATGCCGGCGAGCGGGTTCCAGTCGCACCAGTTCCGGGAGGTGGAGTTCGCGGCGGGGCTCAAGGATGCGCGGTACCTGAAGTTCTTCGAGAAGCGGCCCGAGGCGATCGCGACGCTGACGGCGCGGCTGGAGGCGCCGGACCTGCGCGACTTCTACTACCAGCTGCTGCGCGACCTGGGCTTCGCGGTGCCAGCGGACATCTCGCGGGCGCATCTGGAGGAGCATGAGGCGGACCGGGAGGCCCTGTTCGCCGCCATCCTGCCGATCTATCAGTCGCCGGAGGAGCACATGCCGCTCTACCTGCTGACCGAGTCGCTGCTGACCTTCGACGAGTTCCTGGCTTTGTGGCGTGAGCATCACGTGCGGGTCGTGGAGCGGATCATCGGGTTCAAGCGGGGGACCGGCGGCAGCAGCGGGGTGGGCTACCTCCAGACGACCACGAGCAAGAAGTGCTTCCCCTACCTGTGGGATGTGCGGACGCGGCTGAACGTGCGCCCGCTCAACCAGCAGCCCTGACCCGATGAGCGCCAAGGTGGCAGAGACTCCCTCCCTGATCGCCCGCCTGAGCGGCGGCGGTCGCGTCAAGATCGTGCTGGTCGTCCTGTTGATCGGGGCCAGCGTGGGGCTGTGGGCGACGTTCCGACGCGGCGCGGCGGCGTCCGCGCCGGCGGCGGACGTCGGCGTGCGCGGCGCGCTGGCGGCCTACCTGTCCGAGCGCGCGGGGCTCGAGGTCACCGCCGACCGGGTGGGCTTTTTGAGCGACCCGCAGGCGCGGTCGTGGACGGAGACGCTGGACTTCGCGCCGGCGTGGGTGCTGGCGCGCTCGCGGAGCACGGATGACGTGCTCGAGGCTGAGGACCTGTTCTACGTCGAGGTGCGGCTGGACGCCGACGGCTCGCCGCTGGACCATCGACGGCTGACCAACCTCACCCGGACGCCGTATGCGCGGGAGACGCTGATCGCGCAGCAGGACGGGCACCTGGCGCTGGCCGTGGAGTCGTCGGGGCAGCTCGACTCGCTGCTGATGGTGGACTTCGGGCAGGACGAGCGAGAGCTCCCGCCGTTCTCGGGGCGGTTCGCCCGGCTCAAGCACGAGGTCACCAACGTCCAGGAGACCGGGCGCGCCGACGGCGTGGGCCTTCGGCTGTATCGGCTCGAGCCACCGGCCAGCGCCGTGGTCGGCCAGATGGTCGAGGGCGCCTTCGAGGTGGAGCTGCGCGGCGAGGGCAAGGGAGAGGGCGGAGAAGGGGCCGTGCAGCGGTTCTCGGTGCCGTTGGCGGGCGACGCGGTGAAGGGCCTGGATGGCGCGCCGGCCAGCCGGTTCGTCTACCAGCCCAGGTTCTACGCGGCCAAGATGTTCACGCCGTGGCTGGTGGACACCATCCGCGACCTGTCCTTTGTGGGGCCGCGCAAGATCGCCGTGCTGGAGCAGTTCACGTTCCAGTGGGCCGATCAGATCAAGCAGTGGGCGTTCGCCGCGGGCGCGGTCAGCGAGGAGGGCAAGCTGGTCGAGGAGCTGGGCGAGGCCGTGGTCAACGGCAGCGTGCCGAAGCTGGCCGTCTCCGACGAGCAGCGCACCGACGAGTGGCCGCCCCCGCCGGTCGTCTCGGCCGTGGACGATCCGAAGCCCGGCGAGGGCCAGTGGAGCCCGTTCGAGCTGGACTGGCTGCGGACGACGCCGGGGGCGCCGCCGGCCTTCCTGAAGACGGCCGTGCGGATGGACGCCGCCCGGCCCTACCAGATCATCGTCCTGATCGCGATGGACATGCGCCAGCTGGACCTCGGCATGGTCGCCGGCACCGGCTCGCCGGAGTCGACGTTTGGCGTGCAGGGCACCGGCCAGCTCCCGCGGGACCGCAAGACGATGGAGCACCTGGTGGCGGCGTTCAACGGCGGCTTCAAGACGGCCCATGGGGCCTATGGGATGCAGGTCGACGGGCAGATCGTGCTGCCGGCGATGCCCTTTGCGGCGACGGTGGCGGTGACGGAGGATCGTCAGGTCCAGCTCGGCTCCTGGAACAACTCGATGCAGGTGCCGCCGCAGATCCGCTCGTTCCGCCAGAACCTGCCCCCGCTGATCGCCGACGGCAAGCTCAACCCGACCGGCAAGCGCCAGTGGGGCGGGACGGCGTCGGATCTGGACAGCGTCTACACCGAGCGGTCCGGCGTGTGCTTCCGGGGTGAGAACACGCTGGTGTTCGCCTGGGGGCAGGGCATGTCCGCGGACTCCCTCGGCAAGGCGATGCTGGCCGCAGGCTGTGACTTCGGCCTGCACCTCGACATGAACCCGACGCACACCGGCTGGAGCTTCCTCCGGGTCGAGTGGGAGGACGTCGCCGACGGCAAGCTCAACGACGCGAAGATCGAGAAGGGCGGCAAGACCATGGACTTCCGCGCCGACCGGTACCTGGAGCGGGACGTCAAGGACTTCTTCTACCTGACCCTGCGCTCGACCTTCGTCGACGACCTGCCCGCTCCGCCCGAGGGCTTCGGCGCCTGGACGCAGGAGCACGCCCCCCGCAACACCGAGGGCTTCCTCGAGCTGGCCGCCGTCTCCACCGGCCCCAAGGGCGAGATCCTCGTCGCCGCCGACCTCGAACACCTGACCGCCAAGCTCCAGCGCGGCAGCCACGAGCCGGATCCCAACGCCCTGCCGGGCGCCGTCGTCGAGATCGAGCCCGTCTCGCTCGCCGCGCCGTCCATGCTGCTCGACCTCGGCGTGACGAGCGCGGAGGAGGCCGGGGGCCTCAAGAGCGGCGCGACCGTGCTCAAGCCGCTGGCGCCCGGCCAGGCCGCGCTCGTGCGCACCGAGGATGGCCGGCTCGACCTCCTGCCCCCGGCCACCGTCGCCAAGCTCGACCTCAGCACCGTCACCGACGCCCGAGGCGGCCAGGCGCTCATCGTCGACGGCGAGCGACGGCCGTGGGAGGGCCCGGCCCCGAAGGGGTGGACGCACGTGATGGGCCTCGACGCGGCCCGGCGCCTCTTCGTGGTCAGCGGGCAGCGCAGCCCGGACCAGCTGGCCGAGCTGCTGCACGGCCTCGGGGCCCGGCAGGCCATGGCCCTGTCGAGCTCCCTCGGCGCCACCGAGCACCCGCTGCACTTCCTGCGCGTGGACAAGGGCGACGACGGGGTCGCCGCGCTGCGGGAGGTCACCCCGGCGACCGGCAAGGCCAGCCCGCTGGCCGAGAGCCGCGCCACCACCACCCACCTGTACTTCGAGCGCGTGGCCGCCGGCCCCCGCGTGACCCGGCTGGACCTGCCCACCGTCGAGCTGGACGCCGAGGAGGCCAAGCGCCAGAAGCGGCTGCTGAGCCAGGTCAACGCGATGCGCGAGGAGCTGCGCTCGGTCGAGAACGAGAAGTACAAGGTCTGGGTGGAGAAGCTGAAGGAGAAGCGCGAGGCCAAAGAGCAGAAGTAGCACCGCTCGCGCCCAGCGCCCGACGGCCCGCGCCAATCGACGCGGACCATGTTTGTAACCCACTGTTACTCTTGACCTTTGCGAATCACCATGGGCCCCGATCTCACCTACCCCGACCTCTTCGACGCCATCGTCATCGGCGGCGGCCACGCCGGCTGTGAGGCCGCGCACGCGCTCGCCCGGATGGGCTGCAAGACCCTGCTGCTGACGATGAACATCGACACCATCGGCCACATGAGCTGCAACCCGGCCATCGGCGGGCTGGCCAAGGGGCACCTCGTCAAGGAGATCGACGCGCTCGGCGGGCTGATGGGCCGCATCGCCGACGCCTCGGCGATCCAGTACCGACGCCTGAACATGAGCAAGGGCCCCGCCGTGCGCGGCAGCCGCACCCAGGCGGACATGCGCATCTACCGACAGCGCATGGGCGAGGTGCTGATGAACACCGACAACCTGTACATCAAGCAGGGCTCGGTGGAGGACTTCATCCTCGGGCCAGCCTCAAGCGGTGGCCAGGCGCGCCACCGGGTCACCGGCGTGGTCGATCGGCTGGGCGTGCGCTACGACGCGCGCTGCGTCGTGGTCACGGCGGGCACCTTCCTGCGTGGAAAATGCCACGTCGGGCTCCATCATTTCACGGGTGGCCGCGCGGGTGACGGTGTCTCCGTGGGCCTCTCGGAGACCTTGTCGGACCTTCAGCTCCAGATGGGCCGCCTCAAGACCGGCACCACCCCCAGGCTCGACGGCCGCACGATCGACTGGGCGCAGTTCGAGGTCCAGCCCGGCGACGACCCGCCGGCGCGCTTCTCGTTCTACTGGGATGAGCCCCTGCTGCCCCAGGTGCCCTGCCACATCGGCTACACCAACGCTGAGACCCACGCCCTGATCGCCGCCTCCACCGACCGCTCCCCCCTGTTCACCGGCGTCATCGAGGGCGTCGGACCGCGCTACTGCCCCTCCATCGAGGACAAGGTGGTGCGCTTCGCCGACAAGGACCGCCACCAGATCTTCCTCGAGCCCCAGGGCCTCGACACCCACGAGATCTACCCCAACGGGCTGTCCACCAGCCTGCCGCTGGACGTGCAGTACCGCTTCCTGCGCTCGATCCCCGGCCTCGAGAAGGTCGAGATCATGCGGCCGGGCTACGCCATCGAGTACGACTTCGTCAACCCCATCCAGCTCGCCCCCTCCCTCGAGCTCCGCGCGGTCGAGGGCCTCTTCCTCGCCGGACAGATCAACGGCACCAGCGGCTACGAGGAGGCCGCCGCCCAGGGACTCGCCGCAGGCATCAACGCCGCCCTCAAGCTCCGGGGCGAGCCCCCGTGCGTGTTCTCCCGCGACCAGGCCTACATGGGCGTCCTCATCGACGACCTCGTCACCCGCGGCACCAACGAGCCCTACCGCATGTTCACCAGCCGTGCCGAGTTCCGGCTGCTGCTCCGCGAGGACAACGCCGACCTCCGCCTGAGCGAGCTCGGCTACGACCTCGGCCTGCTCCCCGCCGAGCACCACGCCCGCTTCCTCGCCCGCCGCGCCCGCATCGAGCGCGGCCGCGAGGTGCTCACCACCGTCCAGATCACCCCCAGCGACGACAACCTCCGCCACGCCGAGGCGTGCGGCCTCGACGCCTTCAAGACGCCCCTGACCCTCGACGACCTCCTTCGCCGCCACCACGTCACCCTGCCCGTCATCATCGAGCTCGCCGAGCGGTGCGGCTTCGGCGAGGGCGCCGAGACGCTCCGGGCGCTACCCGAGGCGGACGCGGAGCAGGTGGAGATCCAGGGGCTCTACGCAGGCTACATCGAGCGCCAGGCCGAGCAGGCCACGCGCTTCCGCGAGATGGAGCACGTCGCCCTGCCCCCCGACCTCGACTACCAGCGCGTGCCCGGCCTCTCCTTCGAGGTCCGCGAGAAGCTGACCGCGGCCTCGCCCGTGTCCATCGGCCAGGCCACCCGCATCCCCGGCATCACCCCCTCGGCCATCAGCGCCCTGCTCGTCCACCTCCGGGTCGACGACGCCGGCGTGGCCCGAGACGACGCCCCACGCACGAGGCGCGAGGCCGCCGGACCCGCCTGAGCGCCCGTCTTCCCCAGCAGAGCGGATCAGGTGGCGTGGCCTCGCGCGCCCACGCCCTCCACGATCCCCCGCAGCTCCGCCACCGCCCCCTCCAGCCGCTCCCTGCCCATATGGTGCGTGCGCGTGCTCCAGAGCACCGCCTCGAGCCCCCGCGGCACCTCCAGCCGCTCCCGCAGCGCCTCCAGCGCCAGCCCGGCGCCGTAGCCTGCCAGCAGCGCGTGGGCGAGGGCGCCCGGGGCCTCACAGCGCCCGACCAGCTCCAGCAGCACCACCAGCAGGTCGTCGGCGTGACGCGCCTCGGCCGTCTGGCCCGGGTCGTGCCGGGTCTCGAAGTCGATCAGCCAGGCCCGCCCGCCCTCCGCGTCGTAGAGCACGTTGCCGAGGTGGGGGTCGCCGTGGGACCACGGCCCATCGCAGCGGTCGCAGTGGAGCTGATGCGCCCGACGGAGCTCCCGCCCCGCGGCGGTCATGGCCGCCGCGTCGAGCTCCCCCGCGATCACCAGCTCCCGCAGGCTTCGGCCGGGCAGCCGCTCGACAAACAGGCCACCGTCGAGCGGGCCGCACGCCCGCTCCGGTCCGTGCAGCAGCGCGAAGCAGTGCAGCTCGTGTTCGACCCACGCCGACGCCGACGTGAACATGTGGATGCGGCTCCCCGACAGGCGCAGAAACAGGTTCCCGCCCGGAAAGAGCGCCGTCCGCAGCGCCCGCCGCCGCTTCTCCACCACCGGCCGCCCGTCGCGCTCGCCGAACGCCACCGCGTTGACTCGGAGGCCGTCGATCGCCTGCGCCATCAGGCGCGTCAACCCGTCGCTCATGCCACCTTCCACTTGACCAGCCCGATACCGACGGCGATCAGCGCCATGCCGGCCCATTGGCGTCCTCCGATCGGCTCCCCCAGCAGCGCGAACGCCGCCAGGATGATGAGCGCATACCGCAGCGCCGAGACCGACATCGCCTCCGACAGCCCCGTCTTGTCGAGGATGGCCACCCACAGCACCCCCGACAGGCACCACGCCCCCACCCCCGAGATCGTCCACGGGCTCGTGGCCAGCGCCCAGGCCCTCCCCCAGCCCTCGCCGCCGTCCCCGGCAGTCCCGAGCTTGATCGCCACGTGCCCGAACACGCTCGACGCAAAGAACAGCGCCCAGATCACCACCTGATACGCGACGCCCGTGACCGTCGGCATGGCTCAGCCTCCTCCTTCCACAGCGCGCCCCGCGACGCCGTCCTCGACGACCTCCCGCCCCTGCCGAAGCGCCTCGTACCACAGCAGCACGGCCAGGCACCCCAGGCACCAGCACCGCACGAAGCCCTGCCCCACGAACCCGCCGAACAGCATCACAACCGCGAGCGGCAGCACGGTCGCCATGACGCTCACCGTCCCGCCTGCCGCCACCGTCAGGCGGCGCGAGGCCGCCAGCGGACGGTCCTCGCCGTCCAGCAGCGCCGGAAACAGGAAGACCAACTGCGCCTCGACCCCGTAGAACGCCAACACCACCAGCGCAGGCGCCAACCACCACACCCCCGCGGCCACCGCCACCGCCGCCAACACCGTCGCAGCCACCGCGCACGCGCCGTACTTGGCCGTCCCCCACGCCTGCCACGCCCGCGCCGGCCTCGCCACGGGCGCTCCCCTCAGCGCGCCCAACCCCGCCGCCATCCACGCCGCGCCCCCATCGAACGCCCCCGTCCGACACCGACGCGCCTCCTCCTCCAGCCCCGGCGCCTCATCGTACCGCTCTCGCGACGCGCCGAGCAGCCGCACCGCCCGCCGCACCGCCCTCACGGCCCCACCTCCCGCACGAAGCAGAAGTGGCACCACGCCATCCACGCCGCCCCGTTGCCGAACACCAGCAGCCGATGGAACACCGTCTCGACCGTCGTGCAGCGGCGCCGATGAAAGACGAACTCGTCGTAGCAGATCAGCGCCGTGGTGGTGAGCGCCACGGCCATCACCGGCAGGAGCAGCACCGCCGGCCGCTCGACCACCGACGCCGCCGCCATCAGCAGGAACAAGGGCAGCCCCCCCGCCAGCAGCGCCAGCTTGTGGCTGTGATGCTCCTTCGGCCCCACCGTCACGAACCGCCGATGGAACAGCCAGTCCCCCACCCCACCCGCCGTCGCCACCCCCCCGCACACCGCGATCACCCACAGCTCCCAAGGTGCACGAGACAGCGAAAATACCCAATCAAATCTGGCACTTACAGCACCGAGCCAGAGCAGTCCCAGGACGAACAACACGCAGGGCGCGAACAGCCCGACGAGATTGACCGTCTCCCGCAGCCGCACAGGCCGCGCCGCCCGCCGCCGAAGCTGCCCCAGCTCCACCACGGCCCGCGCCGCGCTCCGGGCCTCCTGCGCGTCGAGCGCGTCGACCTCCTCGCCCCGAGCTGTGCTGTTCATGGTGCGTCCTCCCGCGATCACGCCTGTCGTTCGAGATGTGACGGCAGTATAGCAGCTCCGCCGAGGCCGTTGGCGGCAGGATCGAGGCGTTGTGGTGCAGATTCGGTGCAAAGCCCGGCGGCCGCCATGTACACTCCGCCCGCCCCCGGACCTGCCATGGAGCGACACCGCGTGGCCCGCATCCTCTACCTCGAGCCCTTCAACGCCGGCTCCCACGCCGCCTTCACCCGCGCGCTGACCACGGGCCTGCCGCACCAGTGGACCGCGCTGACCCTGCCCGGACGTCACTGGAAGTGGCGCATGCGCGGCGCCGTGCCTTACCTGGCGACCGTGCACCGGGACACGCTCAGCGCCCCGTACGACCTCGTGATCGCCAGCAGCTACGTCCCCCTCGCGGAGCTGCGCGGGCTCGCCCCGAACCTGGCCGCCATGCCCAACCTCCTGTATTTCCACGAGAATCAACTCACCTATCCGGTCCAGGAGGCGCACAGCGGGCCGCGCGACCACCACTTCGGGTTCACGCAGCTCGTCTCGGCCCTGGCCGCCACGCGCGTCGCCTTCAACAGCCAGTGGAACCGGGACAGCTTCCTCGACGCCGGCCGCGAGCTCCTCCGCCGCATGCCCGACGCCCGCCCCGACGGCATGATGGACACCATCGCCGACCGCTCCATCGTGCTGCCTGTCCCGCTCGACCTGCCCCCGGTCGACGCCGCCGCCTGCGTCGACGACCCGAACGACGACCGCGCCGCGGGCCCGATCGTGCTGTGGAACCACCGGTGGGAGTACGACAAGAACCCGGAGGGCTTCTTCGGGGCGCTGCGGGAGCTCGACCGGCGCGAGGTGCCGTTCCGGGTGATCGTGTGCGGCGAGCGCTTCAAGCAGGCGCCGGCCGTGTTCGATGAGGCGCGGGGCTGGCTCGGGCCGCGGCTTCTGCACTTCGGCTACGCCGCCTCCCGCGAGGCCTACCGCGCCCTGCTCCACCGCGCGCACCTCGCCGTGTCCACCGCCCACCACGAGTTCTTCGGGATCGCCATGCTGGAGGCCGCCCACTTCGGGGCGCGGCCCGTCGTGCCCGACCGGCTCAGCTACCCCGAGCTCTTCCCGGCCCCCTGGCGCTACGCCGATGACGCCGCGCTGGTCGACACCCTCGAGCGCCTGTGCCGCGGCTGGGCCAGCGGGGCGCTGTCGCTGCGCGCCGCCCGCCCCGAGTTGACCGCCGCGGTCCTGGCCCCAGCCGCCCTCGCCCGCTTCAGCGCCGAGCTGGACGCGCTCCTCGCCCGCTCGCCGCATGGCTGACTTCGCTGGAATGGACCGCGGCCCGAGGAGGTTGGCTCGACATATCATCGCACGTCGCTCGCTCCCAACCGCCACCGACGTCGCGCACCCTGCCGAGGGTCCTTCCCTATCCACGGCCACACCTGGCCACCGGAGCCTCATGTCCCTCTCTCAGTTTCAGGGTTCGATCCTCGGCCTCGCCATCGGCGACGCCCTCGGCTTCCCCGTGGAGTTTCGTTCGCGCCGCCAGATCCTCGAGCTGCTCGGGCCGGCCGGGGTCACCGACCTGCTCGGCATCCAGGACCCGCGCTTGTCGGGCCGGGCCCCCTACATCATCGGCGCCACCCACCCGGCCGGCACCTACTCCGACGACACGCAGATGTCGCTGGCCACCGCCCGCGGCCTCCTGACCGCCGGCGGCGCCGACCTCGACACGCTCATGGAGACCATCGGGCGCGAGTACGTCGCGTGGTCCATCTCGGACGACAACGACCGCGCGCCCGGCTCGACCTGCATGACCGGCTGCAGAAACCTCGCCCAGGGCACGCCCTGGCGCGAGGCCGGCGTCGCCCGCTCGAAGGGCTGCGGCAGCGCCATGCGCGTCGCGCCCATCGGGCTCTACTACGGGAGCGATCTCGACCGGGTCGAGGCCGTCGCGCGCGCCTCCTCCCTGCTCACCCACGGCCACGACGCCGCCATCGAGGGCGCCGCCGCCGCCGCCCTGCTCGTCGCGCTCGCCGTCGCGGGCGTCGAGCCCGCCGCCATGTACGCCGAGGTGATGCGGCGCTGCGGCGGCCGCAGCCCCGACTTCGACCGCTGCCTCCACCGCCTGCCCGACCTCCTGTCGGCCCCGCCCGAGGTCGCCCTCAGCAAGGCCGGGCTCGGTGAGGCCTGGGTCGCCGAGGAGGCCGTCGCCAGCGCCCTCTACTGCGTCTGGCGCCACCCCGACGACCTCCGGGCCTGCCTCCTCGAAGGCGCCAACACCGACGGCGACTCCGACAGCATCGCCGCCATCGCCGGCTCGATCTCGGGCGCGCGGCTGGGCCTCGGGGGCATCCCTGCGGACTGGGTCGCCCGCGTGGAGGGCTCCGCCGCGCTGCACGCCGTCGGCGAGTCGCTGTGGAACGCCCGGTGGGTGTAGGGGCTCGGTGAGGCTGCGACAGCCTGTGTCGCAGCCTCCCAAGGAGGCGTGCCACCCTCGCCCCGTGGCCCCCCAACCATAACGCGGCCAACCCGTTGTGATGAAAGCAATTTTTAGCGTCACACGAACGGGTCGATCAATTTTCACTCACGTCACACAGCCGTCACACACGAATTGGCGCGGATGCGCTATGCCTCCCTCCGTCCGCTGGAACGCCGCGTGAGGGCAATGTGGAACGTCATTGGCTCATCAACCTCCTCGAGCTCCTCGTCCCCCTGCTGTGGCTGGGCTGTACGGCCTGCGTCGATCTCGACGGACAGGACCGACGCGCGTGGCTCCAGGAGACGCTGATCGAGGACAACCTGGCGCTGCTCGCCCGCGACCCGGCGACCACGGGGGGCAAGTTCCTCAAGATGGGCAGCTCGCCGTACAACCTGTTTCGCGGGACGGTGGGCCAGTTCGTGCGGGACAGCGCGCAGCGAGGGCCGGGCTACCTGCCCACACGGTTCGGCTCGGTCGAGGGGAGCCGCGTGCTGCTGGTGGGCGACCCGCACCTGGAGAACCTCGGGACGTTCCGCGCGGCGAGCGGTGAGCTGCTGGTCGACTTCAACGACTTCGACGCCAGCGGCTACGGCCCATGGATCCTCGACGTGCGGCGCCTCGCCCTCAGCGTCTGGCTCACCGCGGCCCTGCTGCCCGAAGACGGCGTCGACGCCGTGAGCCCCGGCGAGCTCGCCGCCTCGGTGGCACGCGGCTACGCGGACGAGGTGAGCGCCGAGACAGACGGCAGCCCCCCGCTTCGCGTGCGCGCCGGGGAGCACGGCGCCATCCTCGACGACCTGTTCGAGCGCGCGGAGGCCAACGGCGACGCGGACACGGCGCTGAGCGACTACACGCGGGTCGTGGGCGGGCGGCGCGTCATGGTCTTTGGGGAGCTGGAGGCCGGCCCCGTCGAGGGCGTTGACGGCGACGTGGTGCGGGCGCCGCCCGTGGAGGAGCAGCGGCTTGTGGAGGCGCACCTGGCGCAGGTCGGCGCCACGCTCATCGCCTCGATCCCGCAAGACCAGCTCGCCGTCAAGGGCGTCTCGCGGCGGCTGGGCGCCGGGGTCAGCAGCTACCCGCTCTGGCGGTACTACGTCCTCGTGGAGGGGCCGACGCAGGCCCCGGACGACGATTGGCTGCTCGAGGTCAAAGAGACGAGCGACCCACCGCGACGTCCCGGCCTCGCGGTCCATCCGGGCCGCCAGTTTGCCAGCAACGGCGCGCGAGTGGTCAGCTCCCAGCGCGCGCTGCAGGAGCGGCCCGACGCCGACCCGCTGCTCGGCTGCCTGGACCTGGGGCGCCTCTCCTTCCGCGTCCGCGAGCGAACGAGCTATCAGCGCGGGTTGGCCGTGGACCGCATCGTCGAGCGCGTCGGGGACGGGCGATGGTCGGTCGCGGACCTCCAGGAGCTGGCGACGATCGCCGGACGCCTGCTCGCCCGCGCCCACCTCAACGCGCCGACGCTGCATGGCGGCGACGCCCTCCTCATCGTCGCTGCGGACCTCGGTGGCGACCGTGACGGGCTCGCCGAGGAGACCACGCGCTTCGTCGAGGTCTACGGACCGCAGCTCCTCACCGACCACCAGCTCCTCAACGCCCTGCTCGCCGATGAGGGCCCGACGCTCGGATACCGCCCATGAGCCAGCTCGCCATCCTCACCCGGCTCCACCGTCACGGCGGCCCGGCGCGCCTCACGACGGCGCTCGCCCTGCTCGGAGGGCTGTGCGCGGGGTGGACGGCGACCGCCACAGCCCAGGACGCGGAGCCTCCCCCGACACCGCCCCTCCCGGCCGGGGCGACCGCCGCGTCTGCGCCAGAGATGGTCGTGGAGGGCGAGCTGTTCGGCGGGCTCGACGCCGTGTTCACCGACGCGGAGGACTTCAACGCCTTCGAGGTCCAGCGCGCCGAGCTGGGAGGGCTGATGCTGTGGGACGCGCGGCACGTCGGCGGCGAGGTCCGTCTGGAGGCCGTGCGCTCGGCGGGGAGCGGGAGCTTGCTGGGGATCGACGGGGACTCTCTCGTGATGCGGCTCAAGCGGGCCTGGGGCTATGCGTCGGTGCCGCTCGCGCCGGTGCGCATCGACCTCCGGCTCGGTCTGGTCCCCGACGTCTGGATCGAGGCGGTCCAGTCCAGCTTTGAGCTCCGCGGCCTCGGCCCCACCCTGAGCGAGTCCGGCGGCTTCTTCGACACCAGCGACCTCGGCGGGAGCGTTCGCGTGGACGTGCTCGACGGGCTCGCCACCGCGCAGGTGGCGGTGACGAACGGAGAGGGGCGGAACCTGCGTGAGCAGAACGCCGGCAAGAACACGACCGTGACCGTCACGCTCCGCCCATGGCGGCTCACGCTGGGCGGCGAGGAGGCGGGGCTGTGGTTGCACGGGGTCTACCGGGACGGCTCCACGAGCGTGGCCAGCGTGATCGACAACCGCATCGGCGGCGCGGTGGCCTGGACCAGCGCCTGGGTCGACGCTGGCGTCGAGCTGGTGAGGGCCAACGGCTACGCCGGCCGGGAGGTCGACGCGACCGGCCTCGGGGCCTGGGCCAACGGCTACCTCGTGCGGCCGTGGCTCGGCGCCGTGGTCCGCTACGACCACCTCAACCCCGACACGAAGCTGGCCGACGCCGACCGTCAGACCCTCACCGCAGGGCTGTACACCGACCTCGTGTTGCCCGCGCTGCCACCCGACCCGCGGCAGTTTCGCCTCTATCTTGTCGTCCAGGACGAGTCCGCAGGCGCCGGCGCAGGCCCGATCCCTGGCCGCCCCGAGGTCGCCGACCTCACCCGCCTCATGCTGACGCTCGCCGTGGGTGGGCGCTGGCGCTCCGCTCCCGACGACGCCCCCGAACACCGCCGAGACTGACATGCAACACCCTGTTACCCAATCACTTTTCGCCATCTCCGCCTGTGCGCTCTCGCTGGTGGTCGCCTGCAGCGGCGCCCAACCCGCCGACGACACCCCGTCGCCAACCGACAACGGCGCCGCCAGCAACAACGGCGCCGCCAGCAACCACGGCGGCGACGGCAACCACGACGGCGACGCCAACAACCTCGCGCCTGCGGGCACGGTCGTGATCAACGAGGTCGCCGCCGCAGGTGACCCGGTCGACTGGGTGGAGCTCTACAACGGCGGTGACGCCAACGTCGACCTCTCCACCTGGTCCCTCACCGACGACGTCGCCGGTGACCCGACGAAGGCGAGCATCCCCGCCGGCACCACCATCCTGCCCGGCGAGTACCTGCTGATCTTCGCCAGCGACGAGACCCTCGGCCTCAAGCTCGGCGGAGACGAGGAGCTCGGCCTCGTCGGGCCCGACGGCCAGGTCGTCGACGCGACAGACTGGGCCGAGGGCGACTCACCCGCAGGGGCCTCGTGGGGACGCATCCCCGACACCACAGGCTTCTTCAAGACCCTCCTCACACCGACACCCTCGGCCACCAACGTCGACGGCGGCGAGGCGACCAACAACGGCGCGACCAACAACGGCGCGACCAACAACGGCACGACCAACAACGGCACGACCAACAACGGCATCCCCGCCACGCACGTCGTCATCAACGAGGTCGCGCCCGCGGGAAGCCCCTCCGACTGGGTCGAGCTCTACAACGCCGGCGAGTCCGACGCCGACATGACCGGCTACACCCTGACCGACGATGTCGCTGGCGCGCCCTCCTTCGCGCCACTGCCGGACGCCTCGATCCTTCCGGCGGGCGCGTACCGCGTGATCGAGATCAGCAACGACACCGTCGGCTTCAAGCTCGGCGCAGACGAGGAGGTCGGCCTGTTCGACGCGGACGGCGCCCTCGTTGACATGGCGGACTGGACCGACGGCGACGCGCCTCAAGGCTTCTCCTGGGGACGCCTGCCCAACGGCGCTGGCGACTTCCGCCCCCTCGCGGTCCCCACGCCCGGCGCCGCCAACACCGACGCCGCGCCGCGCTGCGGCGACGAAGCCTGCACCGGCGGCGAGGACGTGGAGTCGTGCGCGGCGGACTGTCTGGTGGTGGAGTGTGGCGACGACCTGTGCGTCGGGGACGAGACGTGGGCCAGCTGCCCTGCCGACTGCCCCCGCCCCGAGACCGGTCTCGTCATCAACGAGGTCGCCGCCGCTGGCGACCCGGACGACTGGTTCGAGCTCTTCAACGGCACCGCGCAGCCGATCGACCTCTCGACCTGGTTCTTCACCGACGACGTCCTCGGCGCCCCCCAACGCGCGAGCTTCGACGCCACCGCTCGGATCGAGCCCTGGGGCTACCTCCTGGTCACCTTCAGCGACGCGTGGCCCGGCTTCCGGATCGGGGGCGACGAGGAGCTGGGCGTGTTCGATGCGAACGGCGCCTCGATCGATGTCGTCGATTGGAACGAGGGCGACTCGCCCCTGCTCCTGAGCTACGGGCGCGTGCCGGATGGTGTTGGCCCCTTTCAGACCCTCTCGGCTCCGTCGCCAGGGGCGCCGAACGCTCCGTGAGTCGCGTCAGACCCGCGCCGGGGGGGCTCCGCGTCCGATCGACTCAGGCCCCTTGCGGTAGCCTCACGCGCGAGACGCGAGGCCGCAGCCCTGCGACCGCCCTGCCAATCGACATCCCCCCCCTTGCGCCGACCCACCCCCTGCACCTACAACCCTCCTCGTCGTCACCATCCCCTCCACACCGACGAGACGCCATGACCCGCTCGTATCTCTACGCCCTCCTCCTCCCCCTCCTCGCTGCGTGCGCCACCCTGCCCGCACCCTCGCCCACGCTCACTGCCACCGTATCGCAGACCGCCAACGCCGAGCTCGCCGCCGTCGGCGACGCCTACTGGGAGCTCCAGATGGGCCGCTATCCCACCTGGGCGACCGCCATGGGCGACCACCGCTACGACGACCGCATGACCGACCCCTCCGAGGCGGCGATCCTGGCCCACCAGGAGCGCCTGACCGCCCTGGAGCGCCGCCTGCTGGCCATCGAACCGGCCACCCTGTCCACCGCGGAGACCGTCACCGCCGATATCCTCGCCCTCGAGCTCAGCCAGCCCCGGCGCGCCATGGCCTGCCAGTCCTGGCGCTGGAGCGTCGACCAGCTCGGCGGGCCGCACGTCGGGCTGGCGGAGTTGGCCCGGTACCATCGCGTGCAGGCCCCCGCCGACGCCTGGAACCTGCTGACCCGGTATGGCCTCGTGCGCGGCCTCTTCGACGCTCACGTCGCCAACCTCCGCAAGGGCCTGGCCGCCGGCCAGACGGCCTCGAAGATCAACGTCGAGCGCGTCCTGCGCCAGCTCGACGAGCTGCTCGCCACGCCCGTCGCCCAGAGCCCCTTCGTCACCGAGGCGCTCGCCCAGCTCGACCGGGGCGGCCTCGACCCGGACGCGCTCCAACGGGACGGCACCGCGTGGCGCGCCCAGCTCCTCGGCGTCGTCGAGAGCTCCGTCTACCCCGGCCTCACCGCCTACCGCGACGCGATCCGCGACGAGGTGCAGCCCCGCGCCCGCGAAGGCGCAGGCGTCGCCAGCCTGCCCGGCGGCGCGGCCTGCTACGAGGCGTCCATCGCGTCCACCCTCGGCCTCGACCGCGCCCCCGATGAGCTGCACGCGCTGGGGCTGGCGGAGGTCGAGCGCATCCGCGCCCGCATGGAGACGCTCGCCCACGCCCAGGGCGCCCCGAGCGCCGATACCTGGCTCGCCGCCCTCAACCAGCGTCAAGACCAGCACTTCGAGTCCGCCGAGGCCCTGCTCGCCTACAACACCGGGCTCGTCCAACGCGCTCAGGCCGCCCTCCCCGCCGCCTTCGGCCGCCTGCCGAAGACGCCCATCGAGGTCACCCCCATCGAGGCCTTCCGCGACAAGGACGCCCCGGCCGGCTACTACTACAGCGCCCCCGAAGACGGCTCCCGCCCCGCCGCCTACTACGTCAACACCTACCAGCCCGAGACTCGCCCCCGCTACACCATGGCCGCCCTCGCCTTCCACGAGGCCGTGCCCGGACATCACCTCCAGATCGCCCTGGCCGCCGAGAACAAGGCCCTGCCCCGCTTCCAGCGCGAGGTCGGCCTGACCGCCTTCGTCGAGGGCTGGGCCCTCTACGCCGAAGGGCTCGCGGGCGAGCTCGGCCTCTACCAGACCCCCGAGGAGGAGCTCGGCGCGCTGACCTATGAGATGTGGAGAGCGGTGAGGCTGGTGGTCGACACAGGCCTGCACGCCCGCGGCTGGACCCGCCAGCAGGCGCTAGACTACCTCGTCGCCCAGACGGGCAAGGACCCGGGCGAGGCCGCCAACGAGATCGATCGGTACATCGTGTGGCCCGGACAGGCCCTGGCCTACAAGGTCGGCCAGCTCGAGATCCTGCGGCTGCGCGAGGACGCCCGCACCCGCCTCGGCGACCGCTTCGATCTCCGCGCCTTCCACGACGAGGTGCTCGCACACGGCGCGGTCCCGCTGCCCACCCTCGACCGCCTCGTCACCGCCTGGGTCGGGCGCCAATAGCCCCTATTCGCCGCCCTCGCCGCGCCCACCGCCGCCCGACCGACGCCGACGACGGCGACGCGGCGCGTCCCCATCCGCGCGAGGCGCAGGTGCCGTCGACTCGCTCGACCGCGGCGCGCGCCCCCCGTCGCTCACCGGCGTGCCAGGCGTCGGCCGACGCTGCCGCTCATGCGTCCTCGGACGCTCCGAGGCGGACTCGCCGCCCCCGAAGTCCCCGATGGACACCGAACTCCCCCCGCTCGACGCAGCGGGAGCCGGGCTCCGACGCGGAGCTCTCGCGTCGGGCTCCTGCCGGACCGGCCGCGAATCCACGTCACTCCTCGGACGGCTCGGCGGCCGCTCGTCCCGCGCAGGCCGGCTCATCGGACGCTCCTCCCGCGGACGCTCCTCCCTCGGACGCTCCGCCCGTGGACGCTCCTCGCGCGGACGCTCCACATGCGGACGCTCCTCGCGCGGACGCTCCTCCCGCGCCGGCCGGCTCGACGAACGCTCGTCGCGCGGAGGACGCGGCGCCGGACGGCTCGACGGACGCCGCTCCACCTGAACCGGCGCCGAACGTCGGGCCCGCGCCGGAGGCGGAACCGCCGCAGCGCAGTGGTACGGATGGTCCAACACCACCTCGATCGACTCCCCGATCTCCCGCTCGATGTCCCGCAGGAACGCGCCCTCGCTCTCGTCACAGAACGCGATCGCCATGCCCGGACGCCCCGCACGCGCCGTACGGCCGATGCGGTGCACGTAGCTCTCCGGGATGTTCGGCAGATCGTAGTTGAAGACGTGGCTGACCCCGTCCACATCGATCCCGCGCGCGGCGATGTCCGTGGCCACCAGGATCGGCACGTCCCCATCCCGGAACCCGTCCAGCGCCCGCGTCCGCGCGTTCTGCGACTTGTTCCCATGGATGGCCGCAGCCACGATCCCCGCACGCTCAAGCTGCGTCGCCAGCCGGTTCGCCCCATGCTTGGTCCGCGTGAACACGATCGCCCGGTCCACGTCCATCGACTGAATCAGGTCGATCAGCAGCCGCGGCTTGTTGCCACGATCCACAAACCGCACCTGCTGCTCCACCCGCTCCACCGTCGTCGACGGCGGCGTCACCGCCACATACACCGGGTCGTCCAGGAAGCTCGACGCCAGCTCCGTGATCGCCTGCGGCATCGTCGCCGAGAACAAGAGGTTCTGACGCTTCGTCGGCAACACCTTCAGCACCCGCCGCACGTCATGGATGAACCCCATGTCCAGCATCCGGTCCGCCTCGTCCAGCACGAAGAACTCGATGTGCGTCAGATCCACGAAGCCCTGGTTCAGCAGGTCCAGCAGCCGCCCCGGCGTCGCCACCAACACGTCCAGCCCGCGCTCCAGCGCCCGCACCTGCGGCTTCTGCGACACGCCGCCGAAGATCACCTCGTGCCGCACGTGCAGATGCGTCCCATACTGCCGGAAGCTCTCGCCGATCTGCGCGGCCAGCTCACGGGTCGGCGACAACACCAACGCACGAGGCACCCGACGACCACGGCTCGCGCTGTGCTCCGTCAGCAGCTGCAACACCGGCAGCGCGAACGCCGCCGTCTTGCCCGTCCCCGTCTGGGCGCACCCGATCATGTCGCGGCCCTTGAGCAGCGGCGGAATGGCCCGGACCTGAATGGGCGTGGGTTTCACGTAGCCCGCCTCCGCCACGGCGCGGAGGAGGGGCTCGATGAGGTCAAGAGAAGCAAAGTCAGTCAAGCAGAGATCCAGGGTGAGAGTCAGTCCAAAACGACTGATCGAATGCCAGCGCGTCGCGGCGCAGCGGATGGGAGCGTGGGGATGGGTCCGCCAGGCGCTGCGCTGGCCTGGCGCGGACATCATGCTCGCCATTCACCACCGCGAGCTCCGTCGCAGCGTGCGGCGAGGCTGGCTCAAGGTGAGAGGGAGGGAGCCGCCCGAACGATGAGGGGGGCTCAGCGGGGCTCACTTATCAGGTCTGACGTTGGTTGTCCACTGCCGGTCGAGAAAGGCGCACCCTCACCCCCCAGCCCCCTCTCCCGTATGACGGGAGAGGGGGAGGCCCTCACCCCCCAGCCCCCTCTCCCCTATG
>Ga0210033_1001176_pt1 | contig 24389 bp, 13 predicted proteins | sample CryGeymeta201501_FD_185465 | JGI IMG/M metagenome (GOLD analysis project Ga0210033, IMG submission 185465) | Groundwater microbial communities from Crystal Geyser aquifers in Utah, USA - Crystal Geyser metaG 2015-01 (SPAdes) (version 2) | ecosystem: Environmental > Aquatic > Deep subsurface >... | reverse complement strand
CCTCTCCCCAACCCCTCCCCCGCAAGCGGGGGAGGGGCTCTGGCTTTGCTCCTCGCTCCCGCTTGCGGGAGCGAGGAGCGATTGCTGGAATGGCGCTGAATCGGGGCGCGATCAGGGCGCGATCAGGGCGATCAACGCGCCGTAGGCGGGCAAGCAGAGTTGTCCGTTTTGGATATTTCCGCTGGGCAATTCCAGGCTTTCGATCAGGCGCAGCGTGCCCTGCGCTGGCATGGCGACCTGCACTGGCTGGTCGCTCAGATTGAACGCCAACAACCAGCGTTGTTCCACCGTGCTGCGAACAAAGGCCAGCACCGGCTCGGGTGTTTCTACAAAGCGAATCGCGCCGGTAATCAGTGCGGGCTGTGAGCGGCGCCAGTGCAGCAGGCGCCGAAAGTGCTTGAGTACCGACGCTGCATCGCTGTCCTGCACCGCCACGGCCAGTGCCCGATGCGCCTCGGGAATCGGCAACCACGGCTGCCCGACGGTAAATCCGGCCTGCGCCGAAGCCGTCCACGGCATCGGCGTTCGGCAGCCATCACGGCCTTTGAACTTGGGCCAGAATGCTTTGCCGTAGGGGTCTTGAACGCATTCATACGGCACTTCGGCTTCGGTCAGGCCGAGTTCTTCGCCTTGATAAACACAGACCGATCCACGCAGCGAACACAGCAGGGTGTTAAGCAATTTGGCCAGCGCCTGCGGTGGTCTGGCGCCGCCCCAGCGCGTGAGCACGCGCGTCACATCGTGATTGGAGATCGCCCAGCACGGCCAGCCCGCAGGCATTTGCGCTTCGAGTCTTTGCACGGTCTGACGAAAATGGCTGGCGCTGAAATCTTCGGTGAGCAGCTCAAAACTGTAGGCCATGTGCAGGCCACGGTCGGTGGTGTATTCGGCCATGGTGGCGAGCGAATCTTCAGACGAAATCTCGCCCAGGCTGACGGCCCCAGGAAACTGATCGAGCAAGTCACGCAGTTCCGCCAGAAAACCGAGATTTTCCGGTTGGGTGTTGTTGAACTGGTGATACTGAAAAGCATACGGATTGTCTGGGCTGAAGCCACGGCCCACCCGTTGCTCGACGGGTTTGGCCGGGTTGTCGCGCAACTGTCGATCATGGAAACAGAAATTGATCGCGTCCAATCGCAAGCCATCGACGCCGCGCTCCAGCCAAAACCGCACGACCTCGATCACCGCCCGGCGCACCGCCGGATGATGAAAGTTCAGATCCGCTTGCGACGACAGAAAATTGTGCAGGTAGTACTGGCCGCGCCGTGGCTCCCAACGCCAGGCGACCCCCCCAAAGATCGACATCCAATTGTTCGGCGGCGTGCCGTCGGCACGGGCGTCCGCCCACACGTACCAGTCCGCCTTGGGATTATCGCGGCTACTGCGGCTCTCCTTGAACCACTCGTGTTCGATCGAGGTGTGGCTCAACACCTGATCGATCATCACTTTCAATCCCAGGCGGTGGGCACGCGCCAGCAACGCGTCGAACTCGGCCAGACTGCCGAACAACGGGTCCACCGCGCGGTAGTCGGCGATGTCATAACCAAAATCCGCCATCGGTGATTTGAAAAATGGCGCCACCCAGATCGCGTCCACACCGAGGCCAGCCACGTAGTCGAGCCGCTCGATGATGCCGGCCAGATCGCCAACGCCATCGCCGTTGGTGTCGTTGAAGCTGCGCGGATAAATCTGATAGATGACCGCGCCACGCCACCAGGGCGCCTCCGGCGTGGCCAGATTTTGCGCCGTCGGGTCGGCGGCGTGGGTCGCCAGGTTTCGTTCAAGCAAGCGGGTATTGCGCATCGGTTGACTCTCGCTCAAGCGAACGGGTTGGGGTGCTGACGATGGCCGACCAGAACCGAAGCCCCAGCTTAAATGCAGGCATCGATCCGCCATCCGATCTGCATACGTATTCATCGATGACCGTCGCGGCGGCCGCTGGCGCTGGCGTTACCGTGCGGCCACGCCGGTGGCCACCGACGCCGACCAACGCCCGCTGCCAGGTAATCATCAGCAGCCCGCCAACACCCTACAAATCGACGCCACTTGTCGAATAAAGGCAGCCATGAACGAGCACAGCGTACAGATCGGCATTTTCATTGGCTTGACTGCCCTGGTCGCGATCCTGACCTGGTGGAAGTGTCGCCACATCGTCCATAGCAAGGATAACTCGAAGGACTACTTTCTCGCCGGTGGCACGCTGGCCTGGCCCTTTATCGCGGGATCGCTGCTGTTGACCAATCTCAGCGCCGAACAATTGGTGGGCATGAACGGTGCCCAGGTGATGGTGGTGGCGTGGTGGGAGTTCGGTGCCGCCGCTGGCTTGCTGGTGCTGGCAAAAGTATTGGTGCCGATGTACTACCGTTACGGTTGCACCACGACCACCGAGTTGCTTGAGCACCGCTTCCAGAACGCGTCGATCCGCACGATCGTGTCGCTGCTGTTTCTCACCGGCTATTTATTCATTCTGCTGCCGGTGGTGCTGTATACCGGCGCGGTGTTCATGCAGTCGATGTTTCACCTGCGGCTATCGATTTTCGTCATCGCCCTGCTGCTCGCCACTGGCGGATTGCTCTATGCCGCCTTTGGTGGCCTGCGCGCGATTGCCATTTCCGACACTTACAACGGCGTCGGCTTGCTGGTGATGGGGATTGCCGTCACCGCGTTTGCACTCGCCGCGGTGCATTGGGATCTCTCCGGCCTTCCGGTCGAACGGCTGACGCTTTGGGGCGATGCCCAATCCGACATTCCCTGGCCGACGCTGCTCACCGGCATGCTGTTCATCCACATTTTTTACTGGGGCACCAACATGGTGATCGCGCAACGCGCGCTCGCCGCCCACTCGGTGCGCGAGGCGCAAAAAGGCATCTACGCCGCCGCCTTGTTCAAGCTGATGACGCCTTTGATCGTGGTGCTGCCCGGCCTGATCGCCTACAAACTTTACGGTGATGTGGGCGATATCGCGTACGGCAAATTGGTCGCTGATGTGCTGCCGCCGTGGTTGTCGGGCGCGTTTGCGGCGGTGATTGCCGGGGCGGTGCTGTCGAGCTTCAACTCCTGCCTGAACTCGGCCTCGGCGCTGTACACCTGTGACATCCACGTCAAATATTTCAACGCCAACGCCGACCTGCGCCGCATCGGCCAGTTGGTGGCGGTGGTATTCACCTTGGGAGGCTTGGCGATGGTGCCGGTGTTTCAGCACTCGCGCAGCATCATTGCCACCCTGCAACAGTTGAACGGCCTGTATTCGATGCCGGTGTTGGCGGCGTTTTTGGCTGCCTTGCTGTTTACCCGCGCCAATCCGCAGGCGATCAAGATCGGCCTGCTGTTTGGCGCCGCCCTGTACGCCGCGTTCACCTTCCTCTGGTCGCCACTGCATTACATCCATCTGATGTTCATCACCTTGGTCAGCACCCTGCTGCTGATGGCCCTGCTCAATCGACTGCTGCCCACACCGAGCAAGAAATCGAAGGGTGATTAAGCTCAGCACATCCACCTACCACCAGCGCACAGTAGGTCGGATCAAGCCGCGCGTCGCAGTTGGGTCAGGGGCCGGAGCTGGTTCGCGGCGGATCCGACAATGACCGCAGCCCCACCGCATTGCGTCGGATCCGCCGCTCGGCACCGCTGCAACGGAGGCACTGCGGCAGCGGCTTGATCCGACCTACGCCGCTGCTGGACGGATCCGCCCAGTAGGGCGAATCGACTGCCAGCGCGTTGGAACACCTCGACCACGCGCCACAAAAAATGACGCTAACCCGCTCGCCGCACCGAGCAGTGGTTCGGTTTTTGTAATGAATACGTATGTAGAGGGCTATGCCCACCCGGTCACCGCACCTAGGATGCGGTCGAGTCGATGACTAAGACCGTCACTGGCGAGCAATCGGTTGCGTGCCCTGTCCCTTCTGACCGGCGCAGGCGCGATCACATTCACTCTGGAGGGCACCCATGATTAACCTGAAACGAAACCTGCTGACCTTGGCCTTGGCGTCCACCGGCTTTTGCTGGATCGCGGCCAGCTCGGCCGCCGAAACCGCGCAGTCGGCCGATGCCACCGTCGCCGCTGACACGGATGCCAGCGCCGACGCCGATGCCGATGCCGCCAAAGCGAAAGCGAAAGCGAAAGCGAAGCCCGAAGCCACCACCGAGCTGGAACAGATCGTGGTCACCGGCTTTCGCGGCAGTATCGAATCCGCCATCGCCACCAAGCGCGACAACAGCTCGATCGTCGAGTCGGTTTCCGCCGAAGACATCGGCAAGTTGCCCGACGTGAGCATCGGCGAAGCCCTCGCCCGCTTGCCCGGTCTAGCCGCCCAGCGCATCGATGGCCGCGCCCAGTCGATCAGCATTCGCGGCCTCGGTCCCGACTTCAGCACGGCATTGTTGAACGGCCGCGAACAGGTCTCCAGCGGTGACAATCGTGGTGTCGAGTTTGACCAATACCCGGCCGAGTTGCTGAGCAGCGTGGTGGTTTACAAAACCCCAGACGCCACCTTGATTGGGCAAGGTCTGGCCGGTACCGTGGACTTGCGCACGATCCGCCCCCTCGACTATCGCGAACGCATTCTGGCGGTCAATGGACGCTACGAAGCCAACGGCAAGAGCGCGCTGAATCCGGACCAGGCAAACGACGGTTATCGGGCCAGTGCCACCTATGTCAATCAGTTTGCGGACGATACCGTTGGCGTTACCTTTGGCATCGCCAGCCAGTCCACACCCACCCAAAGCGAACGCTTCAATTCCTGGGGTTTTGCCGACGGCCCGGATGGCAACAAAATCATTGGCGGCTCGAAGTCATTCGCGCAGTCCAACGATTTGGATCGCCTCGGCCTGATTGGCACCCTCGAATACCGGCCCAGCGACAGTTTTCACACAACGCTCGATCTGTCCTACTCGGACTTTCAGGAATCGCAATCCCTGCGCGGCATCGAATTGCCCTTGCAATGGTCGTCCGCACAGTTGCAGCCTGGCTTCACCGCCGACAACGGCTTGATCACCCAGGGTGTGTTCAACAATGTCAAAGGCGTCATGCGCAACGACTTCAACGAGCGCAATGCCAAGCTGTTCACGTTCGGCTGGAACATGCGCTTCGATTTTGCTGACCAGTGGGGCGCCGAAACCGACCTCAGCTATTCACGCGCGAAGCGTGACGACTTCCTGCTCGAGTCTTACGCCGGTACCGGCCCCAACGGACAGGGCGCCACCGATTCGTTGGGTTTCAGTGTGCAGCCGAACGACACCGTTCGCTTTTCGCCGACTCTGGATTACACCAACCTCAACATCATTAGCCTGACCAGCCCACAAGGCTGGGGCGCGAACTCTACGCAGAGTGCGCAGGAGGGCTTTTTGAATCGTCCGAAGACCGAGGACCAATTGGCGCACCTGCGCTTCAGCGTAGATCGCGCGTTTAGCTCTGGCGCCTTCAGCAAAGCCACCTTTGGCATCGATGTCAGCCGCCGCGACAAAGACAAGGTCGCCAACGAGTTTTTTATTCAATTGCCGGGTGACGCCGACTCCGTAGCGATTCCAAGCGAGGCACTGCTCGGCACCGTCTCACTCAGTTTCCTCGGCATCCCTGGTCAAATCGCCTACAACCCTCTGTTCCTGCTGGATAACGGGTTTTATGACCAAGTCCGCAACATCAATGCCGACGTAAAAACGAAAAGCTGGAAGGTGCGTGAAGACATCGGCGTTGCCTATGTCAAGGTCGATGTGAATACCGACATTGGCGGGGTCGCACTGAGTGGAAACTTTGGTCTGCAGGCAGTGGTAACCAATCAGGACTCCGGGGGCTTCGGTATTCGCAGTGGTGGTACTACTGCCGGCGACGGCTTCGTTGCAGTAAATGAAGGCGCCAACTACACACGCCTGCTGCCCAGCGTCAACCTGGCGTTTGACTTCGGCAACGACCAAATGGTCCGCTTTGGCGCCTCGCGTACGGCAGCAAGGGCCCGCATGGATAAACTTTCGGCCAGCCAGTCGTTCAATACCAACGACGCCAACCTACTCAATACCGATCCCAATCATTCCTTCTTCAGCGCCAACGGCGGCAACCCGAAGCTGAAGCCGACCATGGCGACGACCTTCGATCTGTCTTTTGAAAAGTATTTCAGTGGCACCCAAGGTTATGTGGCCCTGGCCGGGTTCTACAAAGATCTGGAGGACTTTGTCAACGAGAACGATTCGGTCGTGTTTGACTTCGTCGATTTCGTCGACTTGCTGAGCCCCGCACAACAGCAGGACCTCGGCACCACCCTTGGCCTGGTATCTGGCCCCACCAATCGCGGCGATGGCAGCATCAAGGGTGCCGAACTGACGGTCTCCGTGCCGCTGGATCTGATCGCCGCACCACTCGAGGGCTTTGGCATCATCACCAGCGGTTCGTATACCGATAGCTCGGTGAAATTGGGCGACAACCCCGATCCCATCACCGTGCCGGGGCTTTCCAAGTGGGTGGCCAACTCGACGATATATTTCGAGAAGAATGGCTTCCAGACCCGTTTGAGCCATCGCTATCGCAGCACCTTCCTGGGTGAAGTATTTGGTTTCGGTGCCGGTCGTACGCTGCGTTCTGTGAAACCCGAAAACCTTCTCGATGCCCAGATCAGCTACGCCTTCCAGAGTGGATCTCTGGAGGGTCTGACCCTGCTTGGTCAAGTCAGCAACATCACCAACCAGCCATTTACCACCTTCGACAATGGCAATCAGCGCCACGTCATTGACCACCAAGAGTTCGGCACCACCTTCCTGATCGGTGCGTCCTACAAGTTCTGATCGATTCCTGTAGTCACTTCCCAGCCCCCGTCGCCCGCAAACGACGGGGTTTTTTTTGACCCGCAAACGCAGCAACCGCAGTAGGGTGGATAAGTACCGCGCATCCACCAATCACTACTACGATGGACAGGTGGATGCGCTGCGCTTATCCACCCTACCTGCTGCCTGAAAACAAATGGGCCTTGGGAGCACTGGCGATGACCGACACGCGCATCAAAAACGTAGTAATTGTCGGCGGCGGCACCGCCGGCTGGATGGCGGCTGCGGTGCTGGCCAAAGCGATGGGGCCGCAGTTGGCGATCCGACTGATCGAATCCGATGAAATCGGTGTCGTCGGCGTGGGCGAGGCGACGATCCCGCAGATCCGCCTGATCAATCAATTTCTCGGGCTGGACGAAGACGAAGTGCTGCGTCAGTCCCAGGGCACCTTCAAGCTCGGCATCCAGTTCAACGATTGGCGCCGCATCGGCGATTCTTACCTGCACGCCTTCGGCGACATTGGCCTGCCGCTCGGCATGCTGGCGTTTCATCCGTACTGGTTGCGCGCCCGGCAAACCACCGCCACCAGCGCCGACCTGTGGGCGTATTCGCTCAACGCGCAGACCGCGATGGCGAACCGTTGTGCGCGCCTCGGTCCAGCCGCCGACAGTCCACTGTCCGGCATCAAGCACGCCTTTCATTTCGACGCGATGTTGTACAGCCAAATGCTGCGCCGCCATTGCGAGGGGCAGTCGCTGCACCGCAGCGAAGGCCGCATCGTCGATGTACGACTACGCGCCGACGACGGTTTCATCGAATCGGTGGTGCTGGCCAGTGGCGAGACCATCAGCGGCGATTTATTTATCGACTGCTCGGGCTTTCGCGGCCTGCTGATCGAAGGCGCACTCAAAGTCGGCTACGAAGACTGGAGCCACTGGCTGCCCTGTGATCGCGCCCTGGCGGTGCCGAGCGCGCGCACCGCGCCGATGCGCCCGTATACCCAGGCCAGCGCACGCGCGGCCGGTTGGCAGTGGCGCATCCCTTTGCAGCACCGCACCGGCAACGGCCATGTCTATTGCAGCCGCTATCTGAGCGACGACGAAGCCAGCGCCATCCTGCTGGCCAATCTCGAAGGCGAGGCGCTGGCCGAGCCGCGGCCGCTGCGTTTCACCACTGGCCGCCGTCGCCAATTCTGGCAGCGCAACTGCGTCGCCCTCGGCCTCGCCAGCGGCTTTATGGAGCCGCTGGAGTCGACCAGCATTCATCTGGTGCAATCCGGCATCAGCCGCTTGCTGAACCTGTTCCCCGACCGCCATTGCGATGCGGCGCTCAGCGCCGAGTACAACCGCCAGACCACTTTTGAATACGAACGCATCCGCGATTTCATCATCCTGCACTACCACGCCAGCGAACGCAGCGACACGCCGTTCTGGCGCGATTGCGCAGCGATGAGCATCCCGGAATCGTTGCAGCGCAAAATCGATTTGTTCAGCAGTTCCGGCGCCATCGTTCGCGATGGCGAAGAACTATTTACCGAAGTCGCCTGGCTGCAAGTCATGCTCGGTCAGGGCATTTGCCCACGCCGCTATCACCCGTTGGCCGATGCCATCAGCGCGGCCCAACTCAAAGAGTTTCTCGCCAACATCCGTGCGCTGATCGACGCCCGCGTCGCCAGCCTACCCAGCCACGCCGACTTCGTCGCCAGAAATTGCGCCGCAGCGATGTAGCCACAACTCTGGAGTGCGGGAGCTTGCTCCCGCTTTGCTTCACCTGCCCCGGTCGCCACTGTTCCCTCACGCACACCCAGGCAAAAAACAGCGGCGGCAAGCCGCCGCACTCCAAGGTGCGCATGGCCCGAATTGCGACCTACGCCCGCGCCCGACAGTGGCGCTCGATGTACTGCTGGTGCGTCGGCATGACTTGCACGGATTCGGCGATGACGCGGTGCAGGCCGCTGAGCAGGCGGGCAGCGTCGATGTCGCTGCGCATATCGACCAGCGGGTCGTAACGTTCCGGCCAGACTTCCTGGCCGATGAAAATCGCCAGCCAACTCGGATTCTGGAATAGTTCCAACACCTCGGCGACCAGGCGACCATGGCGGCGGAAATGGTCGATCTTGGTTTGCAGTGGCTCCGGGATCGGCATGTTACGGGTGTAGCGCCACAACGGCGCATCGTCGCGCTGGTTGGCGTGGTAGTGCAGGATGATGAAATCGCGGACCCGGGCGTATTCCAGTTCGGTGATGCGGTTGTATTCCCTGGCCACGATCGGATCGAAATCGCGATCCGGAAACAACGCCAGCAGGCGGCTGATGGCCGACTGGATCAGGTGGATGCTGGTCGATTCCAACGGTTCCAAAAAACCGCTGGCCAAACCAATAGCGACGCAGTTGCGGTGCCAGAATTGTTTGCGGCGCCCAGTGGTGAAACGCAGAAAACGCGGCTCGGCGAGTGGCGCCCCTTCAAGATGATCGAGCAGCACGTTGGCGGCCGCATCGTCGCTGCTGAACTGGCTGCAATAGACCAGGCCATTGCCCATGCGATGTTGCAGCGGGATGCGCCATTGCCAACCGGCCGCGTGGGCGGTGGAACGGGTATACGGACTGAGCGCTGCGCCATGCGCGCACGGCACGGCGACGGCGCGGTCGCAGGGCAGCCAATGGCTCCAGTCTTCGTAGCCGGTCTTCAGTGCGCCCTCGATCAGCAGACCGCGAAAGCCCGAGCAATCGATAAACAGGTCGGCTTCCAGCACCCGGCCATCGGCCAGGGTCACGCCGCTGAGAAAGCCGTCCTCGGCACGCACGCCGACATCGACCACCTTGCCCTCGCTGCGCCGCACACCGCGCGCTTCGGCATAAGCGCGCAGCAACTTGGCATACAAGGATGCATCGAAGTGGTAGGCGTAGTCATAAGTCGATTGCACGCGCTGCCGATCATTGATCGGCCGATCAAACTTGCCAGCCTCGGCGGCGACCCAGGCCAACGCATATTCCTGCAACGGGATGGTGCTGCCGCGCGCGCGTTCTCGCAACCAATAGTGATGCAGTGGCACCACATCGAAGTCGGCACCGAACTGACCGAACGGATGAAAATAGCGCTGACCGATCCGGCTCCAATTGACGAACTCGATGCCGAGCTTGTAGCTGCCTTGGCTGGCGGCGAGCATGGCATGCTCGTCGATGCCGAGGCTGCGGTTGAAGATTTTGATCGGTGGAATGGTGGCTTCGCCAACGCCGACGATGCCGATCTCATCGGACTCGATCAGGTCGATCTGAACATGGCCCTGGAGCGCATTGGCCAACGCCGCCGCCGTCATCCAGCCGGCGGTGCCGCCACCCACGATGACGATCCTGCGGATGCTTCGATCCGGCATGGCGATGACTCCTGCTGCGGGTTGGCCGAGCGATCAATGTAGCGGTGCGCCCCCGGCCGACGCCAGCAGCCTGGATGAATACGTATGCAAGTTTGCTTGCCGACGCTGCCGCCTGCCTACCATGCACGTTCGGTGGCGTTGGCGTCAGCCAATCGTGGCTAGGTCGGTCCACGCTTCGAACGTTGCCAGGAGAACCTCATGAAATTCCGATCACCCGGTTGCCGGTTCGCCCTGATTTTCTGGTTGGCCAGCGGCGCTGGCGTCGCGGCAGAAACCAATCCCGCCAATTCGGCTTTGCCCGCACCGGCCGCCCCGCCCTCGGTGCAATCGCCGAGTGCCGTGCTGGGCATTACCGTGGACGCTGACGACGGCCACCTGGGCTATACGGTGAGCCGGTTTGCCGAACCGGTGATCGCCCATTCGCGGCTCGGCCTGGTGTTTGCCGATGCGCCATCGCTGAGCGAGGACCTGAGCCTCATCGACAGCAGTGCCCGCAGCGTCGATGAAACCTGGACCCAAGTCTGGGGCGAAAAAGAAAAGGTACGCAACCACTACAACGAACTGCGGGTGAACTTAGGCCGTGCTGGCGGCGGCGAGCGCGTGCTGAGCGTGGTGTTCCGCGTTTACGATGACGGCATCGGCTTCCGTTACGAAGTGCCAGCCGATCCCGCCCATCCGCAACGGGTGATCGCCAACGAGTTGACCGAGTTCGCGATGACCGGCGATCACAGCGCCTGGTGGACCGGCGCCTATCTGCCCAACCGCTACGAATATCTGTATCGGCATACGCCGCTATCGGCGATCTGGAAAGCGGAAACGCCGCTCACCCTGCGCACCGACAGCGGCTTGTATTTGAGTCTGCACGAAGCTGCCCTGGTCGATTACGCCTCGATGACACTCGAAAACGTTGGCGGCAATCGACTCAAGGCCGATCTGATTCCGTGGTCGGACGGCAGCAAGGTCAAGACCAGCGGCGCCTTTGTCACGCCGTGGCGGAGTATGGAAATCGTCGATCGTGCCGCCGCCTTGATCGAGGCTGCCGACCTGACCTTGAACCTCAACGAGCCCAACAAACAGGGCGATGTGTCCTGGATCGAGCCCGGCAAATACGTCGGCATCTGGTGGGAAATGCACATCCGCAAATCGAGCTGGGCTTCCGGACCGACCCACGGCGCGACCACCGCCAACACCAAAAAATACATCGACTTTGCCGCCAAGTACGGCTTCAAGGGCGTGCTCGTGGAAGGTTGGAATGTCGGCTGGGATGGCGACTGGATCGCCAACAGCGAACTGTTCAATTTTACCCTGCCGTATCCGGATTACGACTTCGCTGCGCTCGCCGCCTATGCCAAGGGAAAGGGTGTGCGCCTGATCGGCCACCACGAGACTTCTGGCGGCATCGCCAATTACGAACAGCAACTCGATGCGGCGATGGCGACCATGGCCGATCACGGCGTACACGTAATCAAGACCGGCTACGTCAAACAAAATGGCTTGATCCCGCGCATCGACGAGAGCGGCAAACTGGTCCACGAATGGCAGCACGGCCAATTCATGGTGCGCCATTACCAGCATGTGCTGGAGGTTGCCGCCAACTACCAGATCGCGATCAATACCCACGAGCCGATCAAGGACACCGGTTTGCGGCGAAGCTACCCCAACTGGATGAGCCGCGAAGGCGCGCGCGGGCAGGAGTACAACGCCTGGTCGGAAGGCAACGGCACCGCCCATACCAGCACGCTGCCGTTTACCCGCTTGCTGTCGGGACCGATGGACTACACCCCCGGCATCTTTGATCTGGGCAGCAAAGAAGCGCTGCGCAAGCGCAACATCGCCAGCACTTTGGCCCAACAACTGGCGCTGTATGTGGTGATTTACAGCCCCCTGCAAATGGCCGCTGATCTGCCCGAGAACTACGAAGCCAAACCGGCGGCGTTCCAGTTTATTCGCGATGTACCGGCGGATTGGAGCCAGACCTGCGCGCTGGCCGGTGAGATCGGCGAATACGTGGTGATCGCCCGCCGCGATCGCCACAGTCGTGACTGGTATCTGGGCGCCAGCAACAACCAGCACGGCCGCCTGCTCAACACGCCACTGGGATTTCTGGAATCCGGCGTGCGCTACCGCGCGCAGATTTACCGCGACGGTGAAAACGCCCACTGGAAAACCAACCCGGAAGCCATCGTCATCGAAACCCGCGACGTCATCAGCAGCGATGTGCTGCCGCTGCGTCTGGCGCCAGGCGGTGGTGTCGCCATTCGTTTTGTACCGCTTGTCCGAAAGCGAGGCTTGTGATTTTCTCCTCTCTCCCGCTCGCGGGAGAGAGGCCGGGAGAGAGGGGCAGTTGATCTGGCTATTGTGCTTTATCCTCGAACACCAAGATCAAGATCAACCGCCCCTCTCCCCAACCCCTCCCCCGCAAGCGGGGGAGGGGCTATTACTTTTGCGCCCCAGCTTGCTGTGCCTGATGCTCTTGCTCTGGAACCGCACCATGTCAAACCCTCGCATCTTTTCACCAGGCAATGTCGGCCTATGGGCTGGGATTTGCCTCGCCGCCGCCGCCACCGCAACCGAGACCCAGCCAGCCAACCCAGACCGAGCGATTCAGGACGAGGTGATCTATTTCGTGCTGCCAGACCGCTTTGCCAATGGCGATCCCGGCAACGATCTCGGCGGCTATCCCGATCAGCCCGAACTGAGCGGTTTCGACCCCACCCACAAAGGCTATTTTCACGGTGGTGACCTGATCGGTTTGCGGCAAAAGCTGGACTACATTCAAGGACTGGGTGCGACCACGCTCTGGCTCGCGCCGATTTTCAAGAACCAGCCGGTGCAGGGTCCGCCCGGGGATTTGTCGGCTGGCTATCACGGCTATTGGATCACCGATTTCACCCAGGTCGATCCACATTTCGGCAGTAACGACGACTTCAAGGCGCTGGTCGATGCCGCCCATGCCCGTGGCATGAAAGTCATTATGGACATCGTCATCAACCACACCGCCGACGTGATCCAGTACCGCGAATGCGTGCCGCCCGCCGCCGCCGCGCTCGCCACGGCCAGCCCGGATTGCCACTACCGCGACCGCAAGGCATTCCCGTACACACGCCATGGCGGCAAACCCGGCCAGCCGATCAATTCCGGTTTCAACGGCGATGCCGAAGACCTGCGGACGACCGCAAACTTTGCCCATCTGACCGATCCCGGCTACGCCTACACGCCGTTCGTACCCGCGGCCGAGGCGCATGGCAAAGTACCCGACTGGCTCAACGATCCGATCTACTACCACAACCGTGGCAACTCCCTGTGGCAGGGCGAGAGCGCGCTGTACGGCGATTTTTCCGGGCTCGATGATCTCTACACCGAACATCCGCGCGTGCTCGCCGGCATGATCGAGATTTATCAGGACTGGATCAGCCGCTATCGCATCGATGGCTTTCGCGTCGACACCGCCAAGCATGTCGATGATGCCTTCTGGCGACACTTCATTCCGGCGATCCTGGCACACGCCCGCGCCGTGGGCATCCCCGATTTTTATCTGTTTGGCGAAGCCTACGCGCTGACGCCCAAGGCACTGGGACGGTTCACCCGCGAAGCGGCATTTCCAGCGGTGCTGGACTTCGCGTTTCAAAAAGCCGCCCGCGAAGTGATCGCCGATGGCGCCGCCACCCGACGCCTGGCGACACTGTTCCGTGATGACCGCTGGTACGCCAACGGCAGCGCTGGCGCGGCGTTGTTGCCGACCTTCCTCGGCAATCACGACATGGGCCGCTTCGGCTACTTTTTGCAACAGGCAGAAACCAGCCGTACCGGCGCTGGCGACACCATCAAGCGCATGCAACTGGGCAACCTGCTGCTGCTGTTTGCCCGTGGCGTGCCGGTGATTTATTACGGCGATGAGCAAGGTTTCACCGGCGATGGCGGCGATCAGGCAGCGCGTGAAGACCTGTTCCCCAGTCGTGTGGCCAGCTACAACGACAACCGCCTGATCGGCTCATCGGCCAGCACCGCAGTGGACAACTTCGACCGCGGCCATCCGCTCTATCAAAACCTGGCGGCGCTGACCGCGTTATTGCGGCAGCATCCTGGGCTGCGTCGCGGCCAACAGCTCGTGCGATTCAGCGAACGTCGCGCCGGCCTGTTTGCGTTCTCGCGGATCGACGCCGACAGTGGGCGCGAAGTGCTGATCGTGTTCAACAGCGCCGAAACGTCGCGCACGCATGCGGTGCCGGTCGCCGCCAGGTCAAAGCAATGGCACAAATGGATCGGCGACGGCGCCGCTACCCTGGCCACCGTCTCCATCAAGTTGACGATCACGCTGCCCGCTTTGGCCTACGTGGTCTATGCCGCTGATTGAATGGGGCGATGAATGTCGGGTACTTGCCCCGACTCCAGGTCGATCAACAGTTCTTTCAACTGCAACTTGAGCTCGTTGATCGTCTGTCCCTGTGTTTGGTAGTCAGGGTACTGGTTGAGAAACCCGACAAAAAAATCACCATCCTGCCAGGACGTCATCTTGACTGATCGCATGGTTGGTCTCCGTAGGGCGATACAACGAGCAGAGTGTAAGTTTGGGCAAAGACTCAATACTGTTGGTTTAAGCATAGGCTGGGCGAAACCCACCGTTCTGAAACGCCGAACGGCGGTGGGTTTCACCCACCCTACGGCTGCTACCGTCATTGCAGAGTGTAAGTTTGGGTAAAGACTTGTCAAGCGTTCACGCGCTGTAGGGCAGGGCAAATTTGTGCTCTGGGCAGCTCCCATTATTCACCGCGATTTGGCTTTATCCAGCGCACGCAATCGCGGTGTCACCATCGGGATGCTGAGCATGGTGCTGGCCACGGCCATCAACAACAGAGCGGTAAAAGTGGCGCTGCTGATAATGGCGCGGTCGAGCAAGATGTTGACGAAGATAATCATGATCAGGGCTTTGGTTTGCAGCAGCCAGCCGATCACGCTGGCTTCGCCGGCACGCCAGCCAAGGACGCGGCCGGCGAGCCGCACGCCGATCAGTTTGCCGGCCACGCTGGCCAGCAGTAGCAGCGTCGCTGCCGCCAACACCGACCAGCCGCCCAGGGTCCATTGCGTGCGCAATCCGGTGCTGAGAAAAAATACCGGCATCACCACCAGCAGCAGGTGATGGCGCAGCAGGTCCATGCGCTCGCGGTTGAACCAGCGGCCATCCATCACCACGCCCGATAAAAATGCGCCAACCATGAAGTGCAGTCCGGACCAATCGGCAGCCAGGCCGCAACCGGCGACCCAAACCAGCGCCAGGTACCAGCGGTCGGCTTCCGGCAGACGCCGGAAGGCACGGCGCATCAGCACCGTGACCAGCGTGAACCCGGCCAGAAAAGTCAGCTGTCGGCCCATGCGCTCAAAGTCGAGCAGGATCAGGGCCAGTACGGTCCAGATGGCGATGTCATCCAGACTGGCGTAGCGCAGCACGCGCTGCCCCAGTGGCAGCCGCAAAATGTGCAGCTTTTCCATAAACAAGATCAGGATCGGCAAGGCGGTGACCGCGCAAGCCATACCGATGCCGGCGATGAACTGCCATGGGCTGGCTTGGCTGCCGCGCCAACTGGCGTCATTGGCCAGCAGAATCGCGCCCGCCGCGCCCCCCAGCAACAGCGGCATGCCCATGGCGAATACCGCCGTGGTGGCACTGTCGCGCCGTTCGGCCCAGGCCGCGTGCAGGTCCAATTCGATCCCGGCAATCCACACGAACAACATCACCGCCCAGGTCGCAATGCCGGTCAGCGCGGTGATTACCTGCGGATTGAACAGCGCCTGATACGGCTCCGGATAGAGCGCGCCGAGCAGGCCCGGGCCGAGCAGGATGCCGGTGAGGATTTGCACGACTACCAGGGGCGCGTAGTAGTCGGTACGGCCCAGTCGCCAGATCGCATAGGGCAAGCCGAGGATGATGACGAGGGCAAGCAACAGCAGTTCGATCATGGACCACTCCGGGCCGGGGTTGAGCGCACGAACGTCGGCATCCGCTGCACGCCTGTGGGCCATTTGGCAAGTCGGCATTATCGCGGCTTGCAGCGGCGTCATGGTTGCCCACCGACTCGCCAAACCCCAAGCAATGATCGTCAGTCAGGTTGAATACGTATGCAGACGGTGTTGCCGCCAGCAACGCCAGCCTACCATCACGCTCTTTGTTGGCATCGGTCTCGCTAGCTTCGAGTAGCATCGGTCGCGCCAAACTCTTTCGTTATGCAGCGCCCTGGGAGGGACCGATGCAAATCAAGCCCAAGCTGTCTTTCTGGCAGATCTGGAACATGTGTTTCGGTTTTCTCGGCATCCAGTTTGGGTTTGCCTTGCAGGGCGGTTTCATGTCGCGCATTTTTCAGACCCTGGGCGCCGAGAAAGACGCCCTGCCCTTGCTGTGGATTGCCGCACCGCTCACCGGCTTGCTGGTGCAGCCGATCATTGGCTATCTGTCGGATCGCACCTGGCATCCGCTGCTCGGCCGACGCCGCCCGTATTTTCTGATCGGTGCGGTGTTCAGTTCGGTCGCGTTGCTATTCATGCCGCAGTCGTCGGCGCTGTGGATGGCGGTCGGGCTACTCTGGGTGCTCGATGCTTCGATCAACATCAGCATGGAACCGTTTCGTGCCCTGGTGGCCGACAAACTACCGGAGAGCCAGCGTTCCTATGGCTTTGTGGTGCAGACTTTGATCATCGGCATTGGCACCTGGGTGGCCAGCAATCTGCCCTGGTTCATCAACCAGTTGGGCGTCTCCAATGTCGCTGGTCCGGGCGTGGTGCCGAGTTCGGTCAAGATCGCTTTTGCCATTGGCGCACTGGTATTTCTGGTCAGCATTCTGGTCACCGTGTTGACGACGCGCGAGGACCCGCCCGAAGACCTGGCGCAGTTTCTGCTGGAAAAAAAGCGCGGCAAACTGGTGCCCGATATTGTCGGCCAAGTCATCGCCATGCCACCGGAAATGCTTCGCATCGGCATCGTCCAGTTCTTCAGTTGGTTGTCGTTCTTCAGCATGTGGAGCATGGCGACACCGGCACTCACCGACCACGTCTTTCATGCGCCAGCGCCTAATCCAAACGCCTTCAACCTGGCCTTGCCGGCCCAGGCCGAGGCCTTTGCCAGCGCCAACGCCGCGTTTCAAAATGCCGCCGATCTGGTCGGCTCGTTCATGGGCTACTACGGTCTGTCGTCAATGGTGGTGGCCCTGCTGCTCAGTTTTTACGCGGCGCGTTTTGTCCTCAACCGCAAATGGGTCCACGGCGTTTCGCTGATCCTCGGTGGCCTGGGTTTTCTGTCGATGGCGCTGGTTCCCGCGCCCGGCTACCTGATCGTTTCGTTCGCGCTGGTCGGTGTCGCCTGGGCCAGCATTCTGTCGATGCCCTATGCGCTGTTGGCAAGTTCGGTCGACCCAAAAAAAATGGGCTTGTACATGGGTCTATTCAACATGTTCATCGTCATCCCGCAAATCGTCGCGGCGACCCTGCTCGGGCCGACGCTGCGCTGGTGCTTTGCCAATCAGCCGATCTACGCCATGGTCATCAGTGGCGGCAGTCTGCTGATCGGCGCGGCGTTTCTGTTGCGGGTACACGAGCCGGTCGGCGTTGCCAATGGCGCGATTGTCGCCGCCCATGGCTGATGGCTTAAGCCATCGACCCGTTTTCCACGTGCCACTACCGGACCGCGACCAATGCGCGTAATGCTGATGTTCTTGCTGACCGGTTTCCTCGGCGGCTGCCACCCAACCACACCGCCACCGGCCACCGCGCCGGTCGCCCCAGCAGCGGTCATCGGTACGCCGACCGAGTTCTACGGCACGCTCGATCCGTTCGCCAGCGAGGCGATTTATTTTGTGATGACCGACCGTTTCGTCAACGGCGATCCGAACAACGATCAGCGTACGCAAGGCGGCGCCCACCCGACTTTTGATCTCCCGATCGATTGCCCGGACGGCGTCACCGCCAACCTGGGCTACCTCGGTGGCGACTTCAAGGGCCTACTCGATCACGCCGACTACATTCACGACATGGGCTTTGGCGCGGTCTGGATCACGCCGATCGTGGACAATCCGGACGAAGCCTTCAGCGGTGGCGACAAAGTGAGCTGCACCAGCATCCTCACCGACCGAGGCAAGGCGGGCTATCACGGCTACTGGGGCAAAAACTTTTATCGGGTCGATGAGCATTTGCCGAGCGTCGGGCTGGGCTTCCCCGAGTTCACCGCCGGTCTGCGCGCCAACGGCCTGAAGACGGTGCTCGATATCGTTGCCAATCATGGTTCGCCGGCCTACACCATGCCCAATCCGCAACCCGGTTTTGGCCAGTTGTTCGCGGCCGATGGCACGCTGATCGCCGACCACCAGAACCTGCCGCCCGCGCAACTCGACCCGCTGCACCAGCCGCTGCACCGCTTTTTTCACCCAACGGCAGAACTGGCACAGTTGTCCAATCTGGATGATGAAAACCCGGACGTGCGCGCGTATTTGACCGGCGCCTATTTGCAGTGGATCGATCAGGGCGCAGCGGCGTTTCGCATCGACACGATCCGCTTTATGCCAGACGCCTTCTGGAAGGCTTTTAGTGATCGCATCCGCGCCCGGCATCCGGGATTTTTCATGTTCGGCGAAGATTTCGACTACGACGCCAATCACATCGCTGTGCACACGCTGCCGGAAAACGGCGCCATCAGCGTGCTGGATTTTCCGCTCAAGGCCAGGTTGACCGAAGTGTTTGAACATGCCGACAGCGATTTTGCGTTGCTCGCCGATGCGCTTTATCTCGACGCTGGCCCCTACCAAAACCCCTATGAGCTGGTGACCTTCTACGACAACCATGACATGGCGCGTCTCAACGCCAGCGACCAGGGCTTTATCGATGCGCACAACTGGTTGTTCACCGCGCGCGGCATTCCAGTGGTGTACTACGGCTCGGAAATTGGCTTCATGCGCGGCCGCGCCGAACACGCTGGCAATCGCAATTACTTCGGCGCCAAAGGCATCGCCGCCGCCACCGGCCATCCGATTCACGACCAGCTCAAACGCATTGCCACGCTGCGCCGACAAACACCGGCGTTGCAACGTGGCCTGCAAATCAATCTGCAATTAGGCGGCAACCGCGCCGCGTTTTATCGCGTCTATCAGCACAATGACGTTCAGCAGATCGCTCTGGTACTGCTGAACAAGGGCGATGACGCCGCCGAGTTCGAGATCAGCGAGCTGCTCGAAAGCGGCAGCTGGCAACCGGCCTTCGGCGGCGCGGCGATCACCATCGGCGATGGCGGCGTACTCAGCAGCAGTGTGCCCGCGCACGGCGTGCAGGTGTATCTGCACAACGCCCCGCTCCGCCGCAACGACCTCCGACAAAAACTGGCCGCCAGCATGCAGTTCATGGCCGCGCGCAGATAGCCGCCAGGCCGCCACCGCGGTACTGCAACCGCAGCTCAGCCCACGCTCGAACGCCGGACCACCAACTGCGCTGGGAACATCGCACTGGCCACGCTCTCGCCGTGCACCAGTCGCAGCAAACTTTCCACCAGCAGGGCGCCCGCACGGTTGCTATCTTGCAGCGCAGTGGTCAACGATGGATTGACGAAAGCGGCCAGCGGAATGTCATCAAATCCGGCAACGGCAACGGCGGTCGGCACGTTGATGCCGCGTTCCGCCAATGCCTGCATGGCGCCAATGGCGATCAGATCGCTGGCGGCGAATACGGCATCGAATGGCAGCTTGCGCGCCAGCAGTTCGGTGAGCGCGGCATGGCCAGCCGGTTGCGCACTCAAGGCGTCGGCTTGCAACTTGGGCAAAGCCTTGCAACCGGCTGCACGCAGCGCATCCTGGTAACCGCGATAACGCTCAAAAAACTCCGGATATTGCGGCGAGGCGTTGCCCAGAAAGGCGATCCGACGGCGCCCTTGTGCCAACAGATGTTCGGTCACCAGACGGCCACCCTGGTAATTGTCGCAACCGATCGAAACCCCCGGTTGATCCGGCTGCACCGCGCCCCAACGCACAAAGTAGGTGCCTTGCTCGACCAGTTTTTCCAGCTTGCTGCGGTAGGTGAGGTAATCGCCATAACCGAGCAGGATGATGCCATCGGCCTTGTTGCTGTCGCGATAATCGGCATGCCAATCGTCGGACAATTGCTGAAAACTGATCAGCAGGTCGTAGCCACGCTCGGCGCAAGCGCGGGTAATCGCGCCCAACATCGACATATAAAACGGATTGATATGCGAATCGTCCGGGCTCGGGTCTTCAAAAAACAGCAGCGCCAGCGTCCCGGAACTTTGCGTGCGCAGACTCGATGCGTTTTTATCGACGGTGTAGTGCAGTTCCTTGGCGATCGCCTGCACCCGCCGTCGGGTGTCGGCATTGACCAACGGACTGTTGCGCAAAGCCCGCGACACCGTCGCCTGCGACACCCCGGCGCGGTAAGCAATATCGAACGAGTTTGGTTTGCCCTTCAGCGCCATGGCGACCCCCTGCCTCGGCTGATTGTATTCCGATAGCGATGCTGGAAAAGGGCGAGCAACGATTGACCGAAGCACCGGCACCGGCAACCGGCCGATCGACACTTTCACTCATCGTGGACAGCATCAGCGTCCGGGCGCTCCGACAGCCGCGCCCAATCACCTCGTCCGCCCACCCAAACTTGCGGTCAGCGCATCCCGCTGCAGCACTGCTACCAGTATCCTTGCGCGCTTGCCTGTCACTAAAACCCGAAGATCCATGTACAGCTCCGGCACCTCCCACCCGATTTCTACGCGCTGGTCCTGGCCGATGGCGGTGCTGCTGGCCGCCGCCATCGCGGCGTTGAATCTTGGCCTGTGGTGGGCGTGGAACCAGCCGCGAGCGCTGCCCGAGTTCGATGGCAAAGTGCGCGGGGTGGCGTACTCCGCGTTTCAACGCGATCAAAGTCCGCTGCGCAAGGAGTTTCCAAGCGAGCAGCAACTGCGCTCGGATCTGGACATCCTCGCGGGCTACAGCAAGCGCATCCGCACCTATGCCAGCACCGAAAATACGCTCATTCCGCAAATCGCCGGCGAGCACGGCATGCGGGTCACCGCCGGCGCCTGGATCGACCACCGCAGCGACCACAATCGTCTGGAGCTTGATGCTCTCTACCAAGCCGTCACCGAGTCGCCCAATATCGACGCGGTCATGGTCGGCAACGAATCGTTGTTCCGCCAGGATGTCAGCGTCACCGAACTGATCCAATACCTCGATGAAGCGCGCCAGCAGTTGACGGTGCCGGTCTCCACTGCTGAACCCTGGCATCTGTGGCTGAAGTACCCGGAACTTGCCCGCCACGTCGACGTGATCACCGTGCACTTGTTGCCGTATTGGGAGGGCGTGCCGCGCCGCGGTGCGATGAAACTGGTGTTGCGGCGCCTGCATCAGATCCAGAAAGCTTTTCCAGGCAAGCGCGTCGTGGTCGGCGAAGTGGGTTGGCCGAGCAATGGTGATCGGTTTCGGTTTGCCGAGCCCAGCGTCAGTGGCCAGGCCAGTTTCATTCGCGAGTGGTTGCGCGCGGCCAAGTACGAAAACATCGACTACTACCTGATGGAGGCGTTCGATCAACCCTGGAAAGAACGCTACGAGGGCCGCGTTGGTGCTTATTGGGGGGTGTTCGACGCTTGGCGGCAACCGAAATTCGCGCTCACCGGTCCCATGCACGACGACGAAGAGTGGTGGCACAAAGCCTTGCTCACGGTGACGCTGGCGTTCTTGCCGATGCTTTGGTTTGCGGTGCGCTTTGCGCGCTTCAAGCTGCTTGGGAAAATCATCTATCTGGGTTTGATTCAATTGTCGGTCAGCCTGTGGATCTGGCTGCTGGCGGTGCCGTTCAATTATTACCTGGACCCGCTTGATTGGTTCATGCAGGCATTGATCGTGCCGGCCGAGCTCGCCATTCTGGCGATTCTGTTGATCTCCGGATTCGAGTTCGTGGAAGTCATGTGGCGGCGCGGCTGGCGCCGCGAATTTGGCTTGCTGGCGTTGGCGCCTGCGGATCGGCGACCCAAGGTTTCGATCCACCTCGCCTGTTTCAACGAACCGCCGGAGATGGTCATTCTGACGCTGGATTCTCTGGCAAATCTCGACTATCCCGATTTCGAAGTGCTGGTGGTCGACAACAATACGGTCAAAGACGAAGTCTGGCAGCCGGTGGCCGCGCATTGCGCGAAGTTGGGCGCACGCTTTCGCTTTTTCCACTTGAGTCCGTGGCCCGGTTTCAAGGCCGGTGCGCTCAATTTCGCTTTAAAGGAAACCGCTGCCGATGCCGAAGTGGTCGCCGTGGTCGATGCCGACTATGCCGTAGAGCCAAATTGGCTGTGCGATCTGGTCAAGCATTTTGAGGATACCGGCGTCGCCATCGTGCAATGCCCGCAGGCGCACCGTGAGTTTTCCGACAACGTCTTTCGCCGCCTGTGCAGCTTCGAATACGATGGCTTCTTTCGGATCGGCATGCACCACCGCAACGAGCGCGACGCGATCATTCAACACGGCACCATGACGATGATCCGCCGCTCGGCACTGGACCAGGTGGGCGGTTGGGCGGAGTGGTGCATTTGCGAAGACGCCGAGCTCGGCCTGCGCCTGATGGAAGCTGGCTATCGCACCAATTATGTCGATCACATCATGGGCCGTGGCCTGACCCCGGCCGATTTCACCGCCTATAAATCGCAGCGCTTCCGCTGGGCTTTCGGCGCCATGCAAATCTTGCGTGCGCATGGGCTGAAGCTGATCGGTCCGAGCGCCCTCAAGCTGGGTCAGCGTTACCATTTTCTCACCGGTTGGTTTGGCTGGTTCGCCAATGCCCTGCATTTGCTGTTCACCCTGCTCGCGCTCGGTTGGACTTTGGGCATGCTCTGGAACCAGGAGCTTTTCAGCTTGCCGCTGCAACAGTTCATGGTGCCGGTACTGGGTTTCAGTCTCGCCAATGCGATCTTTGGCATTTGGTTGTACCGAGTGCGGGTGCGTTCCAGCTGGCGCGATACGCTCGGCGCTTCGCTGGCTTCGATGGCGCTCAGCCACGCCATTGCACGCGGCATCCTGAAGGGCCTGATGACCAAGGCGCATCCCTTTGAGCGCACTGCCAAAAGCCACCGCATGCGGCGCAAGCCGAGCGCCTGGGTCGCCGTGCGGGAAGAGCTGCTGCTGCTGCTGGCGCTGTGGATTGCGATCGGTGGCATTGCTTGGCAGATGAGCGTCGGACAGCCGGAAGCCAAACTTTGGATGGCCATTCTGGCGGCGCAATCATTGCCGTATTTCAGCGCCGTGGCGACCGCCTGGATCGCCTCGGTGGCTGGTGATCGATTGGTCGCCAAGCCCGCGGCGGTGGCCACCATGGGCACCACTGCGGTGCCGATGGCTGTCGATGCTCAAGGTAGTGTCAGCCAATAAGGCTGGCATTTTTTTGATTCACCACGCCTAACCGACGCTGACCGGTCGCTCTGGACCTGAGCCCACGGCGGCTCGGGTCGGGTCACAATGAACGCTGAATTTTCTTGGAATCGCTATGTCAAAACTGGTAGCCGCTGTGCTGTTCATCGCCAAGTTCGCCGTCGCCGGATTGGCGATGGCGTTCTTGCTGACGCGCCTGTTTCCGGATCGCTTTGGCCCCTTGCCGCCGCCACCGAGCTCGACCCCGGTGCCGGCGGCGGCATCCAGCTACGCCGAAGCGGTGAACCGCGCCGGGCCTTGGGTGGTAAGCATCTCCGCCGAGCGACTGCTCAATGCCACCGCCGCACCCCTGTTTGGCGATCCCGCCGTGCGCCGTTTTTCCGAGGCCGCCAATTCGCCGGTGCGGCAACTGGAACGCAGTCTCGGCTCCGGGGTGATTTTCTCTGCCGATGGATACGTACTCACCAATTTTCATGTGGTCGCCAATGCCCAACGTATCCGCATCGGACTATGGGATGAGCGGGTGACCGAAGCCACCCTGGTCGGCGGCGATCTGGAAACCGATCTGGCGGTGTTGAAGATCGACGGCGACCATTTCCCGACCGCCACTTTTGCCGATGCCGACAAACTTGCCGTCGGCGACGTCGTGCTGGCGATCGGCAACCCCTATGGTTACGACCGCACCGTCACCATGGGCATCATCAGCGCCACCAAGCGCAACAACCTCGGCCGCACCCGCTTTGAGGACTATTTGCAGACCGACGCCGCCGTCAACAGTGGCAATTCCGGCGGAGCGCTGGTCAATACCCGCGGCGAACTGGTCGGCATCAACACCGGCAACCTGCGCGACGGGCTCAGTATTGGCTTCGCCATTCC
>Ga0210033_1001175_pt1 | contig 24394 bp, 17 predicted proteins | sample CryGeymeta201501_FD_185465 | JGI IMG/M metagenome (GOLD analysis project Ga0210033, IMG submission 185465) | Groundwater microbial communities from Crystal Geyser aquifers in Utah, USA - Crystal Geyser metaG 2015-01 (SPAdes) (version 2) | ecosystem: Environmental > Aquatic > Deep subsurface >... | reverse complement strand
GTTGCAGACGGTGGGCGCGATGCACGGATCCGCGCTGCCCGACTGGCAGGCACGACCCCCGCAGTGGTCGAAGCCGTTGCAGAAGATGCCGTCGTCGCACGGATTGTCGTTGGCGACGTGTTCGCAGCCGGTCGCCGTGCACAGGTCGTCCGTGCAAAGGTCACCGTCGTTGCAGTCGTGCGGATCGCAGATCGGTCCCGAATCCACAACCGCCGAGTCGGCGCTCGCGTCGGGGCCCGCGATGCCGCCTTCGGAGCTCGTGCCCGCACGCGGGAGAGCGCAAGCGGCAGAGAAGACCAGCGTCAGTGTGCACGCCCAACGGCACGACGGGGACCAGGTGTCTAAAGTCATGGAAGCCTCGCTGAGAGTGTAGCGGAAGCGGCGCCGGAAAACAGCCGGCGTCGTCGTTCCTGACGCAGATCCCGTGCTCGGACTCGAGCCTGGGCGTGGTGGGGGCGAAACGCGCAGGGGGTGATAGGGCGGAGGCTGTCTACGACCGGCCCTGGGCGCTAGGCTGCGGTCATGCATGAACGTGATGGAGAGGCACGCGGGCGTATGCGCCTGCGCGGAACGATGGCTTTGCGCGCACTGCCGCTGCTGCTGTGGGTGGCGTTGGGACTGGGCGCGGGCTGCGGCGACGACGCGAGCCCGACGGACGCGGGCACGCTGGACACGGGCACGATCGACGGTGGCGCGCCGGCGATCGACGTGGGGCGACCCGAGTGTGAGAACCTGAACCCTCGCTACTGCACCCTGCCCTTCCCGTCCTCGCGCTACCTCGCCGAAGACGCCTCGACGGCCACGGGCAAGCGCGTGGCCTTCCCGGTGGAAGCGCTGCCGAAGAACCAGGAGGGAACAGCGCCTGTCAGCCTGAACCCCTGGAACGCCTTCGATGGCTTCAGCCCGCTCACCCCCGGCATGACCTACTACGGCCGAGCCCTCGACGGCTCCGACCTGGTCGACGAGCTGCACATCGCCGACAGCCTGGGCGACTCGTCGACGACGATCTGGCTGGACGCCGAGAGCGGCCAGCGCGTGCCCCATTGGGCCGAAGTCGACGCCTGGGACGACACACCCGCGGACGAAGCGGCGCTGTACCTGCGACCCGCGACGCGGCTCTTGCCCGACCACCGCTACATCATCGCCACGCGCCGCCTGCACTATGCGGGCGGTGAGGCCGTGCCCGCTTCGGCCTACTTCGCGGCCTTGCGGAACGGAGTCACGACGACGGTGACGGAGCTCGAGGCGCGACGGAGCCACTTCGAAGACATCTTCAGCAAGCTGGAGGCCGCGGGCGCTGTCCGAGGCGACCTGATCGAGGCGTGGGACTTCACCACCGCGTCGGATGAGTCGTTGATCGGCGACACCCTCGCCATGCGCGACGACGCTCTGAGCCGAGTCGGCGACCGAGGCCTCGGCTGTACGGTCACCCGCGTGGAGGAGGACGTGAACACCGAGGTCTGGCGACGCGTGCGGGGCACCTTCACCATTCCCAACTACATGACGACCCCATACGAGGGGTCGACGGCCAACCGCACGGACGGTCACGTGACCTTCAACGGCATGGCCGAAGCGCCCTTCGAGGTGGACATCCCCTACTCCGTACGAGACGCCGTGCTCGCGGGCGCCGGACCGCGGCCGGGCTTGATGTATGGCCATGGCCTGCTCGGCACCGCGGGTCAGGTCGGCTCCGGAGGCACCCGCGTGGCCTTGGCGCGTCTCGCCATGGTCGGCTTCGGGACCGACTTCTGGGGCCTGTCAGAGGCGGACTCGGGCTACTTCGTCAACGACGTCATGACCCAATGGGGCAACTTCGACGCGGTCGGCGAGCGCCTGATGCAAGGCGCGGTGAACTCGGTCGTGCTCGCGCGCAGCTTCCGTGGCGTGTGCGCCGATCTCGACGAGCTGAAGGTGGACGACGCCGGCACGTTGAAGCCGCTGCTCGATCCCGGCGCGACCTACTACTACGGCATCAGCCAGGGCGGCATCATGGGCGCGACGGTCGCGGCCCTCAGCCCCGACATCGAGCGCTTCGCGCTGCAGGTGGGCGCCGTGGGCTACAGCCACCTGATGCGCCGCTCGATGGACTTCGAGGACTTCGAGAACATCTTCCGCCTCTGGTATCCGACGCCACTCGACCGGCACTTCTTGATCGCCTCCACCCAGGCGGACTGGGATCGCACGGATCCAGCCTCCTACGTGGGGCATCTGCTGCACGACCCGCTCCCCGGCGTGGGCGTGAAGCGCATCCTCTACCAGACCGCGCACTACGACACCCAGGTCCACAACTCCATGAGCGACGTCTCGGCGCGCATCATGGGCATCCCGTACTTCAGCCAATCCGCCTACACGCCCTGGGAGCCCGCAAGCACGACGACGGGGCCGTCCGATTCGGGCTACGTGATCTACGAGCTCATCGGCGCGTCGTCGATTCCCCTCGGCTCGATGCCGCCGGCCATGGACAACCGCGTCCACGACGACCTGCGCTTCCTCGATCCGGTGCTCGCGCAGCTCGAGGCCTTCCTCGAGCCCGACGGCCAAGTCGAGAGCTTTTGTCCTGGCGGCAGCTGCGTGGTCGAGAACGTCCGGCCTTGAGGGCCCAGCCAAAGCCCGCGTGATCCGAGGATCGCGCGGGCTTGCTTGCATTGCTGGGGTCGCGCGGGTTGGCTCAGAAGCCCATGCCGCCCATGCCGCCCATACCGCCCATGCCGCCCATGCCGCCCATGCCGCCCATGTCCGGGGCGCCGCCCTCGTCCTTCTGGGGCTTGTCGGCGATCATGCACTCCGTCGTGAGCATCAGGCCCGAGATGGAGGCCGCGTTCTGCAGCGCGGTACGCACGACCTTGACCGGGTCGATCACGCCGGCCTTGAGCAGGTCTTCGTACATCTCCGTGCGCGCGTTGAAGCCGTTGCCGCCCTTGGAGTTCTTGACGGCGTCGACGACCACGCTGGCCTCGTGGCCCGCGTTGGTGGCGATTTGGCGCAGCGGCTCCTCGAGGGCGCGACGCAGGATGTTGAGACCGATGGTCTGCTCCGCGCTCAGGCCGAGACCGTCGAGCGCCTTCTGGGCGCGGATCAAGGCCACGCCGCCACCGGCGACGACGCCCTCTTCCACCGCCGCACGGGTCGCGTTGAGGGCATCCTCCACGCGATCCTTCTTCTCCTTCATCTCGGACTCGCTGCCGGCGCCGACCTTGAGCACGGCGACTCCGCCCGCGAGCTTGGCCAGACGCTCCTGGAGCTTCTCCCGGTCGTAGTCGCTGGTGGTCTGCTCGATCTGCGCGCGGAGGGTGTCGACGCGGGCCTTGATGTCCGCGTTCTTGCCCTTGCCGTCGACGATCACGGTGTCGTCCTTGGTCAGGGTGATGCGCGCGGCGCGGCCGAGCTGCGCCAGCGTGACGCCCTCGAGCTTGAGGCCGAGATCCTCACTGATGACCTGCGCGCCCGTCAGGATCGCGATGTCCTCGAGCATGGCCTTGCGGCGATCCCCGAAGCCCGGCGCCTTGATGGCGGCGACCTGGATCGTGCCACGGAGCTTGTTCACGACCAGCGCGGCGAGGGCCTCTCCCTCGACGTCCTCGGCGATGATCACCAGGGGCTTCTGCGCGCGGGCGGTGGCCTCGAGCACGGGCACGAGATCCTTCATGGACGAGATCTTCTTCTCGTACACGAGGATGTAGGCGTCCTCGAGCTCGGCGACCATCTTCTCTTGGTCGGTGATGAAGTAGGGCGAGAGGTAGCCGCGATCGAACTGCATGCCCTCGACGACCTCGAGCTCGTTCTGCGTGCCCTTGGCCTCCTCGACCGTGATCACGCCCTCGTTGCCGACCTTGCCCATGGCCGCGGCGAGCATCTCACCCACGGTCTCGTCGCCGTTGGAGCTGATGGCGCCGACCTGGATGATCTCGGCCTCGCCCTTGACCTTCTTGGAGAGCTTCTCGAGCTCGGCCACGACGGCCACGACGCCCGCGTCGATGCCGCGCTTCAGGTCCATCGGGTTGTGACCCGCGGCGACCATGCGCGCGCCTTCGCGGAAGATGGCCTGGGCCAGCACGGTGGCGGTGGTGGTGCCGTCGCCCGCGACGTCGTTCGTCTTGCTGGCCACTTCGCGCACCATCTGGGCGCCCATGTTCTCGAACTTGTCCTCAAGCTCGATCTCCTTGGCGACGGTCACGCCGTCCTTGGTCACGCGCGGGGCGCCGAAGCTCTTGTCGAGGAGCACGTTGCGGCCCTTGGGACCGAGGGTGACCTTGACCGTGTTGGCGAGGGCGTCGAGGCCTCGCAGGATGCGCTTCTGCGCGTTCGCTTCGTAGATGATCTGCTTCGCTGCCATGGGAATGAACTCCTGAGTGTGCGCCTCGCAGGCGCCGTCGATGAAAACGCGCCTGTGCGGCGCGGAATGACTGATAACCACTCGGGTGGGCTTGGGAAGCCCCCCAAAATGGCCGAGCCCCGTCGGGGAAGGCTTGGTAGCCTGAGAAGATGCGCGGATCCAGCCGAATCATGGTGCTGGGGGCATGGACCCTGGGGTTTCTTGGTTTTTTCCCTGTGAGCGCCCTCGCTCATCGGCGATTTCCCCAGCTCACGAGCCTCGACCTCTCGATCCGCCCCCATTGACGCTACGGCGTGCCGCTCTCTACACTTCGCTCCCAGACGTCGCCAACAAGGAGGCTCGATGTCACGGCTTGGCCACTACGGACGCTTCACGTCGCATCTTTTCGCCGGTCTTCTGGCGCTCTCCCTCACCAGCTTGGCCGTCCCGCGGCCGGCCCAGGCCCAGGACGACCCCACGCGTGCGGCGGCCCGCGACGCCTTCCAAGGCGGCGTGGCGGCGTACGACGCGGGCCACTATCAGGCGGCCCTCGAGCACTTCCAGGAGGCGTACCGACTGCTGCCGAACCCCACCGTGCGCGTGAACATGGCCAGCTGCTACGAGCAACTCGATCTGCCGCTGCAAGCCATCGACCACTTCGAGCGCTTCCTGGTGGAGGCCGGCAACGACGCGCCTCGGGATCAGGTGCGTGAGGTGCGCGCGGCGCTGCGTCGCTTGCACGCTCGCGTGGGTGAGGTCTTCGTGCGCGTGGAGCCGGACGGCGCGACGGTGGTCATCGATCACGGCGACAGCCGACGTGCACCGATCCTCGACGCCATCCCGATGACGGCCGGTGGTCACCACTTCGAAGTGCGCATGGAGGGCTATCGCACGGTCGAGCGCGACATCGTCGTGGACGGCGGCGGACGCGCCGAGGTCGAGGTCTCGCTGGAGCAGGGCGTGGACGCGGCGCCAGCGGTCGGATCGGGAGGCGCCGATGATGTCGCCGCTCCGAACCCCGACGGCGGGCTGGCCGAGACCAACCCGCTGGTCGAGCAGCCCGCGGAGCACGAGGCCGGAGGCGGCCTGGGCCTCTCGACGCCCGTGCTCGTCGCTGGCAGCGCGACCATCGGCATGGGGCTCATCGCCCTGGGCACCGGCATCGCCGCACTGCGCGCCAACAGCGATTACGACGCGGCCGTCACGGCATTCCAGAACAGCCCCCGCGGCACGACGGCACACGTCCAGGCTCAGCAGGATGGGCTCGCCGCGAAGGACCGCGCGAACCGCCTGGCCACGGCCACCGATGTCTTCCTGGTCGCCACCCTGGCGGGCGCGGGCGTCACCGCTTACTTCCTCTTCTTCTACGACGACGACGAGGACGACGCCCACGTCACCGCCACTCCCGTGGTCTCGCCGGAGGCCGCCGGAGTCGTGCTCTCGGGTCGCTTCTAGGCTCGTCTCTCGGCCGAGGCCCCTCGCCTCCGCTGAACTCTCCCCCCAGCCCGAGCATCGAACGCAGCGACGCCCCACTCCGAGGTTCCCACGTCCGAGCAGGTTCTCCCCACGCTTCTGATCGCCCTCCTGGCTGGCTGCAGTGCCATCGTGAACCCGAGCGGCACGCCCTTCGACGAAGATGCGGGAGTGGTTCCCTCCGATGCGTCGACGGACGGCTTCGTGCCACCCGTGGACTCCAGCGTGGACGGCGGGCCGGTCGACTCCAGCGTGGACTCCGGGCCGGTCGACTCCGGACCCGGCTGCCCCGGCGGCTGCGACGACGGGATCGATTGCACGGTCGACTCCTGCGTCGGTGGCAGCTGCCAGCACACCGTCGACGACACGACCTGCAACGATGGCATCAGCTGCACGGTGGACCGCTGCAGCGCCACCGACGACTGCGTCAACACGCCCAACGACGGGCTGTGCAACGACGGCTTCTGCTCAAGCGGCGGACGCTGCGATCTGGCCAGCGGCGGCTGCGCCGGCGGCACGATGGCCCGCGATTGCCGCGACGGAGATCCCTGCACCTCGGATCGCTGTGACCCGACCGCGATGATGTGCGTGAACCCCGCCCGCGACGACGATGGCGACGGTCACCCGGTGGCGAGCGTTTCCACGGGCTTCCCCGGCGGGACGCGCGACTGTGGTGGAGACGACTGCGACGACACCGATCCGAACGTGCACCCGGGCGCGATCGAGATCTGCAACGGTATCGACGACAACTGCGAGGGCACCATCGACGAGGGCTGCGCGAGCCCGCCCGACGACTGTGGCTCGGCCCAAGCGATCACGCTCTCGGGCGGCATGGGCTCGGCGTCCGGCGATCTCGCGACGCTGGGCGACGACTACGGCACCACCTGCGGCCAGCGCGGTGGCCGGGACGCCGTCTACTACGTGGACGTCAGCGCCCTCAGCGACATCACCATCGACACCACGGGCTCGACCGCCGACACCGTGCTCGCGGTGACGACGGATTGTCCGACCTTGAGCAGCTTTGGCCAAAACGCCTGCAACGACGACATCGACCGGGGTCGCGTCACGGCGTCGCGCATCTGGCTGCACCGTGTGGGCCCGTCGTTCGCTGGCACTCTGCGCGTCTACATCCTGGTCGACGGGTTCAACGCCATGACCACGGGTGCGTACCAGGTCCACGTGCGCGTCCAGACCGCGCGCGCCGACAGCTGCGGCGGCCCCATCGACATCTCGGGCGGCGGCACGCTCGTCGAATCCATCGGCGCCACGAGCTCTCGCGCCCAGAGCGGAAGCTGCCAGGACGTGGGCAGCCTCGGCGACGCCGAGGGCGTGGCGACGTTCACGGGCTCGATGAGCGGAACGGCCTCGTTCGACGCCTACTCACGAGACTTCGTTCCGGACGTCTACGTCCGCAGCGCCTGCGGCAACGCCGACTCGGAGATCGGCTGCCAGGCCGGCGGCGCGGTCGGCGGCGGCTTCAATCACGCCCAGCTCATGGTCGACGTCACGGAGGGCAGCCTCTATTCCCTCTTCGTCGACGGGGCGACCACGGGCGGCGGTTACTCCGTCACCTATCAACCCTAGGTTGTTGAGAGGAGCTGATCGCAGCTCCTCCCCCCTTCCGCGGGCGGCCGCGGCAGGGGACCCTCTCCTGACTTCGCTCGGCCTTCGGCCGGCGCTGCGCGCGGGGCCTAGCTCGCCCATCGTCGAGCGCGCATCGGCAACGAACCCGCAGACGTCTTGGGTTTGGGCACGGATCGCCATGGGGTGCAGGACTTGTCCTGCACCGACCGCGCCTTGGACCTCGACGTACCCAACGACGTGCGACCGTGGGGTGCAGGACTTGTCCTGCACCGACCGCGCCTTGCACCTCGACGTACCCAACGACGTGCGACCGTGGGGTGCAGGACTTGTCCTGCACCGACCGCGCCTTGCACCTCGACGTACCCAACGACGTTCGACCGTGGGGTGCAGGACTTGTCCTGCACCGACCGCGCCTTGCACCTCGACGTACCCAACGACGTGCGACCGTGGGGTGCAGGACTTGTCCTGCACCGACCGCGCCTTGGACCTCGACGTACCCAACGACGTCCGAACGTGGGGTGCAGGACTTGTCCTGCACCGACCGCGCCTTGGACCTCGACGTACCCAACGACGTTCGACCGTGGGGTGCAGGACTTGTCCTGCACCGACCGCGCCTTGGACCTCGACGTACGCAACGACGTTCGACCGTGGGGTGCAGGACTTGTCCTGCACCGACCGCGCCTTGGACCTCGACGTACGCAACGACGTGCGACCGTGGGGTGCAGGACTTGTCCTGCACCGACCGCGCCTTGGACCTCGACGTACCCAACGACGTTCGACCGTGGGGTGCAGGACTTGTCCTGCACCGACCGCGCCTTGGACCTCGACGTACCGATCGAGGTCGAGCGGCGCGGCGTCAGAGTTCGAAGTCGCCCGCCTCGAGGATCTCGGTGATGCGATAGAGGAAGCCGTTGGCGCGCGCTCCGTCGACGACGCGATGATCGTAGGTAAGCGCCATGTACATGACGGGATGGATCACGATGCGATCCTCGCCGCCGTCCTCCACGACCACCACGCGCTTCTTGATCGTGCCGAGGCGCAGGATGCCCACGTTCGGCTGGCTGATGATGGCGCCGCCAACGAGGTTGCCCTGCCGTCCAGGGTTGGAGATGGTGAAGGTCTTGCCCGAGAGGTCGTCGGGCGCGAGGTCGCCGGTGCGGGCACGCTCCGCGATGTCTGCGATGGCGCGAGCGAGGCCGCGCACGGTGAGATCGTCCGCGTCACGGATCACGGGGACCACGAGGCCTTGCTCGGTGTCCACCGCGATGCCGAGGTTCAGGTGGCGCAGCTCGACGTAGGCGTCGTCGAGCATGCGCGCGTTCAGCGCCGGGAATTCCCGCAACGCACGCGCCGTGGCCGCGGCGGCGAAGCTGAGGAAGGTCAGGCCGACACCCTCGGCCTTGTACTGCCTCTTGTGGGCGTCTCGCAGCGAGGCGGTGCGGGCCAGGTCGCACTCGGCGAAGGTCACGACCTCGGGCGCCACGTGCTTGCTGTAGACCATGTGGTCCGCGATGATCCGCCGACGACGGGTGAAGGGGATGACCTTGTCGCCGTCGCGCGGGCTGTAGGGCGGGAGGCGAAATGCGGAGGCTCGCTCGGCGGGTGGCGCGGGTGCGGCGGGCGCGGTGGGGACCTGCGCCGGGGCCTCAGGTGACCGCTCGGCCTCTACAGGAGCGGCGCTGGGCGTGGCGGCGGCGAGCACGTCGGCCCGCGTGATGCGGCCCGCGTCGCCCGATCCGGCGACGGCTTCGAGATCGACGCCGTGCTCACGCGCGAGCTGTCGGACGGAAGGAGAGCTCGGCGCGGCCTTGCCCTCGCTCGTGGCGGAGGGGGCCTCCGGCTCGGCCTCGTCAGGCGCGTCGATGGCCACGCCGTCCTCGTCGATCTCGCACAGCACGCCACCGACGGGCACGACGTCGTCGACACCAGCGGCGAGCGACACGACCACACCCGCCACGGGCGCGGGCAGCTCGCTGTCCGCCTTGTCCGTGAGGATCTCGACCAGCGGCTGGTCCTTCTCGACGCGCTCGCCTTGGCGCACGAGCCAACGCCCTACCGTACCTTCGACCACGCTCTCGCCGAGCTGCGGCATCGTCACCTTGGTCGTCACAAATCCTCCATCAGATGAAGCGCACCCTCAAGCCCCGCGCCATTGGGCCCGCGAAGCATACACGGGTCCAGCCCGCGATGCGTCAGGGGACGATCGTCTCCGATTGCCTGGCCTCGATGATCGGGCATGCTGCCGCGGTGACGGACGAGGCCCGAGACGAACTCGAAGCTCACCTGAAGCGGCGCGACGGTCGCTTCATCTGGCGCCTGTTGATGCTGCTGGGGATCGCGATCCTCGCGGCCGTGTGGCTCGGGGGCTATCTGACGCGAACGGAGGTGGGGGGCTGCGCCGCGCGGGGGTTCTTCGACGTGACCCAGCCGCGTGGGCTTAATCCCGCACCCGAATCGCCCGCTCCGTGATAGGCTGCGCCGATGCTGGACGATCTGGACAAAGACGAGCGCCTGCGCCTGATGAAGTTCATCTGCTCCTTCGCCTGGGCGAACCTCGAGATTAAGGATGCGGAGCGCAGTTTCGTTCACGACATGGTGGAGCGTCTCCACCTGGACCAGGCGGAGCGCGACATGGTCAGCGAGTGGATGGAAGTCCCGCCGCGCGCCGAAGAGCTCGACCCGAGTGAGATCCCCGTGGCCCATCGGCAGCTCTTCCTCGACGCCGCCCGCGCCATGATCGTGGCGGACGGCAAGGTCGACCACGAAGAGGCGGAGAATCTGGTCCTGCTCGAGCAGTTGATGCGCGGCTGAGTCGCGGCCCTTCGGGGCTTGCAGATCCGCCGTCTCCAGCTAGTCAGTCCTCCAGCGAATGGGCCTGCCACGGGTGTCCGTGGCAGGCGCCCAGCGCAGTGGAGAGACACCCATGGACCTGACGAAGATCACGGAAACGCTCACTGAGCTCGGCACCACCTGGGGCTTGAAGGTCCTCGGCGTGCTGATCGCCCTCTTCGCGGCGAAGCTCGTCGCGAGCTGGACCCGACGCGGGATCCGATCGACGCTGGAGAAGCGTAACTTCGACGCCACGCTGACGCGCTTCTTCTCCAACGCCGCGCGCTACGCCATCCTGACGGGCGCCGTGATCGGCTGCCTCGGCGTCTTCGGCATCGAGACCGCCAGCTTCGCCGCGCTGATCGCCGCGGGCGGCTTGGCCGTCGGCCTGGCGCTACAGGGCACGCTGGCCAACTTCTCGTCCGGCGTGATGCTGATCATCTTCCGCCCCTTCAGCGTGGGCGATGTGATCAAGGTCGCTGGCCTCGTGGGCACGGTGGAGGAGATCGAGCTCTTCACGACCGAGCTGACGACCCCGGACAATCGCCGCATGATCGTGCCCAATGGCGAGATCTTCGGCGCCGCGATCGAGAACGTGACCTTCTACGAGACGCGCCGTGTCGATGTGCCGGTGGGTACGGACTACGGCGCCGACGTGGACGAGACGCGCAAGGTGCTCGAGGCCATGGCTCTGAAGATCCCGGGCGTGCTCGAGGAGCCGGCCCCGCAGATCTTCCTGGCCGGGCTCGGGGGCTCGTCGGTGGACTGGCAGGTGCGCGTCTGGTGCAAGACGAGCGACTACTGGGATGTGTTCCAGACCTGCATCCGCGACACCAAGGCAGCCCTCGACGCGGCCCACATCGGCATCCCCTACCCGCAGACGGACGTCCACCTCGACGCAGACGTCGTGGCCGCCCTGACCAAGAAGTAGCCCTGGCGTCGCCTGCGGCCTCTCGAGACACCGACGCGCGTCGGCGTGCTTCGGCCTGAGACCCTCCTCGCTGGTGACTATCGCCGCTGCTCGCATCGCGACTACACTGCGGCCATGCGCCCCTCTCTCCTGGCGCTGCTCCTTCTGTCGATCGCCTGCGGGGGTGGTGCGAACGGGCAGCCTGACGAATCCCCGAGTCCGAGCACGAGCGGAGCCGAGCACGAGGCCACGCCCACGCCTCCCCCGCGGCGGGAGCGTCTGGACGACGACGCCGTGGCGGCCGCGCGTACGCAGGCCTTGAGCACGCACACGATGGCGGGGCAGGCCTACACGCATTGCCTCGAGAGCCATGAGATGGGCGACTGCGTGCGCGCTCAGGGACTGTACGGCATCGCCGCGGACACCTGGGCGTCCCTGCTCGCGGGGCGCGCCGACGACGCGGACGCACCGGAGTGGCGCTTCATGCACGCGCAGGCGCTCTTCCGCGCGGATCGCTTCGCCGAGGCCGCGGAGGCCTTCGAGCGCCATCTGGACGAGGGCGTCTCGGGCGAGTGGCAAGCGCAGGCTCAGTGGATGTTGATCGTCGCCTGCGAGCATCTGGTGGACGAGGCAATTGAACGTGGAGACCTCGCGCGCAGGACGGATCCGCCTGCGGCGGCCGGCCAGCCGCCGAGCGTGCCCAGCCTCAATCTCCCGGTGCCCATCGCGCGGCTGCAAGCGGCCCGCGCGCGCTACGTCGAGCACGTGGAGGCCGGGCAGGACTTCGACGATCACCTGCGACACTACGCGCTGGCTCACGCGCTCACGCTCTATCGCTACGGGCATTGGACCGAGGCCGAGCCAGAGCTGACCGCCCTCTTCAACGCTGGCTGTGCGGGAGACGCTGCCTGGGACGGGGCCCGGACGGCGTGGCTCGCGCTGCGCGGGATCGCGACGGGTCGCGGACGCCTGGACGCCTTGGCCGACCTCGGCGAGGCGCTTGAGAGCCAGGCTTGCAGCTTCGGAGGCGTCGCCGCGGACTGTGCCGCGGATCCACAACATCCCGTGTGTCTGGCGCGCGCAGACGCGGCGCGCATTCGGCGAGTCGGCGGCGAGCGCTTCATGCAACGCGCGCAGCACAGCCAGGGCGAGGAGCGAACGCGTTGGGCCACACGCGCCGGGACCACCTACCTGGCCTCGCTCGAGACGCAGCCCGCGCCGAGCGCCTTCACGCGCGCCCTCGCCCTCTCCCACGCCGCCGCGGCCTTCGTTCTGGCCGGGGACGCAACGCGCCTCGCGGACGTCGATGGCCAGCTGATGGCCTTGAACCTCGATGACTTCGAAGGCAGTGAGCGCGAGTTCGCGGTCCAGGAGCTCGCCCACGCCCTGGTGCGCCGCATGCAGTTCGCCCGTGCCGCGAGCGATCACGCCGCCGTCGCGCGCCTCGCGCCACGCCTGCTCGACCCGGCCCTCGATACGCCCGACCTCACTCTGGAGCGCAACCGCGCCCGCCAGCTCCTCGCCCAATCCCAGGCGGCGCTCGGGCACCATCGCGAAGCTGCGGCCGCCTACCAACAGCTCGCCGACGCCACACAAGACGCCGACGTGCGCCGCGAGGCGAGCCTCCAGGCAGCCCTCGAAGAGCGTCAGGTCGAAGGCTGCCGTCGCGGACGCGACGGGCTCAGGCACTTCGCAGAAACCTACACCGGTCAGGCGGGCGCGCGAGAGGGCGTAGTGCGCGTGCTCTGGGAATTGGCCGCCTGCGAGCGCCAAGGATCGGACGCCTACTTCACCGCGCTGTCGTCACTGCTCGAGGCGCTCTCTTCCACCTCTGGAGCGCTCACGCTCGAGACGCGAGAGCACGCGGCCGAGGCGACCTTCCGCTCCGCGGATCGGGACTTCGACGAGGTCACGCACCTGCGACTGAGGCTGCCCCGCGTGGAGGAGGTCGAGGAGTTCGCCACGCGCATCCCTGAAACGATCGCCGAGCCGGCCGCGCGGGTCACGGAGCTCGTGCAGGCCTACGACGCTGTGGAGCCTCTGAGTTCGAACGAGTGGTCCATCGCGGCAGCGTCGCGAAGCGCCGCGGCGGTGAAGGCGCTGATGGACGCCATCGAGCACGCCGAGTGGGAGCTGCCCACGTCGGTGCGTCGAACGCTCCCGCAGCTCGGCCAGACGGCGGCGAGCCAGATCCGCCAGGGCACGGAGGCGCGCATCCACGAGCTGCTCGAACAACAGGCCGAGCGCTTGCGTTGTCGGGCCGCAGCGCGCTTTTCCCACGCAGCCAACATGGCGGGGGACGGGATGCACACCCGCTACGCCGAGGACGCTCGCCGCGGCTTCGCCGCCATCGACGCCGACGTGCTCGCGCGCTGCCGCCAACGTGACCGGAGCGCATTCCGCTGAAGCGGTCGCCGCCGTCCGCTCAGTAGACGAAGGGGAAGATTCGAAACTTCGCGCGCTCCGAGTAGCGCTGCCACAGCTCGCCGTACTTGGCGCGACAACGCTTCTCATCGCGTGCGGCGCGCTGCGTCAGCAGGATCGTCAGCGACAGTGGCAAGAGATAGGGCCACGGCGACGCGAAGCCCGCACACAGCGCGAAGCTGAGATAGACGCCGAGCTCGCCCGTGTAGTTGACCTTGCGGCCGATGCCCCAGAAGCCGCTGACCAAGAGCCGTCCGTCCAAGCTCTCGGCCGGCTTGCCCCAGATGCGTGCGGACGGGTCGCGCTTGAAGCGATCCTTCTGCCAGTTCGCGCCGCGGAAGATCCAATGGGCCACGCCGTGCACGAGCAGCAGGAGCGCCAGATAGGGCAGCGAGCTTCCAACGCGCAGCGGCCCGAACGCGGGCCCGTAGACGCCCGCGTCCACCAGGAACCAGCCCACGAGGCTGTAGAGGAAGGGAACGTAGACGAGATCGCCCCACACCAGCATGAAGCCGAAGCGCTCGGTCTGGAGGTCCCAGGTCGAGAGCATGAAGTCTTCGCGCAGATAGTGGGTGAAGAGATAGCTGAAGGTGAAGAGCTGATAGAGCAGCATCTCCGTCGTCAGCACACCGTGGCGCTGAAGCTGCGCGGAGAGGAACGCGAGGTTCATGCATTGAAGGCCGATCAGGCTGGGCTGATACGCGAACATCTTCAGGTCCACGCCGAAGAGGCGCGGATCCTTGAGCACGCCGAACCACGCGTCGTGCAGCCAGGCGGACAACTTCGAGTCGCGCGTCAGCGACGCACCGAGGCGCCGACGACCGACGACCACCAGCGCGATGGTGGCGACCAGCGCGATCACGTTGACCACCAGGAAGAGATCCCAGAAGTGCCGGATGATGCGTGAGAGGTCGAGGCCGAAACCGAAGATGCCGACCAGCGCGCCCGCGCTCGTGAGCAAGAAGAGCAGGAGCCCGTTCAGGCGATACGAGAGGCGCTCACCGTCGGCGCCCGGCATGCCCATGCGGCGCTGCGCAGGCAGGAAGCGCGCGCCGAGGAAGAGCGCGATGAGGAACGCCAGATAACCGACGAACACCTCCGCGATGCCCGAAGCGCTGAGCGGAATGGTGAGCCTCTGCATGGTGGCGAGAGCCTACCTCGGCATGCGCACTTCACGCTCGAAGTCGACGAGGGATCTTACAGCTCATGCGTGCATGCGCTAGGGCACAGCCCGGAAGCTGCACAGGAGCGCTAGCTTGCTGCCTCTCCGGAGGAAACATGCTCTCTCTCGACACGCAGGCTCGCGCCGCGCTCTCCCGCCTCTCCTTGGCGCTCCTGCTGGGCTGTGCGCTCTCCGGCGTCGCTGGCCATGCGAGCGCGGAGGTTCCGCTGCTCAATGGCTTCGGCGGCCCGGTGGACTACGGCTCCTCCTGCCTCGGTCCGAACGACGACGGCTCCTCCCACTCGGTCGATCTCACGCCCGTCTTCCCTTCGGGCATCAACTTCTTCGGGCGCACGCACACGTCCATGTTCGTGAACACGAACGGCAACGTCTCCTTCAGCAACGAGCTGCCGACCTACACGCCCAAGCCCTTCCCGGTGGCGGACCAACCCATGATCGCGCCCTTCTGGGCCGACGTGGACATTCGCACGGACTCCACCGACTGCGGCGGCGCGGGCGGTGGCACGGGCTACGCCGGCGACTGCCAGAACCCCAGCACGAACGGCGTGTGGTGGACCATGGACACCACCAACCATCGCGTGGTCGTGACCTGGGACCGAGTCGCCTACTACGCCTGCCACTCGGACAAGGTGATGAGCTTCCAGCTGATCCTCTCGCCCCTGCCAGCGAGCGAGTGCACGAGCCCGGGCGACTTCGACGTGGAGTTCCGCTTCAATCGCTGCGAGTGGAACACGGGCGACGCGTCCGGCGGCACCAACGGCCTCTCGGGAGGCGTGCGCACCCAGGCCTGCATCAGCGTGCCCTTCCTCGGAGAGACCTGCCCTCTGGGCGACTTCCCCTGCGTCAGCGGCTCGTGCACGGGCGAGCCCACGGCCGCGCAGGCTGGCTTCGACGCAGGCAACAGCACGGACTTCGTCGAGATCATGGGCTCACGCACCAACGACATCCACACCATCCTGTGCACGGACTCCAACGTTGGCGAGCCCGGCATCTGGCGCTTCTCGATCCGCGCGGGCGCGGTGGTCTGTCCCGACGCGGGGCAGGTCTGCGACACGGGCATGCAAGGAGTCTGCGGTCAGGGGCGCACGGCCTGCGTCGGCGGCGGCACCGAATGTCAGCCCGAGGTGACGGCCTCCGCGGAGCGCTGCGACGCGCTCGACAACGACTGCAACGGCGTGGTCGACGAGGGCGATCTCTGCCCCGCTCCACAGATCTGCGAGCGCGGGCAATGCGTGGACGTGTGCTTCGAAGGCGGCTGCCCCATCGGCCGTGAATGCGACGCCGCCACGGGTCGATGTGTCGAGACCGCGTGCGCGGGCATCGACTGCCCGGCAGGTCAACGCTGCTCCGCGGGACGCTGCATCGAGGGCTGCGAAGGCGTGCGCTGTCCTGCGGGCCTCTCGTGCAGCGCGGGTCGTTGCGTCGATCTATGCGCGGGCTCGACCTGCGACAGCACCTGCACGGTGTGCGCCGAGGGCACCTGCGTCGAGCGCTGCGACATCTCGGGTTGTCCCAGCGGGCAAGGCTGCGGCGCCGATGGCCACTGCGTGGAGTCCGCCTGCGTCGACATCAGCTGCCCGGCCGGTCAGGCCTGTCAGGCAGGCGCGTGCGTGGACGCGTGCGTGGACGCGCTCTGTCCCGCGGGTGACGACTGCCAGGTTGGCGTCTGCGTGCCCGCGGGGACGCCACCCCCACCGGATGCGGGCACGACGCCTGGCACGGACAGCGGCACGACCGGCACCGACGGCGGGACCACGACCGGACGACCGCGCTCCAGCGGCTGCGGTTGCCGCGCGGCCGGAAAAGGCTCCGGAGCCGTCCCTGGTGGGCTCGTGCTCTTCGGCCTCGCCGCCCTGGTCTTCACGCGCAGGCGCCGCGGGCGCTGAGCATCGCTGACCTCCACGTCGGCGAGCCTCGGCCTCCGGTGAGCCGCGCCGTCGGGCCTCGCAACGTCCGCGGGACCCGCTTGCCGGCGCGACCCGGTCATGCGAGAATCAGCCCATGAGTTGGTGGAGATGCGCAGGTACCGGGCACACGACTGCCTTGGGCTCGGATGACCTTCCTCAGGAGCCGCAGGGGCTCGTGGCGGACGAGGCCGGGCTCAGCACCGTGGAATACATCATCATCCTCGTGCTGATCGCCGTGCTCGGCATCATCGCGTGGCGGCAGTTCGGCCAATCGGTCGAGTACAAAGTGCGCCAATCGACCACCCAAGTGAACACCCTGTGAGGACCGACATGAACAAGAGAACGCTAGCCTGGTTTGGTCCGGCGCTGCTTGCGCTCACGGCCTTTGGCTGCGGTGGTGGCGGCAGCGGCAACGTGCCCTACACCCCACCGACGCCCGTCGCCGTCACTCAGCCGACACCGCCCGATCTGTCGGCGCTGCCCACGGACGAGAGCGGACACCCCGTGCTGATCTCCACCGGGCCAGGGGCCCTCACCATCGACACCACCGACCGCGGTCCGACCCAAGCTCAGGCCGCCTGCTTGGCAGTCATCGGTCGCTGCTGGGAAGACCAAGGCCTGACCCGCGACACGCGCGTCACGGTGATGGACCTGTGCGAACGCTCCGCGCCCACCTGCGCCACGGCGGAGCCCTGGAACGAGGCCGCGTGCTGCCCGGCGAGCTGCTGGGATCGCTACGAGCAAGGCCGCCTCGCCGGCCAGGATCCGAACGCGATCGAAGAAGAGATCTACTTCGGTGCCGACCCCTGCATCCCCGGACTCGGTGAACTCCTCCACCCCGCAGGCACGCCATGAACCACTCCAAGAAGATTCTGATTTTTGGTGCCGCGCTCAGTGTCGGCTTCCTCGGGAGTCACGAGTTGTTCGGGAGTCACGAGGCGCGCGCCTACGACTCCCTCTGCCGCGTTCCGGGTAGTCCCGAAGCGACCTCGGCGGGAGCCTTGGGTCTGGGCACGGACGACTGCCCCGAAGGCCCCGGCGCCGCTCAGGGCCGCTGGCGAGTCGGCTCGGGCGAGGCTTCCCTCGACGAGCATCGCCAGATCCTCGAGCGCTCCATGCGCATGGCCGGCATCCCCGCGGAGTCGCTCTCGACCATCAACCTGCGCATCTTCTCGGCCGACTCCACGGTCACGTCGGTGCACAACACGGTCTTCGCCGACGACACGCTACCCTCGGTGAATCCCGTCGCCTTCGACGCGGCGGACGCGGCCCACTCGCGCCACTACATCGTGGACGAGATGGCCCAGCTGCCGGACTTCTCCTACTCGCTCTGGGATTGGTCCCAGGGCAACGAGACCTGCCCGCTCGGAGGCGGCATCGATCCGATCCTCTGCCACGGCTTCAAGACGCACATGGGCGCCGCGAACTCGAACCACTTCGTGCCGCAGGCGGACAACTTCTACAATCGTCTGCACGCGATGGCGATCGCCCGCGCGGGTGAATGCCGCGCCATGCACCAGGCCATCGGCGGTGAGGACGCGCGCTTCGCGGGCTACATCAAGCAGTGCGAGTACGAAGCGCTCACGATCGAAGCCGAGGCCCAGCACTTCCTTCAGGATGCCTGGAGCTCCGGTCACATGTGGCAGCGCTGGGGCTCCACGGACATCAACGCCTTCCCGACGGCGAGCTACCCCACGGGCCTGCCGACCTTCGAGGTCCAGCGTCGCATCGCGGTCGCGGTGGCCGCGGTGTCCGGTCTGATCCACGGCGCGCAGGCGCTGATGGGTGGCTGTGACCGCATGTGCTGCCCCGACAACAACACGCGCTTCGTCCAGAACGGCGTGGTCGTGGCAGGCATGGCCGGTGACCTCCACCTCAACGATCTGGTGCTCGGAGACAGCCGCTTCGCCGCTCAGCGCGATCGCCTCTTCTCCTGCACCACCGCCAGCGTGCGTCAGGTCTACGACGCCCTCGGCGGCGGCGGCGTGACGCCGATGCTCGGCGCCCTTGGTGGCGTCTCGCCGACCGACGGCATCCACATCAACGCCTCCATCGACCCCACGGGCAACCAATGCCACGGGGCGCTCGCGACCAACAAGGCCATGTTCGACGCCATGGCCATCGACGCGGTGGGCCGCTTCGGCCACGAGGTCACGGTCAACGTGACGCTCGAGGGCGCGATCCTCTCCGGCTTCCTCAGCAGCGTGGTCTCGGACCTGCCCGGAGAGACTCCCAAGTTCCTGCCGGGCTGGCTGCGGCCGGGGGTCTCCACGGTCAGCCACGCGGGCCTGCCCGCGCAGCTGAACAGCGATCTGACCTGGATCTATCGCGCCGCTCGCCTCAACGCGCTGGTCGATCCGAACCGCGACGACACGGCGCGGATGCACGACGTGGTCGGCAACGAGATGACGCTGCTCGGCACGCACGCCAACAGCTTCTACGCCTCCGCGACCGCCACGGCGCCCTACCAGGATCCGGATCTGCCGTGGACCGGCGCCAGCGGCCCCGAGGCCGTCTCCATCGCCCGCGCCTACAACCAGGGACACGCCGACTCATGGTGCGCTTCCATGGGTGAGGCCGAGCTCGAGGCTCTGCGCACTCGCGCCCTCGACACGTCGGACAGCGCCCACCAGGCCGTGCACAAGGAGATCTGCGCCGCCTTCGCCGTGCGTCATCTGCGCATCGGCACCGGGCCGACCGACTACGACACCAGCAAGGAGCCGCTGTGCAACTACCTCGGTGGTGGCGGCTTCGCGTACGAGCCCGCCTCCAGCGGGTCGACTCCGGAGGCGATCGCGACCGCCTGGTGCGGACACCCGCCTGTCACGCCGCCCGATCCCTGCGCCGACCTCACCGCCTGCGACACCTGCAACATGACGGGTGGCTGCGGTTGGTGCGAAGGCCAGGGCTGCATGAGTCAGACGAACAGCAGCTCCTGCAGCGGAACGTTCAACAGCTCGCCCTCGGCCTGCGTGGACTGCACCGGCTACACGGACTGCAACGCCTGCGCGAGCGACGGCTTCTGCGGATGGTGTCCCGGCATGGGCTGCCTGAACGACGCGGCCGGCGGCGCGGCCACCTGCGGTGCGGGCTGGCAGCTCAACCCGTGGGATTGCACGCCCTGAACGACTGCGAATGAGCGATCGGACGGCGGCTTCTCTCGGGAGGCCGCCGTCGACGCGTTCGGTGCTCGAGGCCATTCGGTGGCGCCGAGGGCATAACAGTCCTATGCAGCGAGTCCCCACTCAGAGATCCCCATCATGAATGACAGCACCGCATCCTCCTCCCCCCCCGAGGAGGCCCCCGCGGGTTTCGAGAACTACGGCCTCGACCCGCGTATCGTCGAGGCCACCACGGCGCTCGGCTTCGACAAACCCACCCCTATCCAGGTCGTCGCCGTGCCCGCGTTGCTCGCGGGCCGTGACATCGTCGGCCGAGCACGAACCGGCTCCGGCAAGACCGCAGCCTTCGGCCTGCCTCTGCTTGAGCGCGTGAAGGAGGGCGGCCCCGGAGTGCGTGCCCTGGTGATGACGCCGACGCGCGAGCTCGCCCTGCAGGTGACCGCGGCCCTCAGCAGCTACGCCAAGCACCTGCCGCGCGTGAAGCTGCTCAGCATCTATGGCGGCGCCGCCTACGGCCCGCAGTTCAACGGCCTCGACCGAGGCGCCACCGTCGTCGTGGGCACGCCCGGGCGTCTGATCGATCACCTCGATCGCGGCTCGCTCGATCTGTCCCACCTCGAGGTGCTCGTGCTCGACGAGGCGGACGAGATGCTGCGCATGGGCTTCATCGACGACGTCGAGAAGCTGCTCACGGCGACGCCTCCGACGCGCCAGGTCGCGCTCTTCTCGGCCACCATGCCGCCGGCGATTCGCCGCGTGGCCGGAGCGCATCTGAAGGATCCCGTCGACGCGGCGGTGGAGACCAACGCGCTCAGCACCGACCACATCCAGCAGCGCTTCATCGAGGTGCCGAGCAAGCACAAGCTCGACGCCCTGCTGCGCCTCCTGCGCGGTGGTGACCACACGACGACGCTCATCTTCGGGCGCACCCGCGCGGGCTGCGCGGAGCTCTCGGACGCGCTCTCGAGGCGCGGCATGCAAGTCGACGCACTGCACGGCGACCTCAACCAGGCGGCGCGCGAGCGCGTGATCGACCAGCTGAGGGAGGGCAAGCTCGGGGTCGTCGTCGCGACGGACGTGGCGGCGCGCGGCATCGACATCGACCTCATCACCCAGGTCGTGAACTTCGACCTACCGATGGACGCCGAGGGCTACACCCACCGCATCGGCCGCACGGGACGCGCGGGCCGCAAGGGCATGGCCGTCACCTTCATCACGCCCCAAGAGCGACGACGCTTCCACTTCATCGAGAGCAAGCTGAAGCACCGCGTGGAGGAGATGCAGGTCCCCTCGGACGCCGCCATTCGCAGGCGTGAGCAGGCCTCCCTCGAGCGCATGCTGACCGCCCGCGTGGACGACGAGGCGAAGCTGAAGGACGCCAAGCGCTGGCTCGTGGAGCTGGGCGCCAGGACCGACCTCGAACAAGAGGCCTTGCTCGCGGCAGCCGTGACGCTGCTGGCCGAGCGCGACAACGTCTCCCTCGCCTCGGTCGGAGACGAGCGTCCGCCCCATTGGGTGAGGACGGGCGGAGCCCGCTCGGATCGCGACCGCGGGGGAAACGCCCCGCCCTCCCGTGATCGCGGTGGCGAACGCGGTGGCGAACGCGGTGGCGAACGCGGCGGCGAGCGCGGCGGCGAGCGCGGCGGCGAAGCCAGCCAAGGCACGCGCGAGAGCCGTGACGAGGTCGAGATCTTCCTGCCCATGGGCAAGGCTCGCGGCCTGCGCATCGGGGACGTCGTCGGCGCCCTCGCGAACGAGATGGGCATCCCCGGCCACGCTATCGGCAAGGTCACGGTCTTGCCCCACAAGAGCTTCGTTGGACTCTCGCGCGCCGACGCCGAGCGCGTGGTGAAGGAGCTGCCCACCGTGGTGCTTCGCGGCCACGAGGTGCCCGTGACCATCGCGCATCCGCGCGTCGACCGCCCGGCAGGCGGCCCCGGTGGACCGCGCCCGCCCTGGAAGCGCGGACCGGCTACCGCGGCGAGCGACCGTCCGCGCTGGCGCAAGGGACCCGCGAAGGGCCCACAGAAGACACGCGGACCGCGCTGAGCCCGAGCGCTCGACGTCGACGCCCAGCATCCGGCGCGCGTCAGTCGTCCTTCCACGCGGACGGAATCGAAGCCAACGAGCCGAACCCCGTCGGTTACGCCCGCGGCGCGTCCAAAGCAGACTCTTCGGCGAAGGATGGCTCGCCGGGGAAGAATGGCGCGAGCCGCGCACCTGCGTGTTGCCAGAGCGCGACGGTGTTGCACGCGACGCGCGAAGGCGCCGCGTTCGATGCCGGAAGCGAGGGCTCGCAGGCCCAGGCGGTGAGGATGCGCGGCGGCTCCGCGGTTTCTCCTGGCTGACAGGCGAAGGAGCCCGGGCGTAGCCCCGAACGGGCGAGCGCCACCAAGGTCTGCTCGCGCGCCGACGGATCGAGCCCGCCTCGATGGACCATGAACGCGAGCGTGCTCTGGGCGATGGCCCGTAGCGGCTCGGGCAGCCACTCGCCGCCGTCGAGGGGGCTCGGCTGCGTCGTCACGAGCGCGTGGGATCCCTGCGCCAACCGATCGAGCCCGCAGCCGGGCGCGGACTGCCAGTCGCACCCCAACAAGAGCGCCGTCTCACCCAGGCTCGCGCAATGGGGCGCCTCCGATTCGACGGGGCTGGCGACGCAATGGAGCGTGCAACGCGCGCGAGCCTCGAGTCGCGCGCGCGCGTAGCGCAGCTCCGGGTCGAGCACCCGTCGACCCGGATGCCGACACGCCACGGACACGACCATCACGCTCTCGGGCTCCATGTGATCGAGCAGAGTCAGCGCCGCCTCGAAGGGTGCGTCCTGCTCGTCGAAGAGCACGATCGCCAACCGACGCAGCTCAGGACCGAGCACGTCCTGGACCACGGCAGGCCAGAGCGCACCGAAGACACTCCGGTCGGTGGCCGCGCAACCGAGCGCCCAGATGCCCGCCCCGCGCAGCTCCGAAGCGAATCGGGCCGCCCCATCCCAAGCCGCCGCGGCCATACCCTGGACGCGTGCGCTCATCTGTGCCTGCACCATGGTCACCTCCCCCTGCTCAGCCGTGCTTCGAGCCTCTCACACAGCATAGACGAGGATTGGGTTCAGCACTGGTGAATTCTCGGCCACCGTTTGGGGACCGTGCCCGAAGCCGCGCGCCAGGCCTGATGCGCACCGGAACAAAGAGCGACGGCGACGGCCTCGGCGCCGGCCGCCCGCACCGTTGGCGCAAGGGCCCCGCGGACCACGCGGATCCGGACGCCTCGGGCGCCAGCGTGGTTGCCGATTGCGAGGCTCGAACCGCCGGTTCAGGCTACCGGTGAAGAGGATGACGCGTGTCGCTCGAAGACGTTGAAGGGAAGCTGCGTGGAGTCGATTGGGCGAGCCTGAACGGCGCCTACGGCGCGTCCGACGGCTCGGCGCATCGCCTCAGCACGCTGCACGATGGGACGCTGGTGAAGACCGTCCTCGGCGACGTGCCCCACGCGCTCTCGACCCTCGCGCGTGAAGGCGACACCTCGTCGGACGAGTGGGCCGACGCCATGGATGTCCTCTACTCGCACGTCACGCACCAAGGCGACCTGTACGAGGTCACGCCCTACGTCGTCCCGTTCCTCTTCGAGCTCGTCACCCTCGAACAGATCTTGGCTCCGAGACGAAAGGAGCTCGCCGGCTATCTCGTCTCCTTGGCGGCGTCCGCGGCTCGCTATCGGAGCGGCAAGGATGAGGCCGAGCGCGAACTCGGAGCCCGCGTGCATCGCGCGCTGGAAGAACAGCTGGGCCCGATGCTCGCCCGCTGGCTCGACGGTGAGCTGGAGCGGGAAGGTGTGTTGTTGGCCATGTACACGCCGGGTCTCCGCGCCCCCGCGCTGGAAGCGCTCGAGCGCCGCGCTGCTCTCCCCTTCTTCGTCTGGCTGGCCGCCACGCTGCTCGACGATGCGCCGCCCTGGCTGCGCGCGCGCGCCATGACGAGCCTGAACTCCGAGGACGCCCTCGAGCGACTCGCGGCTGCGGCCTTCCTCGCCCAACGCCCCGAGCTCGCCGAGTCCTCGCTCTCGCGCCTCGAGCAGATCCTCGTACCCACCGCCGCGGCGACGCTGGAGGCCGCGATCGACCTGCCCTTCGAGCTCTCGATCCCTACCGTGCGCGGTCCCTTCGAGGGCGCGCTGAGCGCCGCCACCGTCCTCTTCGCCGGCCCCAAGCTCGTGGTCGTGAAGACCGAAGCCGGCCACAACCTGACGCTTCACTGGACCGACGCGGGCCTGACCAAAGGAGACGCCGTGCACGTGGGCGTCTCGCCGCAGGGAGCGCCGCGTGTCGTCGAGTGGACGAGCTCGAGCGGCCAACACGAGCGCATCGAATTCAGCTGAGCGCACGGCAACGTGGCCACGATCGAACGAGACCGTCGGGCGGGACCGTCGGGCGGGACCGTCGGGCGGGACCGTCGGGCGGGACCGTCGAGCTAGAGCGTGATCCACGAGGACGGGACGGGAGAGCGTTGCGCGGCAAGATCGGGTGTGATCGAGTCGCGGCATGTCGACCATTTCCCAAGACCTCAAGGAACGAATCGTTCGCAGCGTGAACGAGGACGGGCTCAACCAGGCTGCGACGGCGCGTCGGTTCGCGGTCGCGGAGAGCACGGTCAGCCGAAC
>Ga0210033_1001168_pt1 | contig 24489 bp, 20 predicted proteins | sample CryGeymeta201501_FD_185465 | JGI IMG/M metagenome (GOLD analysis project Ga0210033, IMG submission 185465) | Groundwater microbial communities from Crystal Geyser aquifers in Utah, USA - Crystal Geyser metaG 2015-01 (SPAdes) (version 2) | ecosystem: Environmental > Aquatic > Deep subsurface >... | reverse complement strand
TTGCTTTATTATCTTATGGACTTTGTTTCTCACAAGTTCAAGATCTTAAAACCGAAGACAATATCAATGTGAAATTAAATAATGACGGCACGTGGACGCATTCTAAAGTTAATTCATCAGAAGATGCAATCATTTTAGATAAATTTACTGGTTGGGTAAATCCTGCAAAAGATATTATTAAAGATCGCAATACCGAAACCTATTCATTAAACAAAGTAATTTATGTGAATAATGGCTTAAAAAAATCGGTTTCAGTTAAATTGCTTTGGCTTTTTGAAAAAGAATATCCCAATCTCAATTTAAAAACCATCAATCTTATTATTTTACAAAGTAATAACGCCTCAAAAACCTATTGTAAAACCCTTGAATCATATACCCCTATTGGTTTTTATGTAAACCGTTCTACTGAAAAAGATAAAGGCACTTGGACTTTTCACACTAAGTTTAAAGGTCAAACAGAATATGGAATTATTGGCGAATATGATAAATTTTTCTATTTTGATAAAGATGGAAAACGCTTATAACTTTAAAATAACACCCCCTTTGATTGCGCCTTTTACCAAGATTATTCCATTAGTAATTTACAGTATTTTTTAATATACAGTTTTTTACGCTTGTAGTGGTTTAGATTTCACGACACCTTTGTAGTATAAAATTTAGTATAAACCTATAAAATCTTAAGTCATGAAAAAATTAATCTTTATCGCGCTTTTTACAAGTTCTTTAGCATTTAGTCAAGTGCCAAAAATCGAACTTACTGCTAATGGCATTGAACCAGTCATTATTAATGTAGATGTTAAACAAGCCTCTGCTATTTATGGCAAAACCATTGAATGGCTTGAAAAAACCTACCAAACTCCTGACGATGTGATTATCGAAAATTTAGAAAATAGAAAAATTGGCATCAAAGACATTGAAAAAACCGTGTGGATTACTAACAGAATTGGCGTTGATGTTAATTACGATATGGAATACACCTTAAAAATTGAATTTAAAGATGGTCGCATAAAAATTGATTATACCCTAGGAAATTTTGTCAAAGACGGCCAACAATTATCTACAACTTATAAAGATTTATTTAAAAAAATTGACGGTAGTATCAAATATAATTACGACGGTGCTGTAGCCGGAATTGAAAAGAAATTAAACACCAAAAACGAATCCCTATATAATTTCATAATGGGCGTTAATACTGGTGAAGATTGGTAAATTCATACCAAAAAAATATAAAAAATACTTAAGATGTTTTTAGAATGGTGCAAGTGAAGCACTAAACAAAATCCGGAACCTGTGGTTTCGGATTTTTTTTGTTTAAAATCTTTAAATAATTAAACTTAAAATTGATAACTTTATAAATTATTTAATCATTAAAATTTTACCTTTATGGAGCAGCCTATTAAAGTAATTGTCAATGAATCTATTAATTATGAATTAGAACCAGCCAATCTAGTTAATTTAGACCTAATCGCATTGACAAATTCAAAATACCACGTGTTAAAAAATGACAAATCCTTCAAGGTCAATCTCATTAAATCTGATTTTAGTAAAAGAGCTTACCTTATTGAGGTGAATTCAAACAAATACCATGTTAAAATCTTGAATTCCATCGATGAAACCATCAAAAAAATAGGTTTATCCATTGGAATATCAAAAAAGTCAAATGACATTATTGCTCCCATGCCTGGCTTAATTTTAAGTGTCAATGTCAAAGAAAACCAAGAAGTAAAAGAAGGTGAAATTCTATTAATTTTAGAAGCTATGAAAATGGAAAACGCCATTGAATCTCCCAAAAATGGTGTTGTTAAATCTATTAATATTAAAGTTGGAAATACGGTTTCAAAGGGAGCACTTATGATTGAACTGGCTTAAATAACAATCATTTACATAAAATTATCCGAAATGAAAAATCTCAAAATAAAAAAAATATTAATAGCCAATAGAGGTGAAATTGCCATAAGAGTGATGAAAACGGCTCAAAAAATGGGTATTAAAACCGTCGCCGTTTATTCTGAAGCCGATAGAAATGCACCACATGTACGTTTTGCAGATGAAGCCGTTTGCATTGGCGAAGCTCCCTCAAATAAATCATATCTTTTGGGCGATAAAATTATTGAAGTCTCCTTAAAACTGAATGTGGATGCCATTCACCCAGGTTACGGATTTTTGAGTGAAAACGCTGATTTCGCCGAGAAAGTAGAAAAAAACAACCTCATTTTTATTGGACCAAAATCAGAGGCAATTAGAATTATGGGAAGTAAACTGGCAGCAAAAAATGCCGTAAAATCTTATAATATTTCTATGGTTCCTGGCATTGATCGCGCTATAAACAATCTGAACGAAGCAAAAAAAATTGCAAAAAAAATTGGATTCCCCATTCTCATAAAAGCCTCAGCAGGTGGCGGTGGCAAAGGGATGCGTATCGTTGAAAGCGAAAATGAACTCGAAGAACAAATGACCCGCGCCATGAGCGAAGCCATTTCTGCCTTTGGCAATGGTGCCGTTTTTATCGAAAAATACATCAGTTCACCGCGTCATATTGAAATTCAGGTTTTGGCAGACAGCCACGGAAATACCGTCTATCTTTTTGAAAGAGAATGCAGCATTCAACGTCGCCACCAAAAAGTTATTGAAGAAGCCCCTTCTTCAATTCTCACTCCTCAATTGCGAAAAAATATGGGTGAAGCCGCCGTTAAAGTTGCAAAAGCTTGTGATTATCTTGGCGCAGGAACAGTGGAATTTTTAGTAGATAACGAACTGAATTTCTATTTCTTAGAAATGAATACACGCCTTCAAGTTGAACATCCGGTAACTGAATTTATAACGGGACTTGATTTGGTTGAACAACAATTAAAAATCGCTCAAGGCGAAACCCTTTCGTTTAAACAAGGTGATTTGAAAATTAATGGACATGCCCTAGAGTTAAGGGTTTATGCCGAAGATCCTATGAATAATTTTTTGCCGAGCATTGGCAATTTAAGCACCTATAAAATCCCTAAAGGAAAAAATATCCGCATTGATAATGGTTTTGAACAAGGTATGGACATTCCAATTTATTATGACCCCATGCTATCTAAGCTCATAACCTATGGAAAAACACGCCAAGAAGCCATTCAATTAATGCTCAAAGCAATTGATCATTATAAAATTGAAGGGGTTAAAACGACTTTGCCTTTCGGCAGATTTGTCTGTCAGCACGAAGCTTTTCAATCGGGTAACTTCAACACTCATTTTGTGAAAAATTATTATACGCCCGAAAAGCTTAAAGCAGAACTAGATGAAGAATCTAAAATTGCAGCGCTGGTCGGTTTAAAGTTCTATTTAGAAGATCAAAAAGTAGTACGCTTACCCTTGTCTCATTAAACAACAAACATTATGGATTCAAAAATTGATAATCTAAACCAAAAAATAGCGCTAGCTAGTTTAGGCGGTGGTCAAGAACGCATTGATAAACAACACAAAAATAAGAAATTAACCGCTAGAGAACGTGTTTTATATTTATTAGACGAAGGTTCTTTTGAAGAAATTGGTATGTTGGTAACCCATAGAACTACCGATTTTGGTATGGATAAAGAACTTTACTTTGGCGATGGTGTGATAACTGGTTATGGCACTATTAATGGTCGACTGGTTTACATTTTCGCACAAGACTTTACCGTTTTTGGCGGTTCCTTATCAGAAACACACGCCGAAAAAATTTGCAAAATAATGGATCAAGCGCTTAAAGTTGGCGCACCAATAATTGGCTTAAATGACTCTGGTGGCGCGCGAATTCAAGAAGGTGTGCGGTCGCTGGGAGGTTATGCCGATATTTTTTATAGAAATGTACAAGCGTCTGGCGTCATTCCTCAACTTTCTGCCATTATGGGACCTTGTGCGGGTGGAGCGGTTTATTCTCCGGCAATGACCGATTTTACACTGATGGTTGAAAACAGCAGTTATATGTTTGTTACGGGTCCAAATGTGGTTAAAACCGTTACCAATGAAACCGTTACCGCCGAAGAACTTGGTGGCGCAAGTACGCATTCAACAAAATCGGGCGTTACCCATATTACCAGCGCAAACGACATACAATGTTTAGAAGATATCAAAATGCTGTTGAGTTATATTCCTCAAAATAACCGCGAAACAACTAAAAAACGTGCTTTTACTTTAGGCGATGAAATCAGAAACGCTTTAGATCTAATTATTCCCAATAATCCAAATAAACCTTATGATATGCATCAAGTGATTAATGGGATTATTGATAACGAATCTTTTTTTGAAATTCACAAGGATTTTGCCCAAAATATCATTGTTGGGTTTGCCCGAATTGCAGGCAGAAGTATTGGCATTGTTGCCAATCAACCCTTGAATTTGGCGGGTTGCCTCGATGTAAACAGCTCTGTAAAAGGCGCGCGATTTACGCGTTTTTGCGATTGCTTTAACATTCCCCTATTGGTTTTAGTAGATGTGCCTGGTTTTTTGCCCGGAACCGATCAAGAATGGCATGGCATCATAACCAATGGCGCGAAATTATTATACGCTTTAAGCGAAGCTACTGTACCTAGAATTACGGTTATTACTCGAAAAGCTTATGGGGGCGCTTATGATGTGATGAATTCAAAACACATTGGCGCAGACTTTAATTTTGCATGGCCAACAGCCGAAATTGCCGTTATGGGAGCCAAAGGAGCCGCTGAAATTATTTTTAAAAATGAAATTAAATCGGCTGCAAATCCCGAAGCTAAATGGAAAGAAAAAGAAGCTGAATATGCTTTTAAATTTGCCGACCCTTATCGCGCCGCACGACGTGGTTTTATTGATGAAGTTATCTACCCAAAAAACACCCGGCGCAAATTGATTAAAGCCTTTCAAATACTTGAAAATAAAGACGTTTTAAAACCAAACCGAAAACATGGAAACATTCCATTATAATTAATATTCTTTTTTACTAATACCTAACCTTATGAAATTATTCGTAAATTTTTTGATACTTTTTATCGGTTTAAACCTAACCGCTCAAACACTTTCAATTCAAAATCAGGCAACAACCATCAATAAAATTTTAGATGAGCGTTTTGAAACCCTCCTACCAAATCTCATGGAAAAAACGGGCATTGAAATGTGGGTGTTAATTTCAAGAGAATACCTTGAAGATCCTGTTTTAAAAACAATGTTACCAGCAACTTGGTTATCAGCACGAAGGCGTACTATTTTAGTTTTTTATAAACCTAAAAATCAAAATCAGGTTGAAAAATTTGCAGTAGCCCGATATGACATTGAAAATAATTTTAAATCGGCTTGGGATGTTTCTAAATTTCCCGATCAATGGGACGCTGTGATGGAGCTCATCAAAGACAAAAATCCTAAAAATATCGGACTTAATTATTCTGAACATTTCGCTTTAGCAGATGGAATTACCAAAACCGACTATGAAGCCTTTACAAATAAACTTCCCAATAACTATAAAAATCGCGTTGTCTCAGCCGAAAAATTGGCTATTGGTTGGATAGAAACCAGAACACCTAAAGAGCTGGAGCTCTATGAAATGCTTGCAAAAACAACGCATGACATTATTAAAGAGGCCTTTTCGGAAAAAGTGATTAAACCAGGTAAAACTACAACCGATGACGTCGTTTGGTGGCTACGCCAAAAAGTTTCCGATTTGGGTTTACAAACATGGTTTCATCCCGATATTGATATTCAACGTGCTAAAACCGAATTAGCATCTGCTAATCAACAAACTGGTTTATCCATCATTCAGGCAGGCGATTTATTACACTGCGATTTTGGCATTACTTATCTTCGCCTCAATACCGATTGCCAAGAACATGCCTATGTTTTAAAACCAAATGAAACTGAAATTCCCACCTATTTAACACGTGCTTTTGAAGCCGGAAACGCCTTGCAAGACATTTTAACCCAAAATTTTATTGAGGGTAAAAGTGGCAATGAAATTTTGTTGAAATCACTTGTTGAAGCCAAAAACAAAAGACTTAATCCAAGCATTTACTCACATCCACTAGGCTATTATGGCCATTCGGCAGGCCCAACAATTGGCATGTGGGATGCTCAACAAGGCGTGCCAATAACAGGTGATTATCCGTTAAATTACAATACCGTTTACGCCATTGAACTCAATAATACAGTTCTCATTCCCGAATGGCAAACCGAAATAAGAATCATGCTCGAACAAGTTGCCGTGTTTACAGAAAAAGGCGTCCATTATATTGACGGACGTCAAACTAAAATACACCTTATTAAAAGTTAACTCCAACAATAAAACGAGAATTTTGGAATAATAATTGTAGTCTAAAAAAATCAAATTAGCCAAAATGAAAACAATAAAGTTATTTTCTGTAACTCTTTTAATATCAATATTTCTAACAACTTGCGATGCTACAAAAATAGTAAACCCTAATTTTAACCAAAAAATTTTATTTGAAGCTGGTTATATAAATTTTGCCTGGGGAAAAGTGCATACCGGATTTTTAATTGATTCTGTTGGAAATGTTTTTTGCTACAATTTGCCACAACATTGGAATAATATAGATTCATTAAATCAAATAAGCGAACAAGCAATGGACGCCAATTTAAGTCAAACGAACGGCGTTTGTTTGACCATTAATCTAGCAGAATTAAAATCTAAACTACCTTTATTGTCAAACGCTTCAAGAGCGACCACCACAAAGCCAAAAAATGAAATGAATGATGCGGGTGTTTCGTATTATTTAGGTTATACCTTTAATAACCAGACAAAAATATACAAGCAAGTGCTCTTAAAACAAACAGGCGATTGGGCTATTAACAACAATTCTAAAGCAGCCGAAGATTTAGAAACTTGGTTATTTTCAATCAGCCAACAGCTTAATAATTTAAGATAACCAATTTAAAAGCAGTTATTTTTTAAACTAATTCGGCTGATAAACCAGCTTCAAGCAATTTAGTACAACGAGGCTTTAAGTCAGAAAAATCACCTGTTTTTACAATACATTTTCCATTATTATGAACAATAATAGAGCATTGTTCGGCTTGCTCAGGAGTGTGTTCGCAAACTTTTATAAGCATTTCAATCACATGATCAAAGGTATTTACCTCGTCATTAAAAAGAATAATCTCGTGTAATTCATTTTCTTGAATTAACAAATCAAGTTCTTCACGAAGTTTTTTTTGAGTTTCCATTTTCATAAAGCTAAATTATAAAAAAATTTAGAATTTAATAAACTTTACCCCCACCCAATTATCGCGTTCTTTATAATTCACTTTTTTGAGTTGGTATTTTTTTGCTTCGGCTTCTATTGCCGGCCTATCTTCAACATAAAATCCACTTAGCAATAAGACCCCTTCTTTTTTAAGGCTGGCACTATAAGTTTTAATATCCTGTAAAAGGATATTTCTATTGATATTGGCAATAATAACATCGTAAATTTTATCGCATAAAAGTGCCGCATCTCCCTCATAAACATTGATATGATGACAATTATTGCGTTCAACATTTTCAATCGAATTTTCATAACACCAAGCATCATTATCAATGGCATCTATAAAATTAGCGCCTTTTTTTTCGGCAAAAATTGCTAGTATTCCTGTGCCACAACCCATATCGAGCACTTTTTTATCAGTTAAATTTAGGTCGTTTAGATGTTGCACCATCACATGAGTGGTTTGATGATGACCGGTGCCAAAACTCATCTTTGGTTCAATTATTAAATCGTATTCAACATTTTCAGGTTTGGCGTGAAAAGGCGCGCGAATACTCACTTTTTCATCAATAATTATGGGATTAAAGTTTTTTTCCCATTCTATATTCCAATTGACTTGTGCTATTTCTTCTTTAGTATAAGAAATTTTAAATGCACTAGATTCTAAAATTTGAATGTCATTTAAAAGTGTTTCATTCCATTCGTCTTTTTTAATATAAGCAATTACGCCGACTTCGGTTTCAGTAAAACTCTCAAATCCAGCTTCTCCTAGCTCAGCAATCAGAATTTCTCGTCCTAATTCAAGTGGCAAAATTTCAAAATTATAGGATAAATAAATCATCTTAATGAAAAACTGTTAAAGATTTGCAGCTTGAATAATACCCATAAAATCAGCTACATTTAAAGCAGCACCGCCTATAAGTCCGCCATCTACATCAGGTTTTGAAAATAGTTCTTGAGCATTATTTGGTTTAACACTACCTCCATAAAGAATAGAAACGGTATTGGAAACTTTAGAGCCGTATTGCTTTGCTACTAAATTTCGGATAAAAGCATGCATTTCTTGCGCTTGTTCGGGGCTAGCAGTTTCGCCGGTACCAATAGCCCAAACAGGTTCGTAAGCCAAAATAATTTGACTCCAATCGTCTGATTTTATGTGAAATAAAGCATTTTTTAATTGTGATTCAACTACCTTAAAATGATTTCCGGCTTTTCTATCTTCAAGAACTTCTCCAAAACAAAAAATGGTTTCTAAATGGTGTTTTAAAATGGTGTTAATCTTTTCGGCTAAAGCCTTATCGGTTTCATTAAAATAAGCGCGACGTTCCGAATGACCTAAAATCACTGTCTTAATGCCAATTTCTACAAGCATTTCGGCAGAAATTTCTCCGGTAAAAGCGCCATTTTCAGCTTGGTGCATATTTTGAGCAGCTACTTCAACAATCCCTTCATTTAATTGTTCTAAAGTGCCTTTTAAATTGACAAATGTTGGTGCAACTAACACCCTTGTTTTATTCTGATTCGTGTTTTTAACTTGGTTTTCAATTTCTTTTGCAAGTTGAATCGAGGCTTTATAACCCAAATTCATCTTCCAGTTTCCTGCTACAATTTTTGTTCTCATTTGATATTATTTAAAATTTAACTTAATCTAATTCTTGGGTCTAGCCAGCGGTAAATAAAATCTACTAAGATGTTGATAATTAAAAACATGGTGGCAATAACCAAAACACTTCCCATAATTACCGGCAAATCTAAGGTATTTAGGGCAGAAACGATTTCTTTTCCCAAACCATTCCAATTGAATATGTATTCAACAAAAACAGCGCCTGCTAAAAGTGATGCAAACCAACCCGAAATAGCTGTTACCACAGGATTTAAAGCATTTTTTAATGCGTGCTTTTTAATAATTTGATAGGGTGATAAGCCTTTGGCTTTAGCTGTTTTTATATAATCTTTGTTGAGTTCTTCTAATAAAGCGCCTCTGGTAAGCTGACTTACGGCCGCTAAGGGTCGTATTCCTAAGACTATTGCGGGCAAAATCAAATTCTTCCATTGAATGTAAATACCTCTTCCTAAATCATCTACTTCATATAAGCTGCCTGTCATTTGAAGGTTGGTATATTTATGCCAAACAAATCCAAATAACCAAGCAAATAAAATTGCAGAAAAAAAAGAGGGCACACTCATCCCTAAAGTACTAAAAACGGCGATGCCTTTATCGATGATGGTATTTTTAAAAACCGCCGAAATAATCCCTAAAATGATTCCTAAGATAAACGCCAAACTGATGGCTGCAACTGCTAAAACTGCTGTATTCGGAAGGGTTTCGGCAATAATCTGGCTCACCTTTTGTCCGCTTTTTTGAAAGGATGTCCGCAAATAGGGATATTTTAAAACGATGCTGTAATTTTTAAGTGACAGCAGTCTAAAATAAGTGTATTTATCGGCATTCAAAAAGGTATAATCATTTGACTTTGTGCTGTGAATTGAAAAAGGTGATAAATCATTTAAATAATAGATATATTGCTGATAAAGCGGCTTATCAAAACCATATTTGTGTTTGACAATTTGCAACTGGGCACTGTCTTCACGTTGGCCAAGCATCATTCGCGCTGGATCTCCCGGAAGCACACTAAATAATAAAAAGATGACCGTTACCACACCAAATAGGGTTAAAAAACTGTAGAAAATTTTATTTAGTAGATAGTGCAAGGCAACTTTTTTTAAGATACAAATATAACTTAAAGTATTAAAATCGCTACTTTTGTGGCAAGCTTTATAAAACTGATGAATTCAAACGAACTTTTAGCTCAAATCAAATTAAAAAAATCTTTTTTATGTGTGGGATTGGACGTCGATTTAGATAAAATTCCAAGCCATTTGCTAAAACTTGAAGATCCAATATTCGAATTCAATAAACAAATCATCCTTGCAACCCATCCATATGTGGTTGCTTATAAGCCTAATACGGCATTTTATGAAGCTTATGGCATTAAAGGCTGGCTGGCTTTGCAAAAAACTATTGATTTTTTAAATCAAAATTATCCCAAAATTTTTACCATTGCCGATGCCAAACGAGGGGATATAGGCAATACTTCAACCCGCTATGCCAAAGCATTTTTTGAAGGTTTAAACTTTGATGCGCTTACCGTAGCTCCTTATATGGGCAGTGATTCGGTTGAGCCTTTTTTGGCCTTTAAAAACAAAATAACCATTCTTTTAGCGCTCACTTCTAATAAAGGTGGAAGTGATTTTCAAAACTTGATTGTTAACAATGAAGCCCTTTATCTTAAAGTTATCAAAACGGCACTAACTTATAAAAATAGTGAGCAATTGATGTTTGTAGTTGGGGCAACCAGACCAGAATTTTTTAAGGAAGTTCGTGAGCTAATTCCAAATCACTTTTTGTTAGTTCCCGGTGTTGGTGCGCAAGGAGGCACAATTGACGAGGTTTGCAAATATGGTTTGACTAAAAATGTTGGTTTACTTATAAATTCTACCCGCGATATTATTTACGCTTCAAGCGGATTAGATTTTGCCGAAAAAGCCAAAGAAAAAGCGATGGAATTGCAAGCTAAAATGGGAGGCTATCTTAGCGAACTGTAAGCAGTTAAATAATCTTAATACTTACCGTAATTTGCTTAAAATAAAGATTTTTTTCACTGCCATCTTCGGTCTTCCGGCTTTAAAATTCAACATTAAGGAGCATTAAGCTTTGAACATTGAACAATGAACTTCGGTCTGCCAACTTCTGACTTTATTCCCCTTTCAAAAGTAAATCAAAAAATTTTACCTGAAGAATGGTCTTTGCTAGCCCCGGTAACGCTTTTTAAACAATTGACTTTATTTTCTAACCTCAATAACCCCAAAAAAGCAAAGATTAAGGCTTCTTTAAATTCAATAATATCACTTGGAGGAAGTGTCAACTCACAGTGAGACAACTCCTTAAATCTTTTAATTAAAAACTGATTATAAGCGCCACCACCCGTAACCAAAACGCTTTTGTGAGCTCGTAGATTTTGTGCTAATTGTTGCGCAATATGTTCGGTATAGGTTCGCAATAAATCAATTATAGGCAAGTTGTATTTATTTAAAAGCGGAAAAATCTGATTGACAACAAATTCAAATCCAAGAGATTTTGGTGCAAGCTGCTGGTAAAAAGGAAGTGCATTGAGTTCGTTTAGTAAAACATTATTAATAATTCCAGTTTTGGCAAGGCTTCCCCTATCATCATAATCCAAATCTAATTTATTTGTCAAATAATTTAACACAATGTTTACTGGGCAAATATCATACGCAATCCTAGTACCCTTATCATCAAAAGAGCAGTTCGAAAATCCGCCAAGGTTTAGACAATAATCATAATTTGAAAATAACAACGCATCACCAATAGGCACTAATGGGGCTCCTTGACCGCCCAATTGCACATCTTGCCATCTAAAGTCACAAACAACTTTGTGTTTAGTGAGTTTTGCAATTTGATTTCCATCTCCTATTTGTAGCGTAATTCCTTGTTCGGGCTTATGAAAAATAGTATGCCCGTGAGAAGCGATAAAATCGAGTGCAACAACCTTGTTTTTTGAAATAAAATCATTGATTAGCTCTCCCAAAAATAGGCCGTATTTTAAAGATAAATTATGGAGTTCATCTGGTTTTTTTATAAAAGCACTTTTTAATTCATTTTTCCAAGAATCAGAATATTTTAGGGTATCTGCTTTTAAAATCTCAAAATGATAGCGATTATCAAACCAAAATTTAACATATACTAAATCAACACCATCTAAAGAGGTGCCACTCATAAGACCAATTGCATGCCAAATTTTAACACTCATAATTCCGTAAAAATACAATAGAAATTTGATAATTTTAGTAACTTTGGCAACACTAACATTAATTTTTATCAAATTATTTTTTTATGGATTTTAGCCTTACAGAAGAGCATATTATGATTAGAGATGCGGCTCGTGATTTTGCTCAAACCGAACTATTGCCGGGCGTGATAGAACGCGACGAAAAACAAAAATTTCCTGCAGAACAAATAAAAAAGATGGGGGAACTCGGCTTTTTAGGCATGATGGTTGACCCAAAATATGGCGGTGGTGGTATGGATACCATTTCTTATGTTTTGGCAATGGAAGAAATTTCAAAAATAGACGCTTCGGCATCCGTTTGCATGTCAGTCAATAACTCTTTAGTTTGTTGGGGTTTAGAAACTTATGGAACAGAGGCGCAAAAAGAAACCTATTTAACCCGTTTGGCTAAAGGCGAAATTATTGGCGCTTTTTGCCTAAGTGAACCTGAAGCAGGCTCTGACGCTACCTCACAACGCACAACCGCCATAGATAAAGGCGATTATTATCTGTTAAATGGAACCAAAAACTGGATTACCAACGGTGGAAATGCTAGTGTTTATTTGGTAATCGCTCAAACCCATGTTGAAAAAGGCTCTAAAGGCATTAACGCCCTAATCGTTGAAAAAGGCATGCCCGGATTTGAAGTCGGACATAAAGAAAATAAAATGGGAATTCGTGGTTCTGACACGCACTCTCTCATGTTTACCGATGTTAAAGTGCCAAAAGAAAACCGCATTGGCGCTGATGGATTCGGTTTTACCTTCGCTATGAAAACTTTAGCGGGAGGTCGTATTGGCATTGCTTCGCAAGCGCTTGGCATTGCTTCTGGCGCTTATGAATTAGCCTTAAAATATTCAAAAGAACGCAAAGCATTTGGCAAAGAAATTAGTCAGCATCAAGCCATTGCCTTTAAATTGGCCGATATGGCTACTCAAATTGAAGCCGTTCGTCATTTATGTATGAAAGCAGCATGGGATAAAGACCAACACCTCAACTATGATTTATCTGGTGCGATGGCGAAACTCTTTGCGGCCGAAACAGCCATGCAAATCACAACCGAAGCTGTTCAAATACACGGTGGCTATGGATTTGTAAAAGAATATCACGTTGAACGTTTGATGCGTGATGCCAAAATTACACAAATATACGAGGGCACTTCTGAAATTCAAAAAATTGTAATCTCGAGAAGTATTTTGAGAAATTAGAATTCCTTTTTTGTAATCTCGAGAAATATTTTGAGCGGTTAAAAAACCTTACATTTATTCAATTTTTAAAGTCCAACCCAAAAGGTTGGACTTTTTTTATATAAATTTTCTACCTTTTTTAAATTTTAAATATTTATTTATTTATTATACAATACCCCCTTATTTTTAACTATATATGTTTATTTTTTATTTATTTAATTAACTTAACCCCCCTATTTAATATTTATATTTTTATTTTTTATATATTTTTTTAACACTACCCCCTTGTTTTGTCATTTTAATAAATATATTTGCCGTGTAAATTTTATAACCACTATTAACTAAAACCTATTGCTATGAAAAAAACTATTTACACATTACTTTTATTAATGAGCATTTCAATTTTTGCTCAAGAGACAAAAACTTCCACGACTAGTTTAGATTTAGGCGCTGATTTTCAATCGCGATACATTTGGCGTGGTTTGCAGTTTGGAGGTAACAGTGCAAGCGCCCAACCTCATTTAGAATTTACTTCCGGAAAACTAACAATTGGCGCTTGGGGTGCTTATTCATTAGGAAGTACAAACCAATTTCAGGAAGCTGACCTTTATTTAACGCTAGCTGCAACAGATAGACTTTCCTTTACATTGACCGATTATTATTTTCCAGTCGATAGCACTCCAAATGATTATTTTAAACACGGTGGCTCTGGTCATCACGTTTATGAATTTTTAATGAGTGTTGCGGGAACTGAAGGTTTTCCTATTGGTTTCACCGCTGCCACTAATTTTGCAGGTGCTGATAAAAATGGAGGTAAACAATCCTATTCTACTTACCTCGAAGCAAATTATGGAACAAAATTTGGCCAAACAGATTTTAGCTTTTTTGTTGGTGGTGTTGTCAGTGACAATGGCGGTTATTATTTAACAAGCGGCTCAGGCTTAATAAATTTGGGAATCAGCGCTTCAAAAGAAGTTAAAATTTCTGATGCTTTTAGCCTCCCAATCAAAACATCACTTATCACAAATCCCGATCAAGGAAATATCTATTTAACATTTGGTTTCTCACTTTAAAATAAATTATAATGAAAAAAATTGAAGCAATTATTAGAAGGTCTCAATTTGACGAAGTCCTTGCGGCACTTCACGAAGCTGGTATCGACTTTTTTACCTATTGGGATGTAACTGGTGTTGGCAATGAAAAATCGGGTGCGGTTTATCGATCAGTTGTTTACGAAACGCGATTAATTGAACGCCGCACGATTTCATTTGTATGCCGCGAAAAATTTGTAGATGTAGCGATTGCTGCCATCCTAAAATCTGCCCAAACCGGAGAAATGGGCGATGGAAAAATATTTATCTCCACAATAGACGAGTCAATCAGAATTCGTACCGGCGAAAAAGGACCCGAATCATTATATATTAAAGCTTAATCATTAAAAAATATCTTATGGATTTAACATCAGTAGTATCGAGCATAGACACCTTTTGGATTTTAATAACAGGTGCATTAGTATTTTTTATGCAAGCAGGTTTTGCATTGGTTGAGGCAGGTTTTACACGTGCCAAAAACACCACTAACATTTTATTTAAAAACTTGATGGATTTTTGTATCGGAACCCTCGCCTTTTGGCTGATTGGATATGGAATTATGTTTGGATCAGGCACTGGTTATTTTGGAGCATTTGAACCGTTTTCTGAAGTAAATCACGCGCCTACAGGCATTCCAAACTTAGCATTTTTCTTTTTTCAATTGGTATTTGCCGCCACGGCAGCTACCATTGTTTCTGGAGCAATGGCAGAACGCACTAAATTCAGTTCTTACCTAATTTTCAGCGCCTTTATTTCTATAATTATTTATCCAATATCAGGTCATTGGGTTTGGGGTGGTGGCTGGTTAGCAACTATGGGATTCCACGATTTTGCAGGCTCAACAGTAGTTCACTCTGTTGGTGGCTGGTTAGCATTAGTAGGCGCAGCGGTACTAGGCCCACGTATTGGCAAATACAAAAATGGAAAAACCAACGCCATTCTCGGACATAATTTATTAATTGGCGCTCTTGGCGTATTCATACTTTGGTTAGGTTGGTTTGGATTTAACCCTGGCTCAACTTTAAGCCTTTCAAATCCTGAATTGGTAGCGCGAATTTTTGTTACCACTAATGCTGCAGCAGCCGCTGGAGGATTTGCAACTTTGGCATTCACTTGGCTAAAATATGGCAAACCTGGTTTAAGTATGACTTTAAACGGTGTGCTTGCCGGATTAGTAGCCATTACGGCTGGTTGCGATACAGTAACCCCTGGTGGTGCTATATTAATTGGCATAATGGCTGGGGTATTAGTAGTTCTTGCCGTAGAATTTTTTGACAATATCATCAAAATTGATGATCCAGTCGGCGCAATTTCAGTTCACGGCATCAATGGTGCATTTGGAACTTTAATGGTAGGTTTTTTTGCTAAAGAAAATGGCATTACCGGTCTATTTTATGGAGGAGGAACTGATTTAATTATTACGCAACTCATCGGAATTGTAGCCGTTGCCGCATGGTCTATTGCTTGTGGTTTAGTGTTGTTTTACGGACTCAAACATACAATCGGAATTCGAGTTACCAAAAAAGAAGAAGAAAACGGACTTGATTATTATGAACACGGCGAAAAAGCTTATAACTCTTAAGGTTAATTTGTTGCTGGGAGCATTTTTAAATAAAAATGCTTCCAGTTTTTTTGTTTAAAAAGACCTCTAACGCCTTCTTTTTAATAAAAAGTTTATTTATATCTTTAATTTTTAGTTCAATTTTTACATAAAAACCATCTTAAATCAATAGGACATTAAAGGCTAAATTGCCAAATTGTAATTTTAAACATCCATTAGCACAGGTATTTTAGCAGATTCTCAATTTAAAATTATACAATTATCAAAATTTAATTTTATCTATTTGTTTCTTATTTTTAATAAACTTACGATATCGTTTTCGTTATTTTAATGAATAATTATTAATGTTTTTCTTAATATTGTGAATTATTATTTACAATATGAAAGAACAGGGATTGTATTTGCCGGAATTTGAGCACGACAACTGTGGCGCAGGATTTATTTGCAACCTTAAAGGTGAAAAAACAAACGAAATCATACACCAAGCACTCGAGATTTTAATAAAATTGGAGCATCGTGGTGCAGTGAGTTCAGATGGCAGAACTGGAGATGGTGCTGGCATTTTGATTGACATCCCTCATTTATTTTTCGAAAGCGTTTGTAAATTTAAACTTCCTGAACCCAAAGAATACGCGGTTGGAATGGTGTTCTTTCCCAAAAGTTATAACCAATGCGATTATTGTATTAAAATTTTTGAAGACCAAATTAAAGCTCAAGGGCTTAACATTTTGGGCTGGCGCGATGTTCCAATTGATTCTTCTAAATTGGGCAAAATTGCTTCTAAAACGGAACCCAAAATAAAACAGATTTTTATTGGTAAAAACAATTTAGAATTAACCGAAAATCAGTTTAATGTCAAATTGTTCACCGCCCGAAAAATTGCCGAACACCTCGTTCTAAATTCTAAAATTGCCGAACGTCAGTACTTTTATTTGCCAAGTTTATCTACTACAACCATCATTTACAAAGGTTTATTAGTTCCCGAAGACATCAGTAATTATTATACCGATTTAAAACAACCGGAAGTTATTACGCGACTTGCCTTGGTACACCAGCGCTTTTCAACCAACACATTCCCCTCTTGGGATTTGGCACAACCTTTTAGATATTTATGTCATAATGGCGAAATAAATACCTTCCGTGGCAACGTTAGCCGAATGCGCGCCCGAGAAGCCTTGATGGAAAGCCCTATTTTTGGTGAAGACATCAAAAAACTCTTTCCGATAATTTTAAGTGGAAAATCCGATTCAGCTTCTATGGATATGGTTGTTGAATTACTCTTAATGACTGGCCGCTCATTGCCCGAAGTACTGATGATGCTTGTTCCCGAGGCTTGGGAAAAACACCAAACCATGAGTGCCGAAAAAAAAGCTTTTTACGAATTTAACTCCTGCATTATGGAACCTTGGGATGGACCCGCTTCCATTCCGTTTACCGATGGTAATATTATCGGTGCCATACTCGACCGCAATGGCTTAAGACCTTCGCGCTATACCATCACAAAAAATGGCAATGTGGTGATGTCTTCCGAAATAGGTGTTTTAAATACTAAACCCGAAAATGTTGTAAAACACGGCCGCTTAGAGCCAGGAAAAATGTTTTTGGTCGATATGAATGCCGGTAGAATTATTGAGGATGAGGAGATTAAACACAATATCACATCAAAATATCCTTATGAATCGTGGGTTCAAGAAAACACCCTTCCGCTTTCAAAAATACCTTATAATGATCTCAAATTAGTCAACGAACCAACCGATTATAAAACCCGATTAAAAATATTTGGCTACACTCAAGAAGACATTGCTACCATTATAACGCCAATGAGTATAACCCTCAAAGAATCAATCGGTTCAATGGGTACTGATACCCCTTTGGCCGTTCTCTCTGATAAACCTCAATTATTGTTCAATTACTTCAAGCAATTATTTGCCCAAGTTACAAATCCGCCCCTCGATGGTATTCGCGAAAATATCATTACCGATATTAGCTTAGCAATTGGTCAAGATCGAAATATTTTTAACATCAATAAAGATCAAGCTAAAAAATTACGCATCCAAAATCCCGTAATTTCAAATGCCGATTTAGATAAAATCAAAAATATCAATCATCCCGATTTTAAAGCAGTTGTAATTCCTATTCTATATCCTATTAATAAAGGCCTTAACGGATTAGAGTCTGCATTGGATGACCTTATAAAGCAAATTGAAAAAGAAGTATTTAACCATGCTAATATCATTATTTTATCAGATAGAGGCGTCAATAAAGAACTTGCACCCATACCCGCTTTACTCGCATGTTCTTATGTTCATCATTCACTCTACAAAGCCGATTTGCGTTCAAAATTTGGAATTATTATTGAAACAGCCGAACCTCGTGAACCACACCATTTTGCCACCCTTTTTGGTTATGGCGCTAGTGCTATTAACCCTTATATGGTGAATGAAATTATCCGAGACCTTGTAAATGAAGATGTTATTCAAAACATTACACCACATCAAGCTGTTAGAAATTTTAATTATGCCATCGGCAAAGGCCTTTTAAAAATTATGAATAAGGTCGGAATTTCAACACTCCATTCTTACAGGGCTTCCCAAATATTTGAAATTTTAGGTCTCAATAGCAAATTTTCAAAAAAATATTTCCCTTATACGCCTTCACGAATTGAAGGAATTGGCTTGTACGAAATTGAACGCGAAATTTCAAAAAGGCATCACAATGCTTTTTCAAATGGCTTGACAAATTTAGAAATTGGCGGAGACTACCGTTGGCGCAGAACGGGTGAAAAACACATGTTTAACCCCACTACAATTTCAAAATTACAACAAGCTGTTAGAGAAAAAAACTTAGACGCTTATAAAATTTATACCGAATCTATTAATAATCAAACCAAAAACTTAATGACCTTAAGAGGTTTGTTTGAATTTGATAAACTCGACCCCATCCCTATTGATGAGGTTGAATCGTGGACAGAAATTGTAAAACGCTTTAAAACTGGAGCCATGTCTTATGGTTCTATCAGCCAAGAAGCTCACGAAAATCTCGCTATTGCGATGAATCGCATCGGTGGAAAATCTAATTCTGGCGAAGGTGGTGAAGATAAAATCCGATTTAAAAAATTGCCAAATGGAGATTGGAAAAATAGCGCTATCAAACAAGTTGCCTCCGGAAGATTTGGTGTAACGAGTAATTATTTAACCAGCGCCAAAGAAATTCAAATAAAAATGGCTCAAGGTGCTAAGCCCGGTGAAGGCGGACAATTACCAGCCGAAAAAGTGTATCCTTGGATTGCTAAAGTGCGCAATTCAACCCCTTATGTAGGGTTAATTTCACCACCACCACATCACGATATTTATTCTATTGAAGATTTGGCGCAGCTCATTTTTGATTTAAAAAATGCCAATCGTGAGGCGCGAATTAATGTTAAATTAGTTTCGGAAGTTGGCGTTGGAACTATTGCAGCAGGCGTTGCTAAAGCTAAAGCCGATGTTATCTTAATATCAGGTTACGATGGTGGCACAGGTGCTTCACCACTAACATCCTTAAAACATACCGGCTTGCCTTGGGAACTCGGTTTGGCCGAAGCGCAACAAACTTTAATTCTCAACAACTTGAGAAGTCGGGTCGTTTTAGAATGCGACGGACAATTAAAAACAGGTCGCGATGTTGCTATTGCCTGCCTTTTAGGTGCTGAAGAATTTGGCTTTGCAACCGCACCTTTGGTGGCTTCGGGTTGCATTATGATGCGTGCTTGTCACCTCAATACCTGCCCGGTTGGCATCGCTACACAAGATCCTGAATTGCGAAAAAATTTTAAAGGTACGCCCGAACACGTCATAAACTTTATGTATTTCGTCGCTCAAGAATTGCGTGAAATCATGGCGCAACTCGGTTTTAGAACCATTGAAGAAATGATAGGCCAGTCACAAAAATTAAATGTAAAAAAAGCTGAAAATCATTACAAAGCTGAAGGTCTTGATTTGTCGGCTATTTTACATCAACCACTTATTAATGGCAAAAAAACGTTTTCAAACACCGAACGTCAAAATCATAATTTATACAATGTTCTCGACCTCAAAATTATAAGTGATGCAAAAGCAGCCATTAAAAATAAAATTAAAACGTCATTAAATTACACCATTCACAATACCGACAGAACCGTTGGGGCTATTACAAGCAACGAAATATCTAAACTTTATGGCGAAGATGGTTTGCCCGAAAACACCTTAAATTTAACTTTTACAGGATCGGCTGGTCAAAGTTTTGGAGCTTTTGCAACCAAAGGATTAACGCTAAAAGTTATAGGCGAAACTAACGATTATTTAGGCAAAAGCCTTTCGGGTGCAAAAATTATCATCCAAAAACCCGAAGCCGCCACCTTTTTAGCCGAAGAAAATATCATCGTTGGTAATGTGTGCTTTTATGGCGCTATTGCAGGCGAAGCTTATATTAATGGCATTGCCGGCGAGCGATTTGCCGTCCGTAATTCGGGCGCAATCGCTGTGGTTGAAGGTATTGGAGATCACGGTTGTGAATATATGACCGGTGGAAAAGTTGCTGTTTTAGGTAAAACAGGTCGAAATTTTGCAGCAGGAATGAGCGGAGGCGTGGCTTTTGTGTATGATAAAAACGCACAGTTTAGCAACGGACTTTGTAATTTAGAGATGGTTGATTTAGAAAAATTGACTGACACCGACCAAAATGAACTTAAACAACTGATTCAAAATCATAAAGATTATACTAATAGTCATTTGGCAAAAAAACTTTTAGAAAATTGGGAACAAGAGGTATCTCATTTTATTAAGGTTTTTCCAAAGGAATACAAAATAGCCTTAAATAGGTTGGCTAAAGAAAAAGCGTTTGAAATAATAGTAGCATAAAATGGGACAATTAGGAGGTTTTATAGCGTTTAAAAGGGCAGATGAATCACACATCCCCGTAAAAAAACGCGTAAAAAATTACAGTGAATTTACGGTTTCGCTAAAAGAGGAAGCCTTGAAAAATCAAGGCGCTCGTTGCATGAATTGTGGCGTTCCTTTTTGCCACAGCGGTTGCCCACTTGGAAACTTAATCCCCGATTTTAACGATATGGTTTTTAAAGGCGATTGGAAAAAAGCGCTCAATATTTTACATTCAACAAATAATTTTCCCGAATTTACGGGGAGATTATGCCCTGCTCCTTGTGAAAAATCTTGCGTTTTAGGCATCATTGACCATCCGGTTTCTATTGAAAATATTGAGAAAAGCATCGTAGAACGTGGCTTTGCCGAAGGTTGGATTATTCCAGAGCTTCCAAAAACCAGAACCCAAAAAACTGTTGCTATTGTTGGCTCGGGTCCTTCGGGTTTGGCGGCTGCTCAACAACTCAATCGCGCTGGTCACACCGTAACTGTTTTAGAAAAAGATGATGAAATTGGCGGTTTATTGCGCTACGGAATTCCAAATTTTAAACTCGAAAAACATTTTATCGACCGCCGTGTTGACCTCCTTAAAGCAGAAGGGATTCTATTTAAAACCAATGTAAATGTAGGCGTTAACTATAAAGTTAGTGAATTGAATAAATTTGACGCTGTTGTTTTATGTGGTGGCGCAACGGTTAAAAGAGGCATAAATGTTAAAGGTAGCGATAACAAAAACGTGGTTCAAGCAATGACTTTTTTAACCCAGCAAACCAAACAAATTTTAAATAAATCAATTGATGCAGAACTTATTAGCGCAAAAAACAAACATGTAATTGTTATTGGTGGTGGCGATACCGGCTCTGACTGTGTTGGAACTTCAAACCGACAAGGTGCCAAATCGGTTACTAATTTTGAAATTATGCCAAAGCCTCCTGTTGAAAGGAGTATTACAACTCCTTGGCCCTTTTGGCCATTACAATTAAAAACAAGTTCTTCACACGAAGAAGGTTGCAAACGAAATTGGCTCATCAATACCAAAGAATTTATAATCGACGAAAAAGGTAACTTAAGAGCGCTGAAAACAGTAGAGGTTTCTTGGAAAATCACCCCCGGAAAAAGGCCTGAATTAATTGAAATAGAAGGATCTGAAAAAATATGGCCCTGTGATTTAGTTTTGTTAGCACTTGGTTTTATTGGTCCCGATCAAACCATAGCCACACAATTGGGCATCAAAACCGATGAACGTACCAACTATAAAGCTATAAATTATCAAACCAATATTCCAAATATTTTCACTGCCGGCGATATGCACCGCGGTCAATCATTAGTAGTTTGGGCTATTTCAGAAGGTCGTGAAGCGGCAAGAACTGTTGACCAGTTTTTAATGGGGACTTCAAATTTGCCTACAAAAGGCGATGGTGATATTTTATCGGCATAAGGTTTTTCTTATACTTTTTCACTTAATTTGTGTTTCAATTAATACCGCTGTTAAATGAAACATTTATTGACTTTTTCCCTACTTTTTTTATGGCTGATTTCTTTTAGGTCAATCGCTCAAGAAGCTGCTTTTAAAGTCGTTCCACTGGGTGTTAAAGGCGGCTTAGACGAAAGTAATTTATCGGCTTATATGCTCGCTCCGATAAATTCCGAAAATTATATCTGCTTAGACGCGGGTACCGTATATGCCGGAATTGTCAAAGCAATTTCAAACGGCATCTTTAAAGGTTCACCCGAAACAATTCTTAAAGACAACATTAAAGCTTATCTAATTTCGCACGCCCATTTAGACCATGTATCAGGACTCATTATGAATGCACCTGCCGATGTTCAAAAAATAATTTATTCATCACCTTATGTAATTGACGTATTTACTAAAAACTATTTTACTTGGCAAAATTGGGCAAATTTTACCGACCAAGGTGAAAAACCTCAATTAAATACCTATCATTTTGAAGCTTTAATACCGCAGAAGGAAATTGCCATTACAAATACTGAACTATTTGTTACCTCTTTTAATTTGAGCCATTCTAACCCTTATCAAAGTCAAGCATTTTTAGTTCGCCAAAAAAGCAATTATATTTTGTATTTAGGAGATACTGGCTCTGATACAATAGAAAAATTGGATAATCTAAATCAATTATGGAAAACAATTGCCCCATTAATTAAAAACGAGCAACTAAAAGCGTTTTTTATTGAAGTTTCTTACCCTAATTCGCAACCAAATACGAAACTCTTTGGCCATTTAAAACCTGAATTATTTTTTAATGAGATGCAAACATTGGCCAAGTATGCCGGCGCAAAAGCTTTGGGTAAGTTGCCAATTGTAATCACCCACCGCAAACCACACGAAAACAATGAAGCCTTAATCATAGCTGAACTTTTAAAAGCGAATACTTTACAATTAAAACTCGTTTTTCCCGAACAAGGAAGACTGATTAAGTTCTAGTTACTTATTTTATTGATGATTATGGAAGTAATTCGCTTTAAATCAGCTTCACTTAAACTAGAACCCGATGGCAAACACAATCCACTTTTAAAAAGTTTGTCAGAAGTATGGTCTCCAAAATAGGTCATTTCATTATATAAAGGCTGGGTATGCATCGGTTTCCACAAAAAACGGGATTCAATATTCTCTAATTCTAAAGCTTCTTTTAAATTTTCAGGGCTTACTTTTGTTAACTTGCTATCAATTAAAATGGTGGTTAACCAGCGATTGCTATAAAAATCGGCACTTGGTTCTTCTAAAAATTTAATTCCAAACGGACTTAAAGTCATTTTATAAAAATCAAAATTCCGTCTGCGCAAAGCAATATAATTGTCTAACTGCGTAAATTGCCCCAATCCCATAGCGGCTTGCAAGGTGGTCATTTGATAATTATAGCCTAAATATTTGTGTTCATAAAAACTCGTCGGTTCTTTGGCTTGTGAAGCTAAAAATGCTGCTTTTTTTATAAAGTCTTCATTTTTAGAAAACAAAGCGCCACCTGCCGACGTAGTAATTATTTTATTGCCATTAAAGGAATGTAACCCTAGCATTCCAAAAGTTCCTAAATGTTGCTTTTTATAAGTACTTCCCAATGACTCGGCGGCATCTTCAATGAGTGGAATGTCATATTTAAAAGCAATTTCACAAATTTTATTGAGCTGTGCCGGCATCCCGTAAAGGTGAACCAACACAATGGCTTTAGGTTTATTACCTTGCTTTATACACCATAAAATGCTTTCTTCTAAAAACTGCGGACTCATATTCCAAGTCTCCTTTTCCGATTCAATTAGCACAGGAATTGCCCCCAAATATTTAATAGGATTAACCGATGCCACAAAAGTAAATGTAGAAGTTAATATAAAATCACCTCGTTTCACTCCTAAAACTTGTAAAGCCAAGTGAAGCGCCGAAGTGCCACTGTTACATAAAGTTACATAAGGCGATTGCGTATAATTACTGATAATTGCAGCGAATTTTTCAATTTGAGCACCAACTACCGTTACCCAATTTGCATCAAGTGTTTCTTGCAAAAATACAATTTCTTTACCAGTAAGATGAGGAGGCGAAAGCCAAATCCGTTGCTTCATGTTGGCATAAATAGTTAGGCTAAGATAGATTAAAAGCCTTGAATTTTAAAACTAACTACACTTATTTTTTCCTTAACGGATATAATTACAACTACTCGAAAAAAGCACCTATCAAAAGCCAAGTGCTTTTCAAAAGAAAGGCGATGAC
>Ga0210033_1001158_pt1 | contig 24583 bp, 26 predicted proteins | sample CryGeymeta201501_FD_185465 | JGI IMG/M metagenome (GOLD analysis project Ga0210033, IMG submission 185465) | Groundwater microbial communities from Crystal Geyser aquifers in Utah, USA - Crystal Geyser metaG 2015-01 (SPAdes) (version 2) | ecosystem: Environmental > Aquatic > Deep subsurface >... | reverse complement strand
ACACTTCGTGTTCTTTAGAAAGTTTACGTCTTAAGTGAGCAGCTGCAGTATGTCCTGCAATGCCTGCTCCTAATATTAATACTTTAGCCATTTTTTATGTGTTTATGTTAGCATTCACTAACTTCATAATTCAAATTTTTTTAATTATTCCTTTTTGTGATAGTGAAATAGGCAAGTGTAGTGAATGCCATTGTTACAGAAATTCTAAAAATCATTGCACCGATGGTTTTTGTTTCATAAATACCACCTGAGTTGATATGATAAAACAAACTAACAAAGGCAGTAATTAAAATTATTGTAGAAACTCCTAAAATTTTAGCAGTCCATTTTTTAGATGTAACAAACCCATAAGAGGCAATAAGATAAAGTATGCTACTGATAAAATTTGACCAAATAACAAATAGAACGTAGTTGCCTTCTTTTGCTCTGATACCAAATAAATCGAATATCACAGATGTGCTAAGAAACAACGTAAGCAGACCAAATCCAGTTAAGATTGTTGCTAATAAGTAGGGAAGTGCTTTTTTCATTTTTCTAGCATTTTTAAAAGTCCGTTTAATACATTTTTTCCATCATTTACTAAATTGGATTTGTTACCCGAAAGTTTCCATTTTAAAACCACCATTCGCATACTGCCCATAATAATTGTTGTGATAGGGTCGGCACCTAATAACTTTCCATAAATGCCTCCATTTTGACCTCTTACAATAAGTGCATTGATATTTTTTTGCATCAGTGCCATCATTACAGAAACCTTTTCACTTAATTCTTTATTAAATTGAAATATTCCTTCCGAAAAAATAACACTAACTATGGCGGGTTTCTGTGCAAAAGTGCTGAGTTGTGATGTAAATATTTTTTTTAGAAGTTCAGAAGGTTGTTTTTCTTTATCAGCTATTATTATAGCAATTCGCTCATTCATCTCTAAAATAAAATAAGTTAATAACCCAAGTAATATCTCGTTTTTACTTTTAAAATGTCGATATAAAGCAGCTTCAGATAAATTTAAATCAGCAGAGAGGTTTTTAATGGTTAATTCCTGTATTCCAAATTTATCAATTCGGAGCGTAGCTGCTTCCATTATTTCTATTTGCCTTTCGGTAAAATCTCTATTTTTCATTGTTTAGTTTTAAATTAATAAATGAAAATCCTAACCAAATAACAGAGATTGTCATTGCTATTGCTCCAATTAATACTAAAACAGGAGGCAAACCAAAATACACTTCTGTTAATATTCCAATAGGCATTAATAAGCCAATGAGTGCCAACCAGGAAATAGTTTTTACATTTTGAAATTTGTCTCTGAAATGTAGAAGTAGATAACCAATTAGGATGTTTAGAAAGGCAAACAAGTTTCCGTGAACATGAGCCAGCCTAGATTCAAAATGTTTTCCCATACTGTATGAGTTTACCCATTCTTCTTTATCCGGAGCAAAGTCACGTAGGTAGATTAATAGAAAGCCGTAAGCCATAAATAGCCCCATTGCCAGAAAGCCGATTGCTATGTTGTTTTTACCGTTCATTTTGTTTCTATTTTTAATGTAAGTGAATATTCGCTTACAAAGGTAATTCAATTTTAATTACATCTGCAAGTTTTTTTAATAATTTCAATAATGTGGGGAGGAAAAAATTATTTTTTAAAAATGTGGACGGGGAAAAAATAAAAAAACATAGGGTCGGTCAGCATGTCGGTTTAGAAGCTGTCCGTTTGTAATATCGTTTCTATGACTGATTTGAAGGTCGAGAAAAACGAAGAACCGAACGAAGAGAGTTCACGAACACCTATAAAAAAACAATAAACAACAATGAGTAAATCGGACATTATAGCCAGACTCTAATTACTCAGTTGTAACCCCATCAAACTCTTCTTCGTTCTCTTTTGCTTCGGCATCTTGTTTAGTTCTACGCATTATTCGATCTTCATGATGCGGCAAGGCATAAATGGTGTACATTTTTAATGCCTTTTTACTATCTACATTGATTACATTGTGTTTAGCTCCCGCAGGTACAATTATGGCATCGCCATCCTTTACATCGTATTCATTACCATCAATAATACATTTTCCTGTACCTCCTTCAAAACGAAAAAATTGGTCGTTATTTTTATGTATTTCTTCTCCAATATCTTCACCTATTTTAAGGCTCATCAATACCAGTTGGAGGTATTTTCCTGTGTACAAAACTTCTCTAAAGTTTGTGTTTTTTAACGTGTCGTTTTCGATGTTACTTTTAAATCCTTTCATGATTATTTTTATTTAGTATGATAAAACTTTTAATCGTTATTTTTTTCTAATTCATCTTCTTTTTCTCTTTTTGCCTTAGCCTCTTTTTTATCTGCTTTTTTAATTTTATTGGCTTTTCTTTCAACTTTTTTATCGGCTCTATTTTTTTGTTTTTCTTTTCTTTCTACTAACTTGTCGGCTTTTTTAACCGCTTTTTCTCTTTTTTCTAACTTTTCCTCTGCTTTGTCAAGATTTTCTTCTTTTTTGACGGCATTTTTTTCTGCTTTTATTAAATCTTCAGCACGGTCTTGCTTTTTTTCTAAAGCTTTTTGTTCTTCTTTTAGTTGTTTTTCTGCTTTTTCAGTATTTTCCTTAACCGTATTGTTTTGAGCAAAAGCAGAACCTGTTGTTATCAGTCCACCAATGGTTACTGATAATAGTAAATTTGTTATTGTTTTCATTTTTTTATAATTTATTTTTAGTGATTTTTTCCTTTTCCACCACCATTGCCTTTGTTGTGGTTATTTTTTGGTTGAGCATTTTGCTTGTTGTTTGGCTTCTTTCCTTGCCCTTGTTTATGATTGTTACCTGAATTTTTTGCAGGTTTATTCATCTTTGAATTTCCTTTTCCAGGATGTGCTCCATTTGTTTTTTGTGCGGCACCTCGATACCCTTTTTTATATTTGTTTTTGTAAATATTATGGTTATGATAAGGCGAATTGCCATGATAGTCAATAAGAACTACTTTATAACCATTGTATAAATCATAATCACGGTATCTGTGTGGAAGGTAAGCTCTATGAATCCAAATACCATCAACAAAATAGATAAACATAGAGGTATGAACATCGTAATAAGCTTCAACATCTGGAAGATAATAGTATTGAACTTCGGTATATCCTACTGGCCCCCAAAGAGGCGGAGTTCCAATGTTTATATTTACAGAAACTTGTGCTTTTACTACACTTGATAGACATAAAATTAATCCAATGGTAAGTAGTTTTATAATTCTCATCTTGTATCTTTTAATAATACAAAGATGAGTAGCTTTTAACCTACAACTATTACAGCATTTTATTAATGAGTTACATCATTCACACATGATATAATAAATTAGGTAATGTTTTGATAGTTTTTGGAGTATCGTGCTTTAAGCTTTGTTGTTACTCATTTCTTTCCAGTATAGAAACCATTTTTCTCCTGCAAATACCAAAATAATTCCGATGCCTGAAACAATAACAACAAAAATATCAGAACTGGCTTTGATCCATAAAAAAGCCATTAATACAATTAAGTCAAGAAATAATGCAGATATCAATATGATACCATTGGCATTTATCTCTTTTCTTAAATGTTTAAAAACACCCCAATGAACAATCATGTCCATCACTAAATAAAATATTGCTCCAATTGAAGCAATTCGTGATAAATCAAAGAAAATGGTTAGGGTAATTGCAATAACAACAATATAAAGTAACATGTGTTTTTGAACGCTTCCTGACATTCCGAAATGGCTATGTGGTATCAGCTTCATGTCAGTTAGCATTGCGGTCATACGAGAAACAGCAAAAATGCTGGCAATTACCCCTGAAATAGTAGCTACAATTGCTATTCCTACTGTAAAATAAAGTCCATAATCTCCAAAAGCAGGTTGTGCTGCTTCTGCTAAAGAATAATCTTTTGCGTTAACTATTTCAGAAATGGTTATATTCGCATTTACTGCAATGGCAACTAAAAAATAGACTACTGTGCAAATGAGCAATGAAATAATGATTGATCTTCCCACATTTTTGTGAGGTTCAGTGATTTCTCCCCCACTATTGGTAATTGTTGTAAATCCTTTGTATGCCAATATTGAAAGTGCAATAGCCCCAATAAAACTTGCAGCTGAATAATTATTTGCATCAGCAGATGCAGTAGGCAGAATATCACTTAAAGTAAAATTGGCAGCCCACAGACCACCAATCGCAAACACAATGATGCCGCTAATTTTAATAAATGCCATGAATTGAGAAGTTTTACCAATCACCTTATTTCCTGATACATTAATAATGTATGCCAATATCAATAGAGCAACACCTAAAGTGGGCACCCACAAGGAGTTATTCTCTACATCAAAAAGCTGTAAAGTATAAGAACCAAAGGTTCTTGCCACTAAACTTTCATTTATAATCATAGAAAGTGCCATTAATACAGAAGCCGCTGCAGTTAGTGTCGTTTTACCGTAGGCTTTCATTAAAATCATGGCAATACCTCCAGCGGATGGGTAAGCATTTGACACTTTAATGTAAGAATAAGCACTAAAACCAGAAATAATGGCTCCAATTATAAAAATATAAGGGAACCATGTTCCAGACAATTCGGCTATCTGACCTAACAGAGCAAAAATTCCCGCACCAATCATCACTCCTGTACCAAGTGCCACAGCACCTTTAAGCGTTAAACTATCTTTTTTGTAATGATTCATTTTTGGTATTTATCTAAACAAAATAAAGCATGTCTTGAGGATTACTCATCATCACTATTTTATCTCCCTTCATAACAATTGGAGCCCTTAAAATATCTGGGTTGTGCTCTAATAAACTCAGCCAATCAATTTCACTTAGATTGGTTAATCCATTAAATTTTTGTAAAAAACTAGGGGCTTCAACATTGATTAAATCTTTGATTTTAATGTTTAATCTACCTGCCAATTCAGCCCAATGTAAACTTGTTAATTTAACATGTGCTAGGTCTATATCATGAATTGGAAGACCTTTGGACTGAGCATAAGTTAGTATTTGTCGCCCGATATGGTCTTCTGAATAATAAATAATAGTAATCTCTTTATCAGTGTTTGCAAATATCATTTTTTATTATTGTAAAGTATGCATAAGATAGCATTCAAAAAAAAGATCAATAACGCTACTATAAAAATTAATTATTTTTTCTTTTTCTTGTCTGGAGCTTGTGTTAAAGCAGAAGCTGCAACAGATTTCATAACTTTAGTTGATTTTGGGTCTTTCAATATTTTTGCAGCCTTACTTGCTACAGATTTTGATGTTTTTTCATTCTTTGGCATTTTGTATATATTTAAAATTAATATACGGTTTTTAAAATTGCAGATAAACTAATTTTTTTTAAGTAGCGTTTTCTTTTCCTGATACTCTTCATTATTGATTTCTCCTGAAGCAAAACGCTTCTTTAGTATATCAAGAGGAGTGTCTTTTTTTGCTCTTTGTCCAGGAATATCGTATGGTATAGCGAAAATCCAAAATAGTAAGATTATCCATAGAAACCACCATATTAAGTGCATTCCAAAAAAGTTGCTATAGTCTGAGTACATCATAATTTTATTTTTTTTAGTTTCTTCAGTTCTGCTGTCGACCAGTCTTCAGTTATACTGTTGCCTATTAATTATTTTTTCTACCCTTTATCTTCGTCCAAATCGTTATGGTTATCTCCTCCTAAACTATAATAATTGTTTTCCTCATCTTCGCTACCGATATTTTCTTGTTGGTCGTCTAATTCAGAAACAGGAACATCTAAATCACTGCCCGACATATCATCTTTAAAGTTTTTTTCATTCATTGTGCCTGACTTTTCATTTGGTGTTTTCTTTTTAGTAATATCCTCTGGGTCAAGCTCTTTTTCTTCCTCCCATTTATTATAAACATCTTCCGATAATGGATTTTCAGCGTATCCTGAAAGGTTTGTTTTTTTATCTTTTTGTTTCATTAGATTTAATTTTAGCTTGTAAATTTTTATATATCCTTCAGAATAATGATTTTATAACTCATTCAAAAGTGCAAAATTTAATTGCCTTATGTGTTACATAATATTTGAGGAGAGTTACATCATTCACACATTAACAAAAACAAAAAGCAACCCATTTTACAATGAATTGCTTTTAACAATGGGTTACAATATATTGTTACATCCGTTCCATGTACCAGTTCAATTCTTTCTCCATTTTTTTGTATTTAAAAATGGTGGTAATAATTTTTTGTAAGCGAACAAAAGCGGTTTCGCTTTTTACCACATAGTCGAAAGCCCGATGGTGCATACAGCTTATTGCTACATCTATTTTATCTTGTGAAGAAAGCATTACCACAGGTATATCTGGATTAATGGTTTTTATTTTGTCTAAGGTTTCGATACCATTCATGGCACTTTTGTCAATTCCATCCAGCTGATAATCTAGAATAATTACATCTGGTGTATGTTTTAAATTTTTTATACACAACTCTCCTGTTGCAAAAGTTTCAATAATAAAGTCGGCGTGTTCTAAAAATTCAATTTCTAAATTTTTTAAAAATAAGGCATCATCATCTACTAAAAATAATTTAATTTTTTCTGGAATGTTCACTACATGTTTCTCTTTGATCATTTGTTGTTGTTTTTAATCGTATTAAATTCTTCTTTTAATTCTACACAAGCTTGATTACAAATATTTTCTAGTTGCAAAACCATGCTGTGAATTACATCTGTTTGTTGTTGTGTACTCGCATATTCTTGGACTTTTTTTGCCATGTTTTCAAAATCGGTATGTATGCCCATTATTGAAAACGAAGGTATCATTTTATGCACTGCCGCTTGTAAGGAGTTCCAATCTTTATTTTGCAAACTTTGTTTCATTGTTTTAATTAAAGGCGGTGTTTGTTCCAAATAAAGGGATATCATTTCCATCATTAATGTTGGATTTGATTTAGTACGGTGTGTTAAATAATCTAAATCCGTGCATTTTAATGATTTTTTTTGACTGAATCCGTCCTCTTTTGACTCATTAATAATGGTAGTTTTCTTTACCAAGCCAATTATTTTACTGTACAGTAGTTTTTCGTCAACAGGTTTAGCAATATAGTCGTTCATACCCACTGCTTTGCATTTTGCTAAATCAACCGTAGTTACATCGGCGGTTAAGGCAATGATGGGTATTTTTGAATTCAGTGTGTTTCTAATGTAAGCTGTAGCTTCAAACCCATTCATTATAGGCATTTGCAAGTCCATTAGAATAATGTCGTATGATTTTGCTGCTAGTTTTTCAATGGCTATTTTACCATTACCTGCAATATCTCTGTCAAATCCAAAATCATCTAACAAGGTTTTCATCAACAATTGATTGAGAGCAATGTCTTCTACCACCAACACTTTTATGTTTTTTATTTCGTCGTCTAATTCTATTAGTGTTGCGTCATCTTCTACTTCCTCGTCTGTTTTTTCAAAACTTAAGGTAAAACTAAATGTTGAACCTTCGTCAATAGTACTTTTTACGTGAATACTTCCTCCTTGTGGTTCAACCAATTGTTTAACAATGGCTAAACCTAAACCTGTTCCGCCATACAACCTAGACGTACCGCTTGTTGCTTGCTGAAAATCGTTAAAAATAGTTGCTATTTTAGTTTTTGCAATTCCTATTCCTGTATCGGTAACCGAAAATTCAAGAGTTACTTGTTCTTCATCTTCGTTAAGCATACGAACACTTACTGTAATTGTTCCTCGAGTGGTAAATTTTACAGCATTGCTTACTAAATTTAAAATAATTTGATGTAAACGTACTGGGTCGCCAATGATTACTTTTGGAATTTTCTCATCGTACTCTTTTATCAGTACTAAATTCTTTTCCTGAATTTTTGTTTCAAATAAATGTATCATCGCCGATAAAGAATCGGCTAATTTAAAAGGGGTTTGTTCAAAAGTCATTTTTCCAGCATCCACTTTGGCTAAATCTAAAATATCATTAATCAATACAATTAACGCATTACCACTAACTTTTATAGCATTTAAGTATTCTTTTTGTTTGGCTGTTAAATCGGTTTTTAACACCACTTTGGTAAACCCAATAATGGCATTCATGGGCGTACGAATTTCGTGGCTCATGTTCGATAAAAATTGTTGTTTTGCTTTTACTGCATCTTCTGCAATTCTAGTCGAACACTCCGCTTTTATTTTTGCTTCCTCAGCTATAGTTGTTGCTAATTCTGCAAAAACTTTGGCTTCGGTCAATTCAGCTTCAAATCGTTTTTGTTCGGTAATATCTCTTGCTACCACAACAGCACCAAGCACTTCTCCATTATCGTTTTTATATACCGAACCGTTAAATAATACATCGGTAAACTTATGGTCTTTTATGGTTAACGGGTAATCAACCACAAAACCTTTTTTAAACACTTGCTGATACCCTTTTTTAGCTTTAGCTGGGTTGGTAAAATAGTCGCAAAAGTTAGAATTGATTAAATCCTCTCGCGAAACACCTGTTACTTTTACTGTTGCCTGATTCATATCGGTAATTTTACCATCTGGACTTATCGTAAATAACGGATCTCGACTTGCTTCAATTAAACTCAATGAATATTGAGAAGCTAATTTTGCAGAATTACTCAGTGCTTCCAATTCTTTATTGGCAATTTCCCGTTTATCTTTCTCTTTGTTTTGAAATACCAATTCAATATCAGCAATTACCAACTCTGCTGCTCGTTTTTGTTTTTCTTTCGATTGAAAAATGAGTTCTTTGTTAGCTATCACTAATTCTAAAGCACGTTTTTCTTTTTCTTGGTTTTGAAAAAGAAGTTCTTTATTCGCAATACCTAATTCATTAGCTCTTTTTTCTTTTTCATCGTTTTGAAAAGCTAACTCCTTATTTGCAATTACTAATTCCGCAGCTCGTTTTTCTTTTTCATCATTTTGAAAAGCAAGCTCTTTGTTGGCTATACTTAATTCATTGGCTCGTTTTTCTTTTTCATCGTTTTGAAAAGCTAACTCCTTATTTGCAATAACTAATTCTGCAGCTCTTTTTTCTTTTTCATCATTTTGAAAAGCCAATTCTTTGTTGGCAATGCCTAATTCATTGGCTCGTTTTTCTTTTTCATCATTTTGAAAAGCAAGCTCTTTGTTAGCTAAGATTAAGTCGTATTTATCAGATTTTTTATTTCCAGTCATCTTTATTTATGATAATTTCTTTTTTCAAATATCTTCTATGGGGCTTCGACGTTTATCTTTCAATTGTTTAAAATGTGATGGAGATAATCCAGTCATTTTTTTAAATTGATTGGATAAATGTGCAACACTGCTGTAATTCATTTTCCAAGCAATTTCGGAAATGTTTAACTCTCCATAAATAATGAGTTCCTTGATGCGTTCAATTTTGTGAGCAATAATAAATTGCTCAATAGTGGTGCCTTGTACCTCAGAAAAAAGGTTTGCCATATACGTATAGTCGTAGTTTAACTTTTCGCTTAAAAAATCAGAAAAATTCACTTTAATCATTTCATCGGTATAATGTACCATTTCAACAATTACATTTTTAATTTTTTCAATCAACATGGCTCTTTTATCGTCCATTAACTCCAAACCAGAAAGGTGTAGCCCAGCTTTTATTTGCTCACGCTGCTCCATGGTAATGTTTTCCATGATTTCTACCTCACCTAATTCTACAGGAGTAAAATGCAATCCCAGTTTTTTCAACTCTTCTCTCACCGCCATTTTGCAGCGGTTGCTTACCATATATTTGATGTAGATTTTCAAATTAAATTATTTAAAAGAGTTGGTAGCCAAAGGTGGCAACTTAACAATTTAAAAAGTTACATAACTATTTTAAAAAGTTACATAATTCACAGATTTGTACAATGTGTTTCGTTTTAAAAAATTAGTTACTTAAAAAGGAAGGAAGGAGAAAATACAAGAACTTTAAAGATGTATCCAACAGAAAGATTCCTTTTTTGTGTAAGATAAGCAAAATCTTCAACAAGATTGGCATTATTCTCATTTGTTTTAAATTACCGAAGCGAATAAAATTGAATGGTGATAAAAAAATTACTAACTTTGGGTAATAAAAACTTAAATTGTAACTATTCAGTACATTAAGACATTCTAAATCAAAAACATAAAACTAAAACCTTATAGTAATCGGGAATTTAAATTTTCCAACATCAAGAAAGACTTTCCTGCGACAGGCAGGTAACTTTGGAAATCAGCGAATTAAACAATGTTATATAGGATGATTTAAGTAGTAATAAAAAAATGAAATTCACCGAAGGAACACTAGAGCAACCACGAAGTGGTTGAATATGAGTAACCCCGAATGAAATTTGGGGAAAAGGAAAAGGAAGAAACCGCAACCACGAAGTGGTTGAACAAAAAGCAAAAGACCATGAGTACTTACACTCAAATATTATATCAAATAGTTTTCAGCACCAAGCATCGTGAGAAAACATTAATCAAAGAAACCCGACCAGAATTATTCAAAGATATTTGGGGAGTTTTGAAAAATAAAAAATGTCATCTTTATCAAATTGGTGGCACAGAAGACCATTTGCATATTATCACAAGTATTCACCCGTCAGTTGCTTTGGCATCACTGGTCAAGGATATTAAATTGGGCGGCACAAGTTTAATCAAAGAGAAAAAAATATTTCAACATTTCAATGGGTGGCAGGATGGATATGCTGCTTTTACTTATTCAACAGAAGCAAAAAACAATTTGATTGAGTACGTCAACAATCAGGAAGCACATCATCACAAAAAAACATTTAAAGATGAGTTGATTGAATTATTAAAAGAACATGGAGTAAAATATGACGAAAAATATTTGGAGTGAAATTGTTTAACCCCTTTTGGGGTTAGGAGTGTATTGAGTTTTTATTTCCTCCGTGTTTCATGCGGAGTTATTAATGTTAAAGCCCTTTGGGCTTTTCAAAACTCAAAATAGACTCCTTTAAAATCAGCTAATCAAAAAAGAGTTATGGAGAAGAAACATAGGTTTATCAACGTATCGTTTATTTTAAAATAAGGTGTTAATGCTACTGCGTGGTATCGTCCACTCTAACGAGAAAACGAATTATGTATAAATAAATTTTAAACATAGTATTATCTATATAAAGCAAAGCTTCAATGGTTGTTTTAGTGTTAAAATTTGAACTATGTGGCTAAAAATATTACTGAATAGGAACCTTTGAATTTAATTATTATGAAAAAATTACTTTTTACTTGCCTTTTTCTACCCACTTGTTTTTGCTTTAGTCAACAAACAATTAACGGTAGCATTATACACGATGGTTTACAACGAACTTATATTTTATATATTCCTGCCTCTTATACAGCTGGAACTCCCGCTCCATTAGTTATCAATTTTCATGGTTATACGAGTAATGCCAATGATCAAATGTATTATGGAGATTTTCGCCCAATAGCTGATACCGCAGGATTTTTATTGGTTCACCCAATGGGAACATTAGATGGTCAGGGTCAAACTTATTGGAATGCAAATTGGGGCGGAACTGTCGATGATATAGGCTTTACCGAAGCATTGATAGATTCTTTAGCACAATTGTATTCCGTTAATCTCGATAGAGTTTATAGCACAGGAATGTCTAATGGTGGATTTATGAGTTATACATTAGCTTGTTCGCTTAGTAATCGTATTGCAGCTATCGCCTCAGTTACAGGGACCATGAATGTTAACCAATCATTAACTTGTAACCCACAGCATCCTATGCCAGTAATGGAAATTCATGGAACAGCCGATGGAACAGTTCCTTATAACGGTTTAGCTGGCTCTATGGAGTCTATTAACAATACACTTAATTATTGGATAGGATTTAATCAATGTGATGTTTCTCCAATTGTTACCAATGTACCCGATATTAACACTTTTGATGGGTGTACTGCAGAACATTATATTTATAAAAATGGCAACAATGGTGTGGAGATTGAACATTATAAAATAATTAATGGGGCACATACTTGGCCTGGAGCACCAATAGTTATTGGGACAACAAATTATGATATTAATGCATCTCTAAAAATATGGGAATTTTTTGCTCAATATGATATCAATGGAAAAATAACACCACTTGGAACTGATAATTTAAATGAACCCAAATTAGCCATTACTATTTTTCCTAACCCAACAAATACAGTTATTAATATCACAACCCATAGTCTTCTTGGAACTACGTTTAACTTATTTGATATGTCTGGTAAAAAGGTAGTTGATGTGCTACTATCTAAAAAATTAACCAATATAGATGTTACCTCTTTTCCAAAGGGAATTTATTATTATCAGTTGCTTCATGAAGAAGAAAACCATTCGGGAAAACTAGTTGTTTTTTAGACTGTTTACTAACTATTTTATTATTTTAAAATTAAATGGAACATTAATAATAAGGCTATAATCTTGTCCTATTTCCAGCATTTCTAAATCATCTTCATCGTGATACCAATTTATGATAACATTTCCTTTGGTAGTATGGATGTGTTGTAAAGTTCTTAATATATTCAAAATACATTTGGAAGAACCTGTATTAAAATACTCTAGTTTAAAATCCACATTGGTATAATCTGCCGGAGTATTGTTGTAATTTTCTAGTGCATTTAATAAAGGTTCATAAAATTCTATCGAATTTTCGGGCAATGATTTTCCTTCAATTAATAAACTTCCTTCTAAAGCATCGAATGCTATAGTTGGAGTTTCATAAGTTCCTTTTATAATTATCATAGGTATATTTTTTATTTTTTCACAGGTTTTATTCCTATTAATTTTTTTGGAATAGCACCAATAGGTATTGAATGAAATTGCAAAAATTGATCTCGCTGATTGACAATATAAAATACAACATTATTGTTGGATTGTGTCCCCATTTTAACAATTAAAAGGTCTAAACATGTTTTTTGGTCTTGTTTTTTCATAGGGTGTAAACTGTTTCCCCAAACCCCATCCGCAGAGGTTGCTAAACGAAGACCAGGTTGAGACATGGCTATCAGTTTAATATAGGCATCGTTATCAAAATCAAAATTAAATTGTTTTACAGAGATGGTATTTTGATCTATATATGGATATAAATGAGAAATTTGTTGACTTTCATTTAATCGAAAAGAATACTCATACATAAAAGCATTTCCACCTTCAACAGGAATGTTATCATCATCTTTTACTGACATAAATAAACGATACAAATTTCCATCATCGCCTGAAGTACCATCAACAACCAATTTAAAAATATAACCCCCTAAATTTGGAAGATATTCTCCTTCTAGTGGGTTTATTGGTCCAAAAACAAACCATTTACCATCATAAATAGTTTCTGCCCCAAATGTTTTTGAATTAATTAAATTTCCTTTTTTGTAATTTCCAATGGGATCTTTATTTTCTTCATCTTTTTCAGAAAAACATCCAGCTCCGTACAGCGAAAAGGTAGAGGAAGAATTAAAACCTCCTTTGTTTTCGTCATATTTTCCTCCAATATTTGGGTCAAAAATTCTGATGTAAAAGGGAGTTTTTTGTTCTTTCGGCAAGGAGAAAAATACGATTTGATTATAATCATCATCTCCCCAGTTTTTTTCTGCTTTATTTCCAAAAGTTACTAAAAAAGGAATGTTTTCGTTTTTTGCAGGAACAGCTTGTGCCTGCAATTGAATAAAATTGAAATTGAAAAGAAACATTAACGTAATACCGAATCCTTTTTTCATAGTTATTTTTCTTTAACAGTTATTGTTTTATAAAAGCAGTTCTTTTTAATCTCATGGGTTGTAACATCTCGCCCAGTAATTAATATACGAAGCACTTTATTTCCTGCTACTTCATAACGATGACTTAAGCCTTTGTTTTTGGTGATGGTAGAATCGTTATAATCAATGTAAAAATTTTCTATCGCATATTCTTTCCATTTTCCTTGTTTGACAGTAACATTAAATTCTTCTCCAACGATTAGTATGTCGGGAGTGGAAATGGATGGTTGAAAAACTTCTTTTATTTCCAACTCAAAAGAAGCCAATTCTTTGTGTTTTTCTCCAATAACTTTATCTAAAATACTAAGTTGAATAGGATAAATACCAGGTTTATTGAAACAATGAGAAGAACCCAACGAATTATCTTTTGTTCCATCTCCAAAATCCCATTCATAAATCATTTCAACAGAATCAACATTTAGGGTAGCTTCTTCATAAAATTCGTAACACAATTGTTCTTCTTTCAATTCTTCACAATTGGTAAAGGCAGGATAATCAATTGTTATTTTAAAAATATCATCTGTTCCGCTTCTATTTGAAGCAAAATAGGCTTCTTTTCCGTTTTTATGCCAAACAATGGAAAAATCATCAAAAGCTGAATTAATGCTACTGTCTAATAATTCTGGAACACTCCATTGCGTATCCAAAAAAACAGAGGTATAAATATCTAATCCACCAAACCCACCTATTTTGTCAGATGAAAAATACAACTTACCAGCTGCATCAATAAATGGGAAAAATTCGTTAGCAGCACTATTTATTTCTTTTCCTAAATTAATTAATGATCCACACACACCATCGGTAATTTCTGAATAATAAATGTCCTTTCCACCAAAACCACCTTCAATATCAGATGAAATATACAATCTTTTTCCATCCAAAGACAAACTAGGGTGTCCAAAACTGTATTCTGGAGTATTAAAATTACAAGGAACTATATTCTCCCAATCTATTCCATTATAAGTTGCTCGAAAAACACCTAATTTATTTTCTTTGGTAATGCTGTCATTTAATTCTTTCGCTTCGCTTTGAGTTCTAGTAAAATAAGCAGTCTTTTCGTCAGCACTAAAAGTAATTGCTCCTTCGTGAACTCCAGTTTTTAAAGCTGCACTAAACGAAACTTTTTTGCCAAACTGATTTTTTTTAAAGGGTATAAAATATAAACCAGTCATAGATTTAGACTCGTTATTATCGCTTACACTAGAAAAAACTAATCCATTTTTATAATAAACAGGAGCATATTCGCCATTTAATGAATTAATAGCGGTAGGTTCTACAGTTATTTTCTCTTGCGAAAAAACAACAACAGAACAACTGATTAATACTCCTAAAATAAAATATTTATTCAATAGATTTAATAAAAAATAGTTGGCAAACAACTGCTAACTTTAAACATCAACAATGATTTTATTACAACAATGCGAAAAATACTAAAAATTTACTATGCAGCCTATTGATTTTATTGAGAAAATGATTTTTTTTTAATTAGATTTGGAAAAACAATTTTAAAACTAATTGAAAATCAGAACTATTTATACTATTCGTATTTTCTTTCTTATTGCTGTATTTTTAACTATTAATATTAATGCAGTACGTTCGCAAACTTACCAATTTTCTAAATATAGTGTGGAGCAAGGTCTTCCTCAACAGTATATTTATAGCATCAATCAAGATCAAAATGGTTTTATCTGGATAGGAACTGGCGATGGAATTTCAAAATTTGATGGTATTGATTTTCAGAATTTCACCATCAAAAATGGATTAGCAGAAAATTTTGTTACTTGTTCGGCTCAGCGTCAAAAAAATAGTATTTGGCTAGGGCATAATAGGGGGGGGATTAGTAGAATTAAAGATGGAAAAATTAAAGCCATTGTTTTCGATACCTTAATAGGTAGTAAAATAACTGGAATTATTGTGGATCAAGCTAATTATGTGTGGGCTACTTCACAAAATGGGTATTTAATTAGTATTAGTCCAACATTAGAAGTTAGAAAATTCGACCTATATGTTAATAAAAAAAACATCACATCAATTGCAGGAAAAATTGATGAGAATTTAATAATTGGAACAGATGATGGATTATTTTTATGGGCTTTGGATAAAAAATTAGTACCCTCTAGTCCACTTGAAATAAACACCTATCATAGTAAAAAAATTAATTGCATAACTACAAGTAAGTATTTAAAAAATAATTTTTGGATTGGAACAGCTGAAAATGGCTTATATCAATTAAAATTTACAGCAGGATTAAAAAATAAATCGAGAAGCGAAAATAATGCTTTTGACGTAGGAAATATCACCATTAACAACATTGAAGAGGATGTTAATAATAATTTATGGATTTCTACTCACTTAGGCTTGTATAAATTAACATATAATGGTAAAGAAAAAGGTTATCAAGAAACGGTACAATATAACGAAGAAAATGGTATCAGCAATTACATTAACATTGCCAAAGTTGATCGGGAAGGAAATACATGGATTGGAACTTATGGAGAAGGTTTAGCGATGTTAAAAGACGAGATTTTTGTTTTTTATCAACATGAGGACAATGAAATTCCCAACGACACAAGGTCTTTTTTATTTCAAGATAGCATTAAATGGTTTGGCTTAGCTGCTGGGTTTTTAAAAATTGCTCCTAACGAAAAAGTAAAGTGGAAGTACTTTAATTCAAAAAATGGTTTTATAGATGCTCCCGTAACCAGTATTTTGAAAAATGGGGATGAACTATTTTTAAGTACCGATGGAGAGGGTTTGTATCGTTTTAACATGAAAACCGAAAAATTTACCAAAGAGTTTTTAGTTACCTCCTATTTGGCGAATAACATCCATAAAATGGTTGCTTTCAATAATGATTTATGGGTGGCAACTGAAGGAGGATTGATAGCAAAAAATATGAATACCAAAAAAACGGACATCTACAATACCCGAACAGGATTAAAACATAATTCTATTTACGATATTAAGTTATTAAAAGATGGTGGCATTGTTTTAGTTTCTCATAGTAATTATTTGACTTTTATTAAAAAAGGGGTGGTATCCCATTTATTGGTTGCGGATATAGACCAATTAATGGACATTGTTGCCATTGAAATAGACGAAAACAACAACTTTTGGTTAGCCACTTTAGGAAATGGGATATATAAACAGGAGGCGGATAGTTTTATTCATATTTCAAGCGATAATGGATTAAAATCCGATTACTGTTATAGCATTGTCTCCGATAATAAAAATGGAGTATGGATTGGTCATAGAGGTGGATTAAGTAGAATTAGTAAGGAATCGCTAAAAATAGAAGTATTTGATGCAAAAAAAGGAATTAATGATGATTTTAATAAAGATGCTATTTACGTAGATAAAGAAAAAAATATATGGTTTGGCACCAATAAAAGGACTATAAAATTTAATCCAAAAAAGTTCTCACAAAACATAATTCCTCCAGTGGTTAGCATTAAAAATATTTTTATTTCAGACGAAAAAATTCCAATCCAGCAAAGGATAACACTGCCCTACAACAAATACAAAATTAAAATAGAGTTTATTGGCATTAGTTTTAAGCAGCCTGAAAGTGTAAAATATCAATATTTTTTAGAAGGATACGATTTAGATTGGTCTGAAAGTTCTTCTGAAAATACAGCAAATTACCCAAGAATTGAAGATGGAACCTATACGTTTTATGTAAAAGCTTGTAATAATGATGGTTTCTGTTCAGAAAAAACTTTAGCCTTTTCTATTGAAGTTGCTGCTCCTTTTTGGAAAAAATGGTGGTTCATCATTTCGGCATTCATCACTTTAATAATTCTTAGTTATTACATCATCAAAAGAAGAGATAGGGTTCAAAAAGAAATTCAGAAAACATTAGAAACAGAATTAGAAAAAAGAACGAAAGAAGTTGTTAATAAAAACAAAGAACTAGAAGCAAAAAACAACAACATAACTGATAGCATCAATTATGCATTAAGAATTCAAAAATCTATATTGCCTAGTAAAAATTTAATGAAAGCACATTTTCCAGATTCATTTGTTTTTTATCAACCTAGAGACATTGTAAGCGGTGATTTTTATTGGTACGAAAAAATTGGCAACAAATTTATTGTAGTTTGTGCCGATTGTACTGGACATGGAGTTCCTGGTGCTTTTATGAGCATGATTGCAAGTACTTTATTTAAAGAAATTGCCTATCAATACGAAATTACTGACCCCGCTTCTTTTTTATATAAACTGGATGAACTGTTAAAAAATACATTACATAAATCGGATAAATCTTCTGTTCATGATGGATTGGATCTGTCCATCTGTGTTTTTGATTTAGAAACGAATTATGTATCGTTTTCAGGTGCTTATCGTCCTTTATTAATTTATAGAAATAATTCCGAACAATCAAAGTTAGAGCGAATAAAAACATCCAGTTTTTCTATTGGAGGAGACGATTTTATACAAAAAGAATTTATCACCTTTGGAGAACAATTACAAAAGGGGGATATTGTTTATTTGTTTACTGATGGTTTCCCCGACCAGTTTGGGGGAGAGGATGGGAAAAAGTTATATTTAAAAGGATTTATGTCATTAATTGAAAATTCAGTAGATTTGAACATGGATGAACAACATTTATTACTTCTACATTTTTTAAAAGATTGGAAGAGAGATAGAAAACAAGTAGATGATGTATTAGTGATGGGTATTAAAATTAATTAATTGAGCTTAGCAGAAGAACATATTAAATGTGAAAATCAGATTTTAGCCGATTATCATGCTATTAAGGAAAGTCTTAAAAAGGATGATGTTATTATCTGTCAACACATAGGTACCTTTAATCAGCACATCTTAATTTCAATTATTTCATTATTAGACCATACTTTGGTGCAAAATGGAGAATACTTAAGCATAAAAAAACGATTAAGTTATCTCGTTATAGAATGTATTCATAACATTATTTTTCATTCTAACATTACTTCCGATAAAAACCAATTGGCTTACCTTCTTATCATAAAAAATGAATTGGGTTATACCATTTACGCCTCTAATGCCATGGAAACAAAAAATATTGTAATGTTAGAGGCTAAAATAAATGACTTGTTGGCAATTAAAAAAAGTGCACTCTCTAATTTATTTAAAAAGAAAATTCAAACCCCTGAAATTAATGAAAATGGTTATGCTGGGCTAGGTTTACTCACTATTATGGATAAATCAGGTAAAGATTTCAACTACAAAATAGCTAAGGTTTCCCAAACATTCGCATTGTTTCATTTAGAAATAAACATTAACTATAAAAATTACCAATAATGGAAAATATAAACAGAATAGAAGCAGCTGACTGTCCCGAGATAAATTTCGATAAAAAAAGTAAAATTTTCAGAATTGCTGGTAATTCCTACCCCGAAAATTGCGAAACTATTTATGAACCTATTAAAAATTTTATTGAAAATTACAATGTTGAAGAAAATAAAATATTAAACCTTGAGTTCCAATTTAACCTCATCAACTCCACCTCTATTGTTTACATCGCACAAATAATAATGAAAATTGCAGAACTTGCTCAGAAAGGACTACAGGTTTCTATAAAGTGGTTGTACGACATTAACGATGAAGAATTATTAGATTTAGGTAATAAATTATCTTCCATATCTAATTTACCCTTTGAATACGTAAAACTAAAAGAAGAATAGTAATTTTATTTTTTATGCAAAAATATTTATTAATATATTTTACCATTTTTTTAATTGGAACTGAGGTTTTTGCTCAGTGTCCTACAAGCGTTTCTATTGTTAGTATTCCCGACGTTTCAACAGTACCTGTATGTAAAGGTACACCCGTTCAATTAGAAGCAAATCCTTCTACTGGTGCAATAACACCTAATTATATATGGGTTGTTAATGGTGATACACTTGTTGGCACAGATTCTATTATTAATTTGCTTGCCTACAATCAAAATGTGCAAGTATATTTAATAACAACTACCGGTTGTGTACCAGCTAACGAAGATACTGCAACTACAACGATAGCAATTCTAACTGTTACTATTCAATCAACCGTGACTCCCGAACCAGGTTGCGATTTAACAAAAGCCAATATTCTGATTACCTCAACTGGCGGAACAGCTCCTTACAATTACAATTTGGTAGGCATTGGAACAAGCAGCACAGGTGCTTATAACGATGTGCCAGCAGGAACTTATACGCTGTATATCACAGACGACCAAGGGTGTAATGATACCAATCAGATTACAGTTACTCCAATTCCGAAAGAGTTAACAACCACGGTAACTCCCCAAATAACCGAATGTAACCAAACCACAGCTGATGTTATTATTACCACCACCGGCGGAACAGCACCTTATACTTACGATTTACAAGGTATAGGACAAAATAATGATGGGCTTTTTTCTGCTGTTCCAACAGGAGATTACACGTTGTACATTACTGATAGCGAAGGATGTGTTGACACTAGTGTTGTTTCAATAGTGCCATTTACTTGTCCACCACCAACACCAACAGAAGTGATAACTCCCAATGGAGATGATATAAATGATACGTGGTACATTTATAATATACAATTTTATCCAGATAATGAAGTATTTATTTTTGACCGATGGGGACAACGTGTTTACCATAAAAAAGGATATGAAAATAAAGATGGTTGGGACGTGAAATACATTGGGCTTAATTTACCTGTTTCCACCTACTATTATATTTTAAAAGTATATCAAGAAAATAGTGAAGACCTATATTTTAATGGACCCATTTCAATTTTTAGATAGATGAAAAAGAGACTTTTTATTCCATTATTTTTATTATTTTCAATTATTGGAAATGCTCAGCAGTCCGTTCAATATTCTCAATATACCTTTAATAATTTTGGTTACAATCCTGCATTTTTAGGCACCATTCCATGTACCGATTTTAGAGCGGGGACAAGAATACAATGGCTGGGTTTTAGAGGAGCACCACGTTCCTCTTTTGCAAGTTTACAATATACCATTCCAAAAAGATTTTATAAAAATAGTGCAAAACATGGCGTTGGTCTTTATGTGGAACAAGATGATGTTCATTTAACGACTAGAACTTTTATAAAATTGGCATACGCTTATCATACCAAAATTTCTTCTAAATATACTATGGGACTAGGTATTTTTGCTGGCATTCAGCAATATTCTACCGATGATGTTTTTGGGGGAACAACCAATAACGACCCCGTTTTGGCAGCTGCAGCAGGTTCTGTTTTACGTTATCCCGACATTATGCCTGGAGTTTTATTGTACAGCAATAAAATATACTGGAGTTTATCCATTAACCAACTGTATTTTAAGAGCATTAATTTAGGAGAAAAAGAAGCTCAAGTCAATCAATATTATTTTGGAGCTGGGCATAAATCTGCTTTTGGAAATTGGACCGTTTTTAAATCTTTCTTATTGAAACAAAATATTATGGGACCTCCTGGTTTAGATTTAAACATGGCTTGGGTGTACCGACAAAAAACAACTTTTGGCTTAGGTTATCGAGTGGGAGAATCAGTAATTGCACAATTAAAATTTAAATTGGGTTCGCTTAATGTAGGTTATGCTTTTGATTTTCCTTTAAATAAAATTTATGGCAATTACGGTCATGAAATAATGATTGGTTTTAATAAATGTGCTGGTACTGGAGCTGGTGAAGGTGGTGGAATGAAGCCTCACGTTTGCCCGGCTTATAATTAATATTTTTGTGATACTTACTATTGTTCAGCCCACGATTGTGTCTTCAGCCACAGCTACCACCAGTAGAATAAGTTGCTAGTTCGAGTTTGTCCATCAGCTGACGGAGTACTCGGACTTACAGCAACAAAACCTTAATGGCAAGATGGCGAAGACACTAACAAGGCAAAAAAAACATCTTACCGATGTCTTTTTGCTTTGTCTGGAAACAAGGTTGTTTTCTTACCTGAAGGCAACAATTTTTTTAATAGGTCTAGTTGATTAACATTCGTTAAAATAGTTCTAATCCAATTGTGATTTTCTTTTTTATACCAGAAAAAGAAACGGTGTTGATCTTGTTTTTCCTTTTCAGTTCTTGGTGTAAAAACAGGTTGTAACGTATAAGGATGATAACCAGAATAATAAATAACAGTAGCAACAGTCATTGGAGTAGGAGTGAAATCATTAACTTGTTCCAATTGAAACCCCATGTCTTTAGTTTCGGCAGCCAAGTTTGCCATGTCTTCTAATTTGCAAGCAGGGTGACTCGATATAAAATAAGGAATGAGGTGTTGATTTAACTTCAACTTAGTGTTGATTCTATCAAATGTTTTTTTAAACAAATGGAAATTCTTAAAAGAAGGTTTTCGCATCAATTTTAAAACTGGGTCGGAAGTATGTTCCGGGGCAACTTTTAACCTTCCCGAAACATGATTTTTAATAACTTCTTCGGTATATTCTTCCAAATCTTTTGGGTCAGCATTTTTATTAAATTCGGGCACCAACAAATCGTACCGAATTCCACTGCCAATAAAAGATTTTTTTACTTTCGGATGACCATCAACTGCTTTATAAATGTCTGTTAAAGGTTGATGAGAAGTATCTAAGTTGCTACAAATTACAGGTGCAATACACGAGGGGCTATTACATTTATCACAAATGGATTGTATTTTTCCCTTCATTTTGTACATGTTGGCAGAAGGTCCACCTAAATCACTAAGGTATCCTTTAAAATCGTCCATAGCAACCACTTTATCTACCTCTTTTAAAATGGATTCTTTAGAGCGACTTGCAATAAATTTTCCTTGATGTGCAGAAATGGTACAAAAGCTACATCCTCCAAAACAACCTCGGTGCATGTTAATGGAAAACTTAATCATTTCAAAAGCAGGAATTGCTCCTCTTTTTTGGTATTTAGGATGAGGTAATCTAGTGTAAGGCAAATCAAAAGAAGCATCAATTTCCTTTTCAGTCATGGTTAGAAAAGAAGGGTTGATGATTAAGTTATTTTCTCCAATTTCTTGAATTAATCGATTGGCGTAAAGTTTATTCGATTCTTGTTCGATGTGTTTAAAATTGGAAGCATACGTTTTTTTGTTTGCCAAACAGGCTTCATGTGAAGCTAATTTTAAGTCATTCCAATTTTTATTTTTTGGTAATTCTGATGATTTAGCTCTTAAAAAAGCAGTTTGTTTAACGGTGGTTAACGATTCAAAAGGCAACCCTTTTTTTAGTAAAGTAATTATTTCTCGTAGCGGTTGTTCCCCCATTCCGTAAACCAATAAGTCGGCTTTAGAAGTTTCCAAAATACTTGGTTTTAGTTGATCCGACCAATAATCGTAATGAGTTACTCGTCTTAAAGAAGATTCAATTCCACCAATAACAATAGGAACATCTGGAAAAATACTTTTTAAAATAGTACTGTAAACAGTGGTGGCATAATCTGGTCGAAATCCTCGTTGACCACCTGGAGTATAAGCATCTTCCGAACGTAATCTTTTGTTAGCAGTGTAATGATTGATCATGGGATCCATACAGCCACCAGTAATACCAAAAAACAACTTAGGAATTCCTAATTTTTTAAAATCTCTTAAATCATCTTTCCAGTTGGGTTGAGGCACGATGGCAATTCGCAAGCCCATGCTTTCAATTATTCTTCCAATTACAGCAGCTCCAAAAGCTGGATGGTCCACGTAAGCATCACCACTAAAAAGGATGACATCTAACTCGTGCCATCCTCTCAATTCCGCTTCTTTTTTTGTTGTTGGAAGCCAATCTGTTAGTTGGTGTTTTTTTTCTGCCATAGTGGGCAAAAGTACACAAAGAAAATAGGATTTATTTAGCGGCTAACTCATTTACCACAGTTTGAATGGTTAAGGCTAAATTGGTTGAATCTTCACTATTAATTCTTTCGTCAATTATTTGAGCCATTATAAACACGTCGTATATTTTGCTTTCAATAAATTGTTTACGGGCATTAATCACCTCCTCAAAAGCTTCATATCTTCCTATGGAATATAATTGGTCGTCGATACTTATTTCTATCACTTGCTCGTTGTCTATTTGCTCTAAAATCATATCAACAGTTTCGATAGAACTAATTGGAATAGCTAATGAATAATAGTGTTTTAAGCCAGATTGTTTAACTTGAAGTAAATAATTAACCTCTTTAGTGGTAATAGTTTTGGGAGTTTTTTTGGTGGTTTTTCTTTCTTTTAATTTAGCGGCTTTATATTGAATAGAAATAGCTTCTGTTAATGGAATTAATACATGATTGTTGTAAGCTAATATTTGAACATCAGTACATCCAACGTTTGTTAAAAGTGTTTTAACAGAATCCACTTCTTTGTAATTGGAATATTTTCCGAATTGATACTCAAAAGAATTTTGATTCATCACTTTTCTTAAATAGGGGTATTCTACAATTACGGATCTCGATTTTTTGATGTCAACACTTTTCACTGTCAGTTGATAAATAATGCCATTTGGAAGGGTTGGATTATCCGCTTTTAAATTAAAGTTAACTAAGATGAAAGCAAAAATGGTAGCGTATGTGAGTAGTGTTTTCATGATTTCTAAGTTTAAAGTTTTACTTATGTTTTAATAAATTTAATTTTGTTAGTTGAATAAAAAAAACTAGTTTGAAAGCTTTGTGTTGTTATACTTATAACTTTTTTAAAAAGTTGCAATAAACTGATGAATAACATAAATTAGATATAAAATATCATATAAATTATAAAATAGAAAATATAATAATGATATAAATCATAAATACAAAATAAAATATACTGATAAAAATGTAGGATTTTTTTGGGTCAGGTAAAAAAGTTGGGGAATAATATTATTTTTGTAAAAAAAAGCTATCGAAACACAAGACATAAAATTATTACAGAGCATATTTCCAGCAGAGCTGATGAAATATTTTAAA
>Ga0210033_1001155_pt1 | contig 24637 bp, 21 predicted proteins | sample CryGeymeta201501_FD_185465 | JGI IMG/M metagenome (GOLD analysis project Ga0210033, IMG submission 185465) | Groundwater microbial communities from Crystal Geyser aquifers in Utah, USA - Crystal Geyser metaG 2015-01 (SPAdes) (version 2) | ecosystem: Environmental > Aquatic > Deep subsurface >... | reverse complement strand
TCCCAACCCGACCCGATGCGGCAACGATCCCGCAGGCTTGCGCTCGGCGCGCTGTCGGGAATCGGCGAAGTATGGCCCCGGCCGACGCCGATGAGCAGCCCTGAACCGCCGAAACCCAACGCGCGGATGTCCGATTCCGAGCCCAAACCGGCGCTTGCACGACCGACACCTACCCGCCAGACGGCCCAAAAATGGCGATTGAATTTCCTATGCTCACACTGCCTTCGAGCAGGTGGCTGACGTGCAGTTCGCCGGCGATTTCCTGCGAACTCATCTCGCGGCCCTTGTAGGCAAACGAGGACGTGCGCGAAGCGACTTGCAGGCCGTCGACGCGGACCAGCGCGTTGAGCAGTTCTTCAGAAATGCCGTCGGAGAAGTATTCGTTCTCCTTGTCTGCACTGATGTTGACGAAGGGCAGCACGGCGATCGAATTCGGATCGGGCGCAACGGGTGCCGCCTTTTTTTCCGCTGCCGCAGGCGCGGGCGCGTGTGCTGTAGAACCATTCGCGGCAGGCACCGGAGCTGTCTCCCGGTCGGCTGAAGGTGGGCGCGGCCAGTAGCGATCGGCAGCGATCACCGCAATCAAGGCGAGCACACCAGCGAGGATCAAGCGATCCATGCGTCGGCCGGTCGTCGAGGCAATCGACTGATCCGGCGTCACCTCGGCATCGCGCTTGATGCCTTCGGGAGTCAGCTCGAACAACCACGAGAACACGACCGCGGGAACGAAACCGAGCGCCAGCAGTACGACCATCGCCTGCAACACCCAATCCGGCGTGTGGAAAATCGGCAACAGGGTTTCGGCGACCTGCAGAATCAACCACGCACCGACCAAATACAGCCCGGCCATGTGGATGACGTTGCGGCGCTTGAGTTCGGCGATAAAACTCCTGGGGCGATCCTGTAATTCATTGCAGTCTATGCGCTAAGCGCGCCATTAAATCCATGCGCTCATGAAAAATCGCGATGACCAACAAGGGCGCGACTTCACGCGGCAAGCAAAAAAACATAGTGGTGCTGGCAATGGAGCACGCGCAAACCCGGGTAGAGATCAGACAGGTCTTTACCAACGCTGGGGTTGGCCGCTAGCCGTGTAATACTCGTTTGCAACTGGTGCATGTAGCTCAAGACCTGACCGTGGCCCCATTGTTGCCGGGTGTAGCGCACGATTTGACGCAAGTCAGCTACCGCCGCTTTGCTCAGCACATAAGCGGAGCTCATGGACGCCTGTCCGCACCCAATTCCTCATCGACAATCTCGTCGATACTTTGTGTGGAAACAGCGCCTGACAGGCCTTCGCCGATTCTTTTCGCGACCAGGGCTTGCAAATCCCGCCAAGCGTTTTCTTCACCAGCCGCTGCGGGAAACAGCCGCTCGATCGCATATTGCTTGATGGTCTTGCCCTGCAGCGCAGCCATTGCCTTCAAGTTTTGGTGCTGTTGGACGTCAAGATCTATCGTCAGGCGGCTCATAAGCGCTCCTCAAAGTTGGTTTGGCAAGCGGGTCAACGAAGACTCAAACCCACATTAGCACCAATGTGGGTTTGAGCCTGAGCGACTCAGGATGCCTGCGGACTTTGCGTCTAAACAATCGATCAGCCATGCGGATCGCGTTGCAGCGATTGAGTTCGGCGAGAAAGCTCACAGCGCGGCGTCCATTGCCGCCAGCTCGGCCCGCATGCGCGCCAGATCGGCATCGACCTGTTCTTCGAGGGCGATAAAGCGCGGGTTGTCTCTGACCGGATCCCAGATCGGCTCCACGGCAAGAACGCGATATTGCCGCCAGCCCTGCTGCACGCCGCGCTCCAGATGGTCGAGCGCCGACTCCGATTGGCCGCGCAACATCGCTATCTGTCCAAGGGAGTAGGCCAGAGATGCGCCGCTGGCACGCGGCAACTCGTCGGTCAGCCGGCGCTCGGCGATGACCAGCAGACGCTCGAGTCTGGCTTGGTCACCCGACTGGCTCAGCGCCCATACAAAGTCCGCTGAACTGTTGGTCTCAAAGTACTCAGCGTGTTGATCGAGGAGCATGATGGACGACGCAGCATCGCGCAGACTATTGAAGATTCCGATGACGCAGGCGGCGCCGATCGGGCTGCCCGGATCCAAGGCCAGCGTTTGCTCTGTTGCCGCACGCGCTCGCGCCGCTTGGCCGGCGAGCAGCGCGGCGCCGCCTGCCATGCACACCCGACGGCCCGGGTGGGATGTGATCTCGCCCCAGGCGTGTTCAAAACCGATGATGGCCTGGTCGAGCAAGCCGATTCGCTTGTAGTAGGCACTCAGCTGGCTGAGACGATTGGCGTCACTGGGTTCGAGCACTTGCGCGAGGCGCGCCAGGCGGATGGCGTCCAGCAGCCGACCCTGTCCGGCGTACAGGCTAGCCAGCGCCCCCAGGGTATCCGGATCATCCGGCGCTATTTCGGCAGCCTTGAGAAACTGCGTCAGCGCCGCCTGCTCATCGCCCGCGACTTCCTGCGCCTGGCCAAGCTGGACGTAGCCGTCGGCCAGCTCTGGCGCCAGCTGAATCGCCCGGCGCGCCGCCGCGATCGCCTCTGTCAGCACTGCGGGGCGCCGCTCAAGGGGCTCAAAACGCAGCCCACCGCGCAGCGCACGCGATTTGCCGGCTTCAGCCGCCGCATAGTCCGGATCTTCATTCAGGGCATCATCAAACCAGCGCAACGCCTCCTCGTACATCGCACGTATTTCTGCGCGACGCCTAAGGACCAGCAAGATGGGTAAGTTATTTCTGCGCGACGCCTAAGTGGATATCCGCCTGCGCGCCGCTGGCGATGTCTTCCACCAGACGCGACAGGTGCGTCTTGGCTTCAAGAATGTTGACTGTGCTCATTTGGGCGTCTCCTCAGATTGACCTAGTCTGGTCTGGTCTGGTCTGGTCTGTCTAGTATAGGCCAGACCGCCGCTGATGGTGAGTTCGATAGTGCCGCGCTCTTGTCGTGAGCGCCGTGCGCCGGTGGTGGCGGAATGACCAAGGAAAGGCGCTGTGGCACGGCGAGGAAGTGGCGCAGTACACCTCGGCGACACAACCCACCTGCCGTCACCCCAGCGAAGGCTGGGGTCCAGTTCTGGATGATGTCCAACCGCTGATTTGCGCCATCTGAAGAACTGGATTCCAGCTTGCGCTGGAATGACGAGCATGGAGCACGAACGCTGCGGCGCTTCATCGACGGATCACCGCGCGGCGCTTGAGTTCGGCGAAAAACTCACCGGTTTTCCTCGGCGGCCTTCTTCATGAACGCCTGGTAGCTCGGCGAGTCGCCGTACAGCACGTCGTAGAAGGGCTTTGCGGCCAGCATGTAGCGCTCGCTCTCGGCAAGCGAATCATTGATCCACGGCTGCCGAATGAGAAACGCCGCCTCGGCATCACCGAGCGCCAGCTGGGCGTCCGAACGGGCGCGGGCCGCGTCTTCGCGCTCTTCAATCGCCAGCGGCGCGGGCGCGGCTTCTGATCGGCGCAGCCACTTCAGCGCTGTTTCGCGCTCCCCCGCCAGCGCGGCAATCGTTGCCGCGTGGGCGAACCACTGCGCGGGCGTCATGCCAAACGGCGGCGTCGGCGCGTCGATGCGGGTCTGCGCTTCCTTGAACGCTGAACGGGCGATCCGACCGGCTTCTTCGGCTTGGCCGAGCAGAAGGTACATCTGGGCAAAAAGCGGCGCAGCATCCACCGCGCGTTCGGTTGGCACCGTGGCGTGGGCGGAGCGCAGCAGAACGAGTGCGCCAGCCTTGTCGCCGCTGGCGAACCGTGCCATCGACACCCATGCTGCATTGGGATCGTTGGCCGCCAGCGGCATCTCCAGGATCGGCTCGAGATCGATGTCGCGATGGACCTTCAGCAAGGCCGCGGTATTGCGAAGGGTCTGAACGTCCGGAAACCTTGTCCGCGCCAACTCGCTGAGCTCAACGCCCTCGTCGTACTGCTCGTTGTAAAGCAGCGCGAGCAGCAGCTCGCCGTAGGCCAGCGGCGACTCCGGATTGGCCTCGACCAGGCGCTGCGCGACCTGCAGAAACTCCTCGTTGCGGCTGAGCCGCTTCAGGCTCCCGGAAATGCCAAACAGCACTTCGCTGCTGTTCGGCAACTGCGATTCGATTTTCTTGAATTGGGCGAGCGCAGCGGCGTAGTCACGCTCGACGTTGTAGGTGAACTGGGCGGCGGCCAGGGCGACTTCCGGTCGCTCCGGCCAACGCGCTTTCATGTCGGCAATCAGCGCTGCAGATTTGGTGCGGTAGCTGCCGTCGGGGTCCTCACCGAGCCAGAACATGCGCCCATAGGCCTCGGCAAGCATCACCTGGGCCAACAGGAATTCCGGATCCAGCGCCACCGCGGGCTCAAGCAGTTTGATCATGTCGACAAAGCCGTCCCTGCCGCGCCAGACCTGACGCTGCTCGATGGCGCGCAGGTAAAGCTCATAGGCGGCCGGACTGCGGGTCGGACGTTCGCTCAGGTCGCTGACCTGCTTCGAGCTCAGCGTCAGCTTGAGTTGATCAGCAATGGCCAGCGCGATCTCGGACTGGATGGCGAACACGTTGTCCAGCGTGCGGTCATAGTTTTCGGCAAAGATATGCGCGTCGGTCGCCGCCTCGATCAGCTGCACGGTCACGCGAATCTGCTCGCCCTCTCGGCGCACGCTGCCTTCCAGCACGTGACTGACGCCAAGGCGCGCGCCGATGGCGCTGACTTCGAGACCCTCCTTGGCAATCCGCTCCATCGAGGTGCGCGAAATGATCCGCAGCTCGCCGATCTTCGCCAGCTTGGTCAACACTTCCTCATAGATTCCGCCGGCGAAAAACGCGTTCTCCGGATCGGAGCTGAGGTTGCCAAAGGGCAGCACGGCGATACCGGCGACCACCGCATTGGCCAGCGGTTTGGCTGCCGAGCCGGATGTGTCGACCGGGGGTGTCGCTGCGGCGCGGGTGTTCGACACTGATGGGCCATCGTCATCGTGCGCCTCGCGCGGCCAGAAGTGATCGGCAGCGATCAGCGCAATTACCGCCACCATGCCGACCAGCAGCAAGCGATCCATGCGCCGGCCGGTGTCGGCGGTGTTCGACTGCGACGCGTCCACTTCGGCATCGCGCTTGATGCCTTCCGGGGTCAGCTCGAACACCCAGCTGAAGATCAGCGCCGGCAGAAAGCCGATCGCCAGCAGGATGATCGTTGCCCGCAGCACCCAGCCGGGTACATCAAACGCAGGCAGCAGGGTCTCGGCCACCTGAACGATCAGCCACGCACCCACCAGATACAGCCCGGCCATGCGGATGACGTTGCGGCGTTTGAGTTCGGCGAACAGGCTCATGGCGAGCACTCGAAGTCATTGGCGCCGACCGGCCGGCACTGCGGTGGGTAGCCATGCTCGCGCCAGTAGGCCGGCACGCCCAGCAGCACGAGGATGCGCTGGAACGCCGGGGCCGCGCGCAGGCCCTGGTAGGCTGGGTCCCAGTGCTCGACCAGGGTGTTACCGAACGATGCCGTGCCGGCGGCGACTATTGCGGCGGCGCCGTCGTAGTCGCGCAGCAGCAGACGCCATCCAATGTCCGATTGCAATTCCGGGTAGCGTTGCGCCAGCGCGTCGAAATCCGGTGGCACCGCGCCATCGCCGAGCGTGGCGACAGCGGCCTGCTGGACCTCCAGCGGCCAGTTCCTCTCGCGCATCAGCAAGATGGCGGCGAAGCGGTTGCCACGCCGGATCAGCGGCTCGACGAAACTGTTGCCGCGATTGGGCACAAAGCCATTGGCCATGCCCTGCTGGTACAGCGCCAGCGCCGCGTCGATGTCGCCCTGGAAAAGCACCGCCAGCGCCTTCCAGCGCAGGCAATTGCCATAGGCCGGATCGAGGGCCAGACACTGGTCGGTGTCGGCCAGCGCCCGATCGAGAAAGCCGAGGTTGAACCAGAGAATGCCGCGCCACAGATGGGCCGAGGCATTCTTCGAGTCCGCCGCGATGGCGCGATCGAGCAGATCCAGCGCGGCCGGGAAGTCGATCGGCAGCGCATAGGAGACCAGCAGCGAGCGCGCGGCCCAGGGCATGGACAGCGTCGGGTCCAGCGCCAGTGCACGCTCCGCGGCCTGCCCGGCCAGGGCCATCTGTTCGGAGCGATCGATGGAAGGATAAACAGCGACCCAATCGACGATCACCGCGCTGGCCGCCGCCAGGCCCTCCCAGCCGCGGGCGAATTCCGGGTCCAGCGCCACCACCTGCTCGAACAGCCGCACCGACTCGTCCAGTTGCTCGCGGTTGATGAACAGCTCGCGGGCCTTGAGGTAGCGCTGGTAGGCGTCCAGATTGTCGGTGTCGGCCTGCACCGTGACCGCCCGGCCGGCCGCTCCGCTGCCCAGCGTGCCGCGCAGCGCGGCGACGATGGCGTTGGCGATCTCGTCCTGGATGGCGAAGATGTCGGTGAGCTCGCGGTCGTAGGTCTCCGACCACAGGTGGCGATCGTTCACCGCATCGATCAACTGGGCGGTGATCCGCACCCGGTTGCCGGACTTGCGCACGCTGCCCTCGAGGATGTGATTGACCTTCAACTCGCGGGCGATGGTCGCGGCGCCGATTTCGCGGCCCTTGTAGGCGAACGACGAGGTGCGCGAGGCCACGGCGATGTCCTCGACCCGCACCAGAACGTTGAGCAGCTCTTCCGAGATGCCGTCGGCGAAGAACGCATTTTCGGCATCCGCACTCATGTTGACGAACGGCAGCACGGCGATGGATTTGTCGAGAGACTGCGGCGCGGCCGACTCGACTGCACCGGCGCCGGCAGCGTCGCTGGCCGACTCGTTGGCCGCGATCGGCTCCGGCGTGCCCGGCTTAAGGAACCAGCCGGCGCCGAGCCCGAGGCCAAGCACAACCAGCAGCGCGGCGGCCAGCACGGTGCGCTTGCCGAGCAGCGGCGCTGCGGCGGCTGGTGCACTCGCGGCATCCGATTCCGTGCGCCGGATGCCGCCCTCCGGCGAAACCTCCAGCGCCCAGGCCAGCACCAGGGCGATCGGAAAGCCCAGCACCGCTAGCGCGACCACCAAGCTCATCGCCCAGTCCGGCAAGCCCATGCGCGGCAGCATGATGTCGGCTGCCTGCAGCACGGCAAACGCGGTGGCGGCGTAGACCACGGCGACCCGGAACACCTTGCGGCGTTTGAGCTCGCCCCAGAGCCCCGGCGGAGCGCTCACGATGCACAACCGGCCAGTAGCTTGACCGAGCCGCCGTGACATTGATGCGTGAGCATCACTGCCATGGGCTTTCGAGCTCCATGCCTGCGTGTTCAAAGTGGCGCAAGTTGCGCGTGGCCAACTTTGCGCCATGGCGCAGGGCAATTCCGGCGAGCACCGCGCGCATGTCGGCGGCGACCTGGGGTGCAACTTGCGTTGCTTGCGCGGTGAAATAGCCACCGGCCGCGTCGTTGACGGCAATCGGGAACTGGTACGCGCCGATCCGGACCAGCGCAGCGCTCAATCGGGTAATCGGGTTAATCTTCTTCGGGCGCGAACTGTGGCCGCCATCGTCGCTCAGCGACAGCGAGAAATCCTGATAGACCTTCTCACCGGCTTGTACCTGCAGCGCCACCGGTTTGCCATGGGCATCGAGCTCGCCACCGGCGCCTTCGTTCAATGCGAATGTGGCGTCGAGTGCCTGTGGATGGGTGCGGATCAACCAGTCGACGCTGTTGAATATTTCGGCCGTTTCCTCGCCACAGGTCAGCGCCAGCTTGATGCTGCGGCGCGGCACATAGCCCTCGCTGCGATAGCGCACGAGGTTGTCGGTGAACACCGCCGCCATCGCCTTGTCATCGCTGACCTCGCGCGCATAGAACCAGCCATTTTCTTCCACCAGGGTAAACGGATCGCGGTTCCAGTCGGCGCGTTTGGCTTCCACCACATCGATATGGGCGAGCAGCAGCAGCGGTTTGAGGCTGGCATCGCGGCCGCGCAACACCGCGATCAGGGCGCCGTCCTGCGGGCGATCTGCCGGCGCGAGAATCTGCATGTCGGCCGCAGGCAGCCCGGCTGCCAGCAGCCGTTCGCGCATCGCGCTCGCCGCAGCGGTGCAACTGGCCACCGAACGCGTGGTGTTGATCTCGACCAGTTGCTTGAACAGGGCGCGAAACGCGGGATCGCTGAAATCGGCAGGCGCCGCCGTTGTCGGCTGTGCGCCACCCAGCATTAGGCCAACGGCCAACATCACTGCCATCTGCTGCCTCATCGTGGAGCCCCTGCATTTGACCGAAGCGGCGTCGATGATGCCACAGAATCACGATGGGAAAATCAACCCGGCGCGGCGCCGGCGCGCCGGGCTCAGCTGCCGGCGGCTGGTGCGGCATTCGACAACTTTTGGCGTCTCAAAGCTTCGGGCTGTTTGATGAACCAATGGTTCCACAAGAATCGTTCGAACAGCCCAGCGAAAGGTATAAAACGAAATCGGAGCATTGATCAGGAATCCGGCCAGCGCGCTGGCTCCGATGATCAGGGCGCGTGAGATGTCTGAGTCCTTTAGGCGTTGTAAATCATTAAAGGTGGCGGATTGCGAAGGATTTTGCCCCGTCTGCTTCGTTGCGCAAAAGGTTTCATAGTCGAACTATGCGCCCCTTTGCGCGCCTTGCAGGCGAACGAAAGTCCTGCGCAATCTGCGCAAGTTATTTCTGCGCGACGCCTTAGTGCAATCCCGATCAACGCACCCGCGATGCCACCGGCAATCGCACCAGCAAGCGTGATGATCGCGAAAAACGTGATCCATGCGCGGGAGTATGCGGGGCTTGAGTTGTCCATCAGCGTTGTGGTCAGGCAGCAAGTATGACCGAACCCCATGACTGGCGATTCCACCGGTGCAATCCACCATCAGCGGAGTGGTCATCGCGGGTGACGCCGATGCTTGGTTGCCCTGCGCATGGGTCAACATGCTTTATCGCAATGCTTTATCGCAATGCTTTATCGCAGCGCCACCACCGCTCAACCGCCATCAAGCCGGAACACCACCGGCACCAGCGCAATGCCGCGAACCGCCTGGCCATCGAGCCGCGCCGGTTAGAACCGCCAGCGCTTGAGCACGTGCAGGCGGGCGCTGTTATCGAGCGCGTGGTGGCCGCTGCTGCGTTCCACGCTGACCCGCACCGGGGTCCCCGATGCATCCACTTCGATGCGCAGCCACACCGCGCCCTCGGCGCCGTGGCGCAAGGCGATGGGCGGATACGGCGGCGGTGGCGCAAAGGCGTGGTCGATGCTGGCTGCGTGCCTGAGACCGGCGCGGTGCTGGCCGCGACGGTGGCTTCGATGGCGACCTCGGTAACGGCGGGCGCGGTGATCGCGACCTCGATCGGCGCTGGCGCCAGCGGCGTCGACAACGGAGTGGGCACGGGCCAGTGATGGTTTTCACCAATGGTCGGAATCCTTATGATCGGCAATTGACCGACGTGTTCGCCGTGCCGGATGCGATTGCTGCTGCGGTGGTTGCTGCGTGATACCGTAGCCCGGATGAAAGTAGCCATTTCTCTCCCGGACCCCGTATTCAAGGCGGCGGAGCAGCTTGCTCGCCACCTGAACAAGCCCCGCAGTCGCTTGTATGCCGAGGCGATTGTCGAGTACGTCGGAACGCATGGGTCTACATCGATTACCGAGCAACTCAACGCCGTCTATGGTGTCGAGTCGTCGTCACTGGATGAAGTGCTGCAACAGGTTCAGTCGCGGACGCTGAGCCATGAAACGTGGTGAGGTTTGGTGGGCTTCGCTGCCGCCCCCCGCAGGATCGGGCCCAGGACTGCGGCGACCGGTCGTTGTCATTCAATCCAACCCATTCAATGAAAGTTGCATCGCCACCGTCGTCATCGCCGCCGTAACGTCGAACCTGGCGTTGGCAGCGGCGCCCGGCAATGTGCGCATGGGCAGGCGTGATTCCGGACTGGCAAAGGTTGCGGTGGTCAATGTCTCGCAGGTGCTCACCGTAGATCGTGTAGTTCTCCACCAGCGGGTCCGCGCACTGCCGTCAGAACTCATGATCCGCGTTGATAGCGGACTGCGTCTGGTTCTAGGATTGTGAGGAGATCGCCCAATCATGGTTTGCGTTCGGAGCGGCGCGTCGATGGCAGAAAGCACGCGACCCAACACGGTTCGGACGCCATAAAGCCGCAGACTGATCCAGTCGATCACAGGCAAGGAATCGCTTACCTTGCACGCGGGCAGGATCCACGTCGGCTCTGAGCTTTCGTCGCAGCGGCAGAGCGAGAGCTCGTGCAGATGGACGCGGCGCCGAGGCTCGACTTGCCATCCTTTACAGCTCTCCCGTAAGCCGCTAGGTTGTTCGCCATGTTTGATCTCACTACCACCCGTGCGAGTTTTCAATCGGCCGCCTATCAGGCGGCGGGGATGACTTCGCGAGCGCGCCGATGCTGCTCCGCCTAGCGGCTGGCTCGCGTTCCGGTTTGATCGACTGGTTTCAAGCGAAAGCCCGGCCCCGACGCCGGGCTTTTTTTCTGGGCGAAGGTCACGCGGACAGGACGCCCGCGCTCATTTTTTTTCCACACAGGTTGCTGCGATGAATTCGGTCCTGCGCAAACGTGATTTCCTCAATACCAACGACTTGAGCCGTGCCGAGCTGGATGGCTTGTTGGCCAGTGCTGCGCGGTTCAAGCACAACCGCTTCGGGCAGCAGTTGGCCGGGCGGACGATTGCGTTGGTGTTTTTCAATCCGTCGATGCGCACGCGCAGTTCGTTCGAGATCGGTGCTTGGCAATTGGGTGGGCACGCGGTGGTGCTGCAACCGGGCAAGGATGCCTGGGGCATCGAGTTCGATCCGGGGCGGGTGATGGATGGCGAGCCGGAGGAACATGTCAGCGAGGTGGCCAGGGTGTTGTCGCGGTATTGCGATTTGATCGCGGTGCGCGCGTTCCCGAAGTTTGTCGATTGGCGGGTGGATCGGGAAGACCGCGTGCTCAAGGCATTCGCGCATTACGCCACGGTGCCGGTAATCAATATGGAGACGATTACCCACCCGTGCCAGGAGCTGGCGCACGCGCTGATGTTGAAAGAGCAACTCGGTGATCTGGTCGGCCGCAAGTACCTGCTGACCTGGACTTATCACCCGAAGCCGCTGAACACGGCGGTGGCCAATTCGGCATTGTTGATTGCGACCCGGCTCGGTCTCGATGTGACTTTGTTGTGCCCCAGCGCCGATTACGTTCTTGACCCGCGCTACATGGACTTGGGCCGCGCCAATGCTGCCGAAAGTGGCGGCAGTCTTCGGGTGTCCCACGATATCAACGCGAGTTATCGCGGTGCCGATGTGGTCTACGCCAAGAGCTGGGGCGCGCTGCCATTTTTCGGTCACTGGGAGGGTGAACGCGGGCAGCGCGAAGCCGCCCGACACTTTATCGTCGATGAAGCGAAGATGGCGCTGACCCACAACGCGATTTTCAGTCACTGCCTGCCGTTGCGGCGCAACGTCAAGGCCAGTGATGCGGTGATGGATTCGGCGCGCTGCAAGGCAATCGACGAGGCCGAAAATCGTCTGCATGTGCAGAAGGCAGTAATGAGCTGGCTGCTTGGCGCAACCCTCTGAGCTGCATCCGTACAAATTTTGTCTTTTTGGAGAACGCAATCGTGGCTAAAGATCTGGTTTTGGCTTTTTCTGGTGGACTCGATACCAGTTTTTGCGTTCCCTGGTTGCAGGAACAGGGCTACGCGGTGCATACCGTGTTCGCCGATTCCGGCGGTGTCGATGCCGAGGAACGTGCCTATATCGAGCAGCGTGCGGTCGAGCTGGGTGCCGCCAGCCATCGTACCGTGGACATTGCCCAGTCGATCTGGGATCAGTTCGTGGTGCCGCTGCTGTTTGCCGGCGAGTGGTACCAGGGCCAGTATCCGTTGCTGGTTTCGGATCGCTATTTGATCGTGCACGCCAGCCTCCAGCGCTGTGATGAACTGGGCACGCGCGTGTTCGCGCATGGTTGCACCGGCATGGGCAACGATCAGCTACGTTTCGACCTGACCGCGAAGGCGCTTGGCGATTACCAAATCATCGCGCCGATCCGCGAGATTCAAAAAGAAGTGGGCGAGGTGCGCGCCTGGGAACGCCAATATCTGGAAGACCGCGGCTTTGGCGTGCGCGACAAGGTAAAGGCTTACACCATCAACGAAAACGTGCTTGGCCTGACGCTTTCTGGTGGCGAGGTGGATCGCTTCGAGGCACCAGGTCCGGCGGCGCAGGGTTGGTGCAAGCCGCGCGCACAATGGCCGCTCGAGCCACTGCGGGTGCGCATTGGATTTGTCTGCGGCGTGCCGGTCAGCATTGATGGGGTGGCGCAGACCGGACCGCAGATTCTGCAAGGCTTGAACCGGCAACTGGCCGAGTACGGCGTCGGTCGTTCGATCTATACCGGCGATACCACCATCGGGCTGAAAGGTCGCATCGTGTTTGAGGCGCCGGGACTGACCGCGCTCGCCATCGCCCATCGGGCCTTGGAAGAAGCCGTGCTCAGCAAGTCGCAGAATCGCTTCAAGCCGGAAGTCGGACGCAAGTGGGTGGAGCTTGCCTACGAGGGTTTTTTCCATGATCCGCTGAAGGCCGATCTGGATGCGTTTCTGGCCAGCACGCAAAGTCGGGTCAGTGGCCAGGTCACCCTGGAAACGCACGGCGGCATGGTGGCGGCGATCGCTCTGGACTCGCCCAATATTCTGACCAGTGCGCGCGCCACTTACGCTCAAGCGGCCGATTGGGGCGTGGCCGAAGCCGAAGGCTTTATCCGCCTGTACGGCATGTCGAGCGGGCTCTGGGCGGAAGTAGGACGCGCCGCTGCGCGGGCTGCCGAACCATGATGCCCTTGCTGCTGGAGCATCTCGCCGCCTTGGTGGCGTTCGATACCGAGAACCCGCCGCGTGCGATCAGCAGTGCGGGTGGCATCTTCGATTATCTGCGGGCGGCTTTGCCTGGCTTCACCTTTGAGCTGTGCGATCACGGTGCCGGTGCGGTCAGTTTGCTGGCGGTGCGTGGGCAGCCGAAGCTGCTGTTCAATGTGCATGTGGATACGGTGCCGACCAGCCCGGCGTGGACCGCCGACCCGTTACGCCTGCGCTTGACCGCGGATCGTGCCATCGGTCTCGGCGCTTGCGACATCAAAGGCGCGGCGGCGGCCCTACTCAGTGCCGCGACACACAGCACCGGCGCGGCGGCGTTTTTGTTTACCAGCGACGAAGAGGCCAATGATGCGCGCTGCATCCCGGCATTCTTGAAAAAGCCGCGACGCTTTGACGCCGCCATCATCGCTGAACCCACCGCCGCCAAAGCGGTATTGGCGCATCGCGGCATCGCCGCAGTGCGCTTGCTATTTCGCGGTCGTGCCGGTCATGCCAGTGGGGTCGCGACCACCACCGACTCGGCTTTGCATCATGCCGTGGAATGGGGCCACGCCGCGTTGGCGCTGTGTGCTTCGTTGCAGTCCGAGCGGTTCGGCGGGCTCACCGGCTTGCGCTTCAATATCGGTCGCCTCGAAGGCGGCATCAAGGCCAATGTGATTGCCCCCAGCGCCGAACTGCGCTTTGGCTTCCGGCCGCTGCCCTCACAATCGTCGGAGGCGCTGCACTTGGCTTTTCGTGGCCTGGTGGCCGAAGCAGCGATTGCCGCTTACGACATCACCTTCAGCGGCCCCAGTTTGCCAGCGGGCGATCTGGCCGAAGCCGAAGCGGCACGCTTGCGCGCGCGTGACATGGCCGACGCACTGGCCTTGCCGATTGGCAACGCCGTGGACTTCTGGACCGAAGCCGCGCTGTTTTCGGCAGCCGGAATCACCGCCCTGGTCTATGGCCCCGGCGCCATCGCCCAGGCACACAGCGCCGACGAATGGGTGGCGCTCGACCAGTTGCAGGCGGTGGCGACGAACTACCAGAGGATGATCGACGATGGACTCTGCTGACCGACTGCGCCCGGTGATCGTGCGCCTGCTGTCCAATCTGGGCAGCGCCAAGGAAATCCAGCAATACCTGCGGCGATTTTCCGAGCTCGACGCCAGTCGCTTTGCGGTAGTCAAAGTCGGCGGCGCGGTGCTGCGCGATGAGTTGGATGACCTGGCCTCGGCGCTCAGTTTTCTGCAACAGGTGGGGCTGACGCCGATCGTGTTGCACGGTGCCGGCCCGCAATTGGGCGAGCAACTGCAACGTGCCGGTATCGAAACGCCGATCATTGATGGGCTGCGGGTCACTTCCGCGGCGGCGCTCGCCGTGGTCCGCGAAGTGTTTCATGCCGAAAACCTGAAACTGGTCGAGGCCTTGCATCGGGTCGGCGCGCACGCCAGCTCCGTGGTCGGTGGCGTGTTCGAGTCCGACTATCTCAATCGACGCAAGTACGGGTTGGTCGGCAAGGTCAACGCGGTGCATCTGGCGTCGATCAAAGCCAGCCTCAAGGCCGGTTCGATTCCGGTGATCGCCAGTCTCGGCGAGACCCGTGGCGGTCAGATCCTGAATCTCAATGCCGATATTGCGGCCAACGAATTGATCAGCGTGCTCAAGCCTTACAAGATCGTGTTCCTGACCAGCACCGGTGGCCTGCTCGATGGCGACGGCCAATTGATCTCGTCGATCAACCTGAGCACCGATCTGGCGGCGCTGATGGCCGCCCCCTGGCTGCATTCCGGCATGCGTCTGAAAATGCAACAAATCGCCGACTTGCTCAAGCGTCTGCCAGGTTCGTCGTCGGTGTCGATGACCAGCCCGGCGGAGCTGGCCAAGGAACTGTTCACGCATCGAGGTTCCGGCACGCTGATCCGCAAGGGCGAGGCGATCCGCTGCTTTCGACGCTGGTCGCAGGTTGATCGCGAACGCCTGAAAGGCCTGATTGAATCGGGTTTTGGGCGCCGACTCACCGCAGACTATTTCACCCGCACCAAACTGCATCGGGTCTATATCAGCGCCAACTATCGCGCTGCGCTGATCCTTACCCAGGAAGTCGGAATCTGCCATCTCGACAAGTTTGCGGTGGCCGATGATGCGCAGGGCGAGGGCTTGGGCCGGGCCGCCTGGTTGCGCATGAAAGCCGATACGCCGCAATTGTTCTGGCGTTCGCGCCCGGACAATCCGATCAACGAATTTTACGCCGCCGAGTCCGAGGGTTGCCTCAAAGGCGCACGCTGGAACGTGTATTGGTACGGACTCAAAAACTTTGCCGAGATCGAGGCCGCAGTCAACCACTGCCACGCCCGACCGGTGACCTTGAAGGCTGGAAGCGAATGACCGCGCCTTATCGCATCGGCATCATCGGCGCCCGTGGCTATGTCGGCGCGGAACTGCTGCAACTGCTGGAATGCCACGGCGCCATCCAGGTGGTGCTGGCGGGTTCGCGCGCCCACGCCGGGCAGCGGCTGTGTGATGTTTTTCCGGGTCGTGCCAGCACCTTGGTGTGCGAAGAGCTGACACCGCTGGTGATCGCCGAGCGCGGTCTGGATGCGCTGATTCTGGCACTGCCCAATGGGCTGGCCGCGCCTTACGTTGCCGCCATCGATCAGATTGCGGCGACTACGGTGATTGTCGATCTGTCGGCGGATTATCGTTTTGATGCGCGCTGGTACTACGGCTTGCCGGAACTCACCCGAAGTCGTGCCGACGGCCACAACCGCATCAGCAATCCGGGTTGTTTCGCCACCGCGATGCAGCTCGCGCTGGCTCCGGTGAAGGATTTGCTGACTGCGCCGACGCAGTGTTTCGGCGTATCCGGTTACAGCGGTGCGGGTAGCCATCCGAGTGATCGCAATGATCCGGCCAAGCTGCACGACAATCTGTTGCCGTATGCCTTGATCGGCCACCTGCACGAACGCGAAGTGAGTCAGCAACTTGGGTTTCCGGTGGAGTTCATGCCGCATGTGGCCGCCTATTTTCGCGGCATCACGCTGACCGCCAACCTGCATTTTGCCACGGCGCAAAGCCACCACGAATTATCGCTACGCTATCAGCAAGCGTATGCCGGCGAGCCGTTGCTGCGGTGGTCTGAGCAAGCGCCGTGGGTGAGCGAGATCGCGCACCAGCAGCACGCCGAAATCGGCGGCCTGACGGTTTCTGCCGATGGCCGCCGGGCGGTGGTCGTGGTGACGCTGGATAATCTGTTGAAAGGCGCGGCCACCCAGGCGCTGCAAAATCTCAATCGGGCCCTGGGCTGTCCGGAACTGCAAGGAATCTTCTGATGAACGCACCGATCTGGCAAAAACCCGACAGCGTGATCGATCCGCAACTAATGCAGTTTCTGGCGGGCGAAGACGTGGTGCTGGATCGGGAGTTGTTTGCCTTCGATATCGAGGCGAGCCAGGTGCACGCGCGCGGGCTGGCCCGCATCGGCCTCTTGAGCCATGGCGACGCCGACACGCTGATTGCCGCGCTCGGCGAGTTGCGCGACGACTTCAACGCCGGTCGCTATCGCTTGGCGGCACCGTTCGAGGATGGCCATTCGGCGATCGAAGCCTGGCTTACCGAACGCTTGGGCGATCTCGGTCGTCGCATTCACACCGGTCGCAGTCGCAACGATCAAGTGTTGGTGGCGCAACGGCTGTATCTGCGTGATCGCTTGCAGCGACTGGCCCACCAGGTCCACGCCCTTGCCGCGCTGTGTCTGCGCCGTGCCAGCGATGACGCCTCGCTGCCGATGCCGGGTTACACCCATTTGCAGCGGGCGGTGGTGTCGTCCACCGCGATGTGGTGGGCGGGCTATGCCGAAACCTTTTACGACAGCGCGGCACTGGCGCTGCGCACCCGCGACTGGATCAACGCCAATCCGCTGGGCACCGCCGCTGGCTACGGCGTCAATCTGGCGCTGGATCGCGACTACACGACGGCGGCGCTGGGCTTTGATCGCCTCCAGGTCAGCCCGATTGCGGCGCAGTTATCGCGCGGCAAGTATGAGTGGCAGGCGTTGGCGGCGCTCACCACCAGTCTTCAGGATGTGCGCCGCGCCGCCTGGGATTTGAGCTTGTTTGGCAGCACCGAGTTTGGTTTCGTGCGGATCGAGCCGCAGTTCACTACCGGGTCGTCGTTGATGCCCAACAAACGCAATCCGGACGTGGTCGAGTTGCTGCGTGCCGCGCCGGCCGTTGCCCTGGGCGCGATGAATGAACTTGCCGCGATCAGTTCGCTGCCCTCCGGCTACCACCGCGATCAACAGGCCGGCAAGGCGCCGCTGCTGCGGGCGTTTGCGCAGGGCCTGCAAAGTTTGCAAGTCGCCGAAGCGTTGCTGGCCGCGATCAGTTGGAATGCTGGCGCCATGCGCGCCGCCATCGATGCCGGCATGTATGCCACCGATATCGCCATGGAACTGGCGCAATCCGGGGTGCCGTTCCGCGAGGCCTATGCCCGCGCCGCCAATCCGCAACTCTGGCAGGGACGCGATGATCCCGAAGCCAGCCTCGCCGCGCGGGTTTCTCCGGGGGGCGCTGCCTGCCCGCGATTGGACGTTCTGCGCTCGCGGTTGGCGCAACTCGCCTCGGCGATGTAGCGCGCGATGGGTTGCGGCGGACCCAAAACAAAACGCCCACTGGCAGCGGGCGTTTTGCACAATGGTCGGGGTGACAGGATTCGAACTTGCGACTTCTACCTCCCGAAGGTAGCGCTCTACCAGGCTGAGCTACACCCCGCTGTAAGGCCGCGCATGTTAGCGAGCGCCCTGCTGATTAGCAACCACCAGTCTTCACCACCACTCTTTCATGCACCAGTCTTCATCCGACGATGACAGCGGAAAACTAAGGCGTTGTAAATCATTAAAGGTGGCGGATTGCGAAGGATTTTGCCCCGCCTGCGTCGTTGCACAAAGCGTCACATAGTCCGACTATGCTCCCCTTTGTGCGCCTTGCAGGCGAACGAAAGTCCGGCGCAATCTGCGCAAGTTATTTCTGCGCAACGCCTTACCAGCGTCTCGCCAACGGCCAGCTTGAAATCGGTGCCCGCCAGCACGCCGGGCTGCCCCGGACCGGCAAGCGCCCACAGCGGCGTTCGCCAAGTTCCAAGCCCAAACCAGCGCACCGCCACCGGCCAGGCCCTTGACCAAGCGACGCCGGGCCGGTTCGCCGACACCGGGATAGTCGGGAGAACGCAGATCGGTCATGGCTGACTCCGTGCCGCTTGCGGTGGCCGATGCTTGAGCCGCAGCACCAAGGCATAGATCACCGGCAGCACCACCAGACTGAGCAGGGTGGCGCTGACCATGCCACCGACCATCGGCACGGCGATGCGCTGCATGGTGTCCGAGCCGGTGCCATGGCCCCAGAAAATCGGCAACAGGCCGATGGTGATCGCGGCCGCGGTCATCACGATCGGGCGTACGCGCTCGGCGGCGCCCTTTTGTGCAGCCTCCAGCAACTCGTCGAAGTTCATGCGCCGATTCAACGCGGATTCGCTGCGCGCCACTTCCTGGTCGATGAAGGTCAGCACCAGCACGCCAATTTCGGCGGACACCCCGGCCAGCGCGATGTAACCCACCGCCACCGCCACCGACATGTTGAAACCGAACGCGAATTGCAGCCAGATACCGCCAACCAGCGCGAACGGGATCGACAGCATCACCACCAGCGGCGCGCTGACGTTGCGGAAGTTGAAGTACAGCAACAGGAAAATGATTGCCAAGGTCAACGGCACTACCAGCTTGAGGCGTTCGATGGCGCGCTGCATATACTCGAATTGCCCGGACCAGACGAGGCTGTAACCGGGCGGCAGCGTGACCTGCTCGGCAATCACGCGTTTGGCCTTGGCGACGAAACCACCGATGTCGGAGGTGTTGAGATCGACGTAGATCCAGGCATTGGGCCGTGCATCCTCACTCTTGATCGAGGGCGGGCCGCGGCGCAGTTCCAGGTCGGCGACCGCTTGCAATGGAATCTGGGTGCCGGTGGGGGTCGGCACGAGCACCCGCTTCAAGGCATCGAGATTGTCGCGGAGTTCGCGCGGATAGCGCACATTCACCGGGTAGCGTTCCAGCCCTTCGACGGTCTCGGTCACGTTCATGCCACCAATCGCCGACTGGATCACGTCCTGTACATCGCCGACGGTCAGGCCATAGCGGGCGGCATCCTCGCGGCGAATGTCGAAGTCGAGATAATAGCCGCCGACGGCGCGGTCAGCGAATGCTGACAGCGTTTCCGGCAACTGTTTCATCGCCACCTCGATGTCGCGACCGATGCGAGCCAGTTCGGCCAGGTCCGGCCCCGACACCTTGATGCCGATCGGCGTCTTGATGCCGGTCGACAGCATGTCGATACGGGTCTTGATCGGCATCGTCCAGGCGTTGGCGACACCGGGTATGTGGATCGCCTGATCCATCTCGGCCATCAGTTCACGGGTGGTCTTGTCGGGGTTTGGCCAGGCGTCTCGCGGTTTGAGTTTGACCGTGGTTTCAAACATCGCCAGCGGCGCTGGATCGGTGGCGGTCCGCGCCCGTCCGGCTTTGCCGAATACCCGCTCGACCTCGGGAAAGGTCTTCAGGATCTTGTCGGTTTGCTGCAGCAACTGCTTGGCTTTGGTGATGGAAATCCCCGGAAACGCCGAGGGCATGTACAGGATGTCGCCTTCATCGATCGGCGGCATGAACTCACTGCCAATGTGCTGTAGCGGCCACAGGCTCACCGCCAGCAACAGCACGGCCAGGCCAATCGTCAGCTTGCGCCAGCGCATCGCCACGGCCAGCACCGGTCGATGAATGAAGTGCAGCGCGCGATTGACCGGGTTTTTCGCTTCGGGAAGAATCCGCCCGCGAATGAAATAGCCCATCAGTACCGGGGTCAGGGTCACGGCCAGTATGGCGGCGGCGGCCATCGAGTAGGTCTTGGTGAAGGCCAGCGGACTGAACAAACGGCCTTCCTGCGCTTGCAGGGTAAATACCGGCAGGAACGACACCGTGATGATCAACAGCGAGAAAAACAAGGCCGGCCCGACCTCTTTGGCGGCGGCGCCGATCGCGGCCCAGCGCTCGTCGCCGGTCAGTACGCTGCCTTTGTCGCGTTCGCCGTGTTCCAGGTGCTTGTGCGCGTTTTCGATCATCACGATGGCGCCGTCGACCATCGCGCCGATGGCGATGGCGATGCCACCCAGCGACATGATGTTGGCACTCAGACCCTGCCAGCGCATCACCAGAAACGCCAGCAACACACCAATGGGCAAGGTGAGGATCGCCACCAGTGCCGAGCGTGCATGCAGCAAAAACAGCATGCAGATCAAGCTGACCACGATGAACTCTTCCAGCAGCTTGCCTTTGAGGTTGTCCACCGCGCGCTCGATCAAGGCGCCGCGGTCATAGACCGGCACGATTTCGACCCCGGTCGGCAAGCCGCCTTTCAATTGTTCCAGCTTGGCGCGTACTGCTTCGATCGTCGCCAGGGCATCGCCGCCGTAGCGCATGATCACCACGCCAGCGGCCACTTCGCCCTCACCATCAAGATCGACCGCGCCGCGCCGCAACTCCGGCCCGAGCTGCACATGGGCGACATCGCGCAGGTAGATCGGCGTGCCACCGTCGCCGACGCCGATCGGGATTACCTCCAGGTCTTTGATGCCACGGATATAACCACGCCCACGCACCATGTATTCGGTCTCGGCCATCTCCAGCAGCCGCCCGCCGACATCGTTGTTGGAGCGCTGGATTGCCATTTTCACCTTGGCCAGCGGGATGCCGTAGGCGGCCAGCGCGTTCGGATCGACCTCGACCTGGTATTGCTTGACGTAACCGCCAACCGAAGCCACCTCGGAAATACCGGGCACGGTCTGCAACTGGTAACGCAGGTACCAGTCCTGGATCGAACGCAGTTGCGCCAGATCCTGACCGCCGCTGCGATCCACCAGCGCGTATTCGAAGATCCAGCCGACACCAGTGGCATCCGGGCCGAGACTGGGGGTGATCCCGCGCGGCAGTTGGCCACTGACGAAGTTCAGGTATTCCAGCACCCGTGAGCGCGCCCAGTACATGTCGGTGCCGTCCTCGAACAGGATGTACACGAACGACAGGCCGAAAAACGAATAGCCGCGTACCGTCTTGGCATAAGGCACCGCCAGCATTGCGGTGGTCAGTGGATAGGTAACCTGATCTTCCACCACCTGTGGCGCCTGGCCGGGAAACTCGGTGAACACGATGACCTGCACGTCGGACAGGTCAGGGATGGCGTCCAGCGGTGTGGTTTTCACCGCCCACACACCGGCCAGCACAGCCAGCGCGGTGAAGATCAGAACCAGCAGTTTGTTACGCAGCGAGCCTTCGATCAGACCGGCGATCATGGCTGCTTCTCCGTACCGGTCTCCGCATCGTTACTGTCCGTCGTGTCCATGTCGTGCCCGGCGGCAGTGTCCTTGCCGTCCATCGTGTCCCTATCGTGCTCGCCGGCACCTTCCGGCGGAGCGGTGGGCTCCCGCATCTTGGCCGACACTTCACGCAGCTTGGATTCCGAGTCGATCAGGAACTGCCCGGATACCACCACCTGCTCGCCGGCTTTGAGGCCATCGGTGATCTGCACCATGCCGTCGCTGCTGACCCCGAGCGTGACCGCCCGCGGATCGTATTGCCCCGCTGCACGCTGCACGAACACCTGTTCACGCCGACCCGTGCGGATTACCGCTTCGCTGGGAATCACCACCGCGTCCACCTGCCGGCCAGTGCGGATGCTGACATCGCCATACATCTCGGGCTTGAGCGATCGGTCGGGGTTGGCGAACGCGAGGCGCACCTTCTGCGTGCGGGTGGCTTTGTCCAGATACGGATAGATGAAATCCACCCGACCTTCGAACGTCTGCCCGGGCAGGCTGGCAAGCTGCAATTGGGCCAGGTCGCCTACAGCTACCCACGGCATTTCGTATTCGTAGACGTCGGCGTAAACCCATACGGTGGACAGGTCGGCAAGTACGTACAGTTCGGTCTGAGGGGTCACGTACATCCCCTCGCGCGCACCGACCTTGACCACGATGCCCGCAAACGGCGACTGGATCGGCACCGAGTGCGCTACCTCACGGGTCTTTTCCAGCCGCTGTACTTGCGAACGTGGCAAATCGAGCAACAACAACCGCTGCCGGGCACTTTGCGCAAGCTGTTCGGCGCCGCGCGCAATCTCCGGGTAATCGCTCGCCGCCAGTGCCTCACGGTTGCGCAACGCCAGCAGGTATTCCTCCTGGCTCACCACCAGCACCGGTGAATACAGTGACAGCAAGGTGGTGCCCTTGGCCACCACCGAACCGGTTTCATCGACTGGCTGGCGCTCGATCCAGCCCTCTACCTTGGGATGGAAGCGGCTGAGTTTTTTCTCGTCGTAATCGACCCGGCCGACGGTAAAGACATCGCGGGTCATGGTCTGAAGTTTCGCCGCTGCGGTGCGGACACCGAAGCTTTGCACCGTCGCTGGATCCACCCGCACGCTACCCGCCACCCCACCGCCAGCGGCCGCCTCATCGGCGTACACCGGCACATAGTCCATGTCCATGTTGTCTTTGGCCGGTACCTTGGAGGTAACCTCCGGATTCATCGGATGGCGGTAGTACAGCGGCTTGCGTTCGCCGCCGTCGCTCTGCGTCGATGCGGCCGGAGCCAGCCAGCGCGAAAACCCGAAACCGGCGCCGATACCGATCAGCAAGGTCAGGCCGACCACAAGGATAGTTTTAGTTTTCATCGATCGACTCCTGTCCTGAAGCGGCGGCCAGATCCGCAAGGGCCTGGCGCGCCTGGGTCAGCGCGCGCCAATACTGTTGTTCGAAGTTGTACAGACTGATCTGCGACTGCACCAGATTGAGAAAGTCCACCTTGTTGACCTGATAGCCGGCCAGCATCGATTCCACCGTCTGGCGGCTTTGCGGAATGATGCCGCCGCGAAACAACTGGCTTTGTTCCTGCGCTTGCGAGAACGCATACCAGGCGGCCTGCACTTCGGCGCTGACCTGGTTGCGGGTGTCGAGCAGGGCATCATTCTGTGCGGACAACTCAGCGCTGCGCTGGCTGATCAACCGCCGTTGTTTGTTGCCCGCGTAGAGCGGAATATCCACGCTCAACATGACGCTGAAAAAGTCCGCACGGCTGCTACCGTTCGGGTTCATGCCATCGCGGAAACCGTAGTTGGCGCCGAGGCTGAAGTTCGGATACCGCGATTTTTCTGCCAGCTCGCGATTCGCCTCGGCGGCATTGACCTTGTTGGCCAGCACGGCCAGCAGCGGCCGTTGTTGCTCGGCTTCGCTGATGAATTGCCCCGGCACCGGCAAGCTGGGTAACGCTTCGTCGATCCGCTCAGGCAACTTCACCAATGCGTTCTGTGGCCGCGCCAGCGACGCATTGAGCCGTGCGGCCATGACCCCGCGCATGCCCTGTAGTTGCAGCATGCGATCATGCAAACGGCCACGTTCCACTTGGCCGAGCAGCACGTCCTGTTGCAATCCCTTGCCAACGCCATACTTCGTATTGGCGATGTCGATGAACTGATCAATCAGGGTCAGATTGTCGCGAATGATCGCCATCGCGCGGTCGAGATAGGCCAATTCCCACCAGGCTTTCTTGACGTCGCGCAACAGCCGCAGCCGGGCCTCGTCGACCGACAGACTAGCCGCTTCGGCCTCATACGTGGCCGCTTCGCGGCGCAAGCGCAAGGTACCGGGAAACGGGAAACTCTGACTGACCCCAAACTGCATCTGGGTCATCGCTTCCTGGCTGCGGCTGAAGGTGTCCACCGGCAGGTTGAGCGCATTCAGGTTGATCTTGGGATCGGGCAAGCTACCGGCCTGCGACGGCACCTGCGCCGCAGCTTGCGCACGCGAGCGCATCTCGGCCAGACCGGGGTTGCCATCCACCGCGATGCGCAGCGCCTCGGGCAAGGTCAGTGCAGTCAAGAACAATTCCGGCGTCGCCAGCGCTGGCTCGGCCAGTGTCGCTACCGGCTCGGTCGGCGCTCGCGCGGCCACGTCCGTCGCGACCCCGGCAAGCAGAAAGACAATGAGACTGGCCGCTGGCGTGCGGCGTTGGTATATCGCGTTGGTACGGCTAGCGCGCCGCGTAGTGGTCAAAGCGCTATTGCCGCGCGCGCGGGCGCGGCGATTCGGAGACAATGAGATCATGACGATTCCTATCTATTGCAATCAACGGCCGGCCGCAACGGCGACCGGAGCAGTCAGGCAATCAGATGGAAATCGGTGGGCGCAGTGCCGACGGAGTGGATAGCGACGGCGCGTGTACGCCAAAACGCGGGAGTGGCGACGCCGCATTCAACTGCAAACCGGTAAACGCTATTTCAGCGGGCAACGCACCGAAACCGCTCACCGCGCACAGCGCGGCACAGTCACCACTGCATGTGGAACCGTGTTTGCCACTATTGGGCATGTCGTGATCGCCGCTCATACCCACGCAGTGACAGTGGTGGCTGCCAGCGCCGTGTTGCATCGGGCTCATCATGTGCACGCAATCGGCCACTCGCGACGCCGCCAGTAACCCAGACCAGGGTCCGGTCGCAAATAGCAGCGCCACCGCCAACAGCAACCGGCTGGCATTGGCGAATACATGCTGGATGCTTCGGCGGCTCATCGGGCGCAGTGTAACAGGCTTAGGCGTCGCGCAAAAATAACTTACCCATCTTGCTGGTTCTTTCGCCCGCCTGCGTCGTTGCACAAAGCGTCACATAGTCCGACTATGCTCCACTTTGTGCGCCTTGCAGGCGAACGAAAGTCC
>Ga0210033_1001145_pt1 | contig 24749 bp, 24 predicted proteins | sample CryGeymeta201501_FD_185465 | JGI IMG/M metagenome (GOLD analysis project Ga0210033, IMG submission 185465) | Groundwater microbial communities from Crystal Geyser aquifers in Utah, USA - Crystal Geyser metaG 2015-01 (SPAdes) (version 2) | ecosystem: Environmental > Aquatic > Deep subsurface >... | reverse complement strand
GGACAGAGGACAGAGGACAGAGGACAGAGGACAGAGGACAGAGGACAGAGGACAGAGGACAGAGGACAGAGGACAGAGGACAGAAGACAGAAGACAGAAGACAGAAGACAGAAGACAGAAGACAGAAGACAGAAGACAGAAGACGGAAGACAGAAGACAGAAGACAGAAGACGGAAGCGGAGACGGGAACGGGAACGGGAACGGGAACGGCAACGGGAACGGGAACGGGAACGGGAACGGGAACGGCAACGGGAACGGGAACGGCAACGGGAACGGGGAATAGGTTGGTGGTGAGCGCAGCGGTTTCTAACGGCGACGGCCGGTCACCCCAACATCCTTGCCCCACCCGACCATCGCCACATTTGTCGGCGCTCTCAACATCGCGACGACAGGTGTCGCTCTTACCGGCAGGCGATTGGCCGGATGCCTGATCGCAGCACTACACTGGCCGCCAAGCATGGTGAGCCATATCAGGCGGGTATCGTGGTGACAAAAAAAGCCTCGGCAACACCAGCAACTGCGGACCGGCGGCCAGGGCGGCTGCGCATTATCGGCGGGCGGCTGAAGGGCTCCAGGTTGGAGGTGCCGTTGTGGCCGGGATTGCGGCCAACGCCGGATCGGTTGCGGGAAACCCTGTTCAATTGGTTGCAGCCCGATGTCGTCGGGGCACGCTGTCTGGATTTGTTTGCGGGCAGTGGCGCGCTCGGTTTGGAGGCCGAGTCGCGCGGTGCCGCGAGCGTGGTGTTGGTCGAGCGTGAGCCAGCGCTGGCGGCCAGTCTGCGCGCCAACGGCGTGCGCCTGCAGGCGACGGCGGAGGTGGTCTGTGCCGAGGCCGGCGCTTGGTTGCGCACGACGCCGCGGCCGTTTGATCTGGTGTTTCTGGACCCGCCATTTGCCGATCAACTCTGGCAGTCGATCAGCTTGCAGTTGGAACAAGGCGGTTGGCTTGCCGACCCGGCTTGGGTCTATGTCGAGACCCCGGACCAGCAAGACTTTGATCCGCCGAGCGGTTGGCAACTTCAGCGTGCGACCCGGGTCGGTGCGGTGCAAGGCCGACTCTATCGGCGCAGCGTCCCAGTGCAGTAAACTCGACCCGAATTCCATCTACCGGTAACTGCTGACATGCCACCCAAGTCACCGCGAGGTTCGCCCCGAATTGCCGTCTATCCGGGCACCTTCGATCCGCTGACCAACGGCCACATCGATCTGGTTGAACGGGCGGCGCCGTTGTTCGAGAAGCTGGTGGTGGCGGTCGCCGAGAGTGCGGGCAAAAGCCCAGCGTTCCCGCTCGCCGAACGCGTGCACTTGGCGCAGCGCGCCATGGGGCATCTGACTAATGTGGAGGTCCGCGGTTTTGATACTTTGCTCGCGGGCTTCGTCAATGAACTGGGCGCGGGGGTGATTCTGCGCGGCCTGCGGGCGGTCTCCGATTTCGAATACGAGTTCCAGCTCGCCAGCATGAATCGACATTTGATTCCGCATGTGGAGACGCTGTTTTTAACGCCAGCGGAAGAGTTCAGCTTCATTTCTTCGTCGCTGATCCGGGAAATCGCGCGTTTGGGTGGCGACGTCTCCGGATTTGTTCACCCGGCCGTGCTCTCGGCGCTCAAGCAGCGTTTTACGACCGCATGACTTGTTGTTTTGGCTTCTGAATTGCACCATCACTCGGGGAAATTGCTATGACTGCCACACTGCGTAATCTCATGCTGGCCCTGGTTGCCACGCTCGCCCTGCTCGCCTGCAAGAAAGAAGAGGCGGCACCGCCGCCGCCGGTGGTGTTGACGGTACCCAGCGATCCGGCTGATCTGGCGGGCTGGAAGCTCTATCTCACCGGCGTCGTCAAGGCCAATATGGAGGGTATCCGGCAGCGTCCGTACATGTATTTCGTGCCGGCCGTGGTCGATGAAGAAACCGAACGCCAATACAAGGATCAGCTCGAAACCATCCAGGACACGCTCGGTCGCGGCATCTTGCCGGGCAACTTGATCGCGTTCGGTTCTCCGGATAGCAACAAGCTCGCTGAACTAGTGGTGGAAGCGTTCAAGTCATCGGCGGCCGGTTCGCTGAAAGGTGTGCGCGTGTTGGTGGTGGGTGCCAGCGCCGATCAGGAACGCGTCAAGGCGGCAGTGGTGCCGTCCGAGGCCGAGTTCGTGTTTGTCGAAGCCAGGTAAACGAAGCAGTGCCGACGCCCTCTTGGGGCGCCGGAACTTGCTGTAGGGTGGATAAGCGCAGCGCATCCACCTTTCAGAAGACGGAAGACAGACGACAGAGGACAGAAGCTGGTGGATGCGCTGCGCTTATCCACCCTTGTATGTTGCGCTCTGGATGCCGGTTTTGGTGGATGCGCTGCGCTTATCCACCCTACTTCCATCCTACTTCCTGACCCAATTTGTGCTGCCCCTTATGGCACTGCTGATCACCATTCAATGCGTGAATTGCGATGTCTGCGAACCGGTCTGCCCGAATCAGGCGATCAGCGCGGGTCGTGATATCTACGAAATCCACTTTGATCGCTGCACCGAGTGTGTCGGTCATTTCGATGAACCGCAGTGCGTGAATGTTTGTCCGGTGGATTGCATCGAAGTCGATCGACAAAACCCGGAATCAGCGGCCTCGCTGAGACTGAAATATCTGAGTTTGATGAAAACGGAGATTGCGGCATGAAGCGGATGCAAGGATGGTTGGCGCTACTGGTTCTGGGAACGGCGAACTTGTTGGCGGCGGCGACGCAGCCGACGGCAGGACCGGGTCATGCGGCGATCGCCAGCGCCCATCATCTGGCGACCGACGCTGGCTTCGAAGTGCTGGCCGCGGGCGGCAATGCGTTCGATGCGGCGGTCGCGGTGACCGCGGCGCTGGCCGTGGTCGAATCCAGTAGTTCCGGCATTGGCGGCGGTGGTTTTTGGCTGTTGGCGCGCGCCAGTGACGGCAAACAGGTGATGATCGACGGCCGTGAACTGGCACCGGCAGCGGTCGATGCCAAGCGCTATCTCGACGCCGACGGCAAGCTCGATCGTGATCGCAGCATCAATGGCGCGCTCGCCGCTGGTATTCCCGGCGAGCCTGCGGCCTTGGTGCATATTGCCCAACACTACGGCCGATTGCCGCTCGCCAAGTCGCTGGCGCCGGCCATTCGATTGGCCCGTGAGGGCTATCCGATGGAGGCGCGGATGGCGTCGATGCTGGCGATGCGCAAAGACGTCATGCTGCGCTATCCGGCTTCGCGGGCGGTGTTTTTTCCCCACGGCAAAGCACCGAAACTGGGCGCCCTGATCCGCCAGCCGGATTTGGCCAAGACGCTGGAACGCTTGGCGGTGCAGGGTTTTGACGGTTTTTACCGTGGCCCGACGGCGACTGCGTTGGTCGCTGGTGTGCGCGCCGAAGGCGGCAACTGGTCGCTCGATGATCTGGCCAATTATCGGGTCAAGGAGCGTGAGCCCTTGCGCTTTCGCTATCACGAATTTGAGTTGATCAGCGCCTCGCCGCCGTCATCCGGCGGGGTGCTGCTGGCGACCATTCTGAATATCCTCGAAGGCTATGATTTTGCCGCGCTGTCGCGCGTTGATCGGGTGCATCTGATGGTCGAGGCGATGCGTCGCGCGTATCGCGACCGCAGTTACATTTTGGGCGATCCGGATGCGGTCGCCATGCCGATCAAATTGTTGACCAGCAAGGCCTATGCGGCCGGACTGCGTTCGGCCATTCGCCTGGATCGCGCCACGCCATCGTCGGCTTTGCCGGAAGGCGCCGTGGTCGCGGGCGGCACCGACACCACGCATTTTTCGATCATCGATGCCGAGGGCAATATCGCGGCAGTGACCGCGAGTGTCAATCTGCCGATGGGGTCCGGGCTGATCGTGCCGGGCACCGGGGTGCTGCTGAACAACGAGATGGACGACTTTGCGCTCGCCGCAAATCAAGCCAATGCGTATGGCCTGATCGGTACCGACGCCAATGCCCCCAAGCCCGGCAAGCGCATGTTGTCGACGATGTCGCCGACGATTGCGTTCGGCAAGGATCGCATCGCCGTCATCGGCACCCCCGGCGGCAGTCGTATCGCGACCATGGTGCTGCTTGGCCTGATCGATTTTTTTGAAGGCGGTGCGCCCGCCGATTTTGTCGCGGCCAAACGCATTCACCATCAATACCTGCCGGATGTGATCTCCGCTGAGGCGGGCGCACTGACCGCTGAGGAAGTGGCCGCCCTGCGCGCGCATGGCCACAGCGTGAGCGAGAGCGAACGGCCCTGGGGCAATATGAACGCGGTGGTCTGGGATCTGCGCAGTCAACAATTGACGGCGGGTTCGGATCCACGCGGCTTGGTCGGCAAGGCCGAGGTCCGATGAGGCGATGAAACTCTGGTCGATCCTTGGCAACACCCAGAAGCTCGATGGCGGCGCCATGTTTGGCAATGCACCGAAGGCGGTGTGGTCGCAATGGTTGGCGGTGGATGAGCAAAACCGCGTGCCACTCGCCTGTCGGGCCTTGTTGGTCGAAGATTTGAACGGCCAACGGGTGCTGTTCGAAACCGGCATCGGTGCCTTCTTCGAGCCGAAATGGCGCGAGCGCTACGGTGTCGATGAGCCGCGCCATGTGCTGCTAGATTCGCTCGCAGCGCTCGGTTTTGGCCACGAAGACATCGATGCGGTGGTGTTGTCGCATCTGCATTTCGATCACGCCGGTGGTTTGCTCGCGCCCTGGCAGCCAGGTTTGCCAGCGCAGCTATTGTTTCCGAACGCGCGCTTCATTGTCGGCGCGCGTGCCTGGCAGCGGGCCGAGCATCCGCATCCGCGTGATCGGGCGTCGTTTATTCCGGAACTCAACGGCTTGCTGCAAGCCAGCGGTCGGTTGCAGTTGGTCGACGGTGACGCCTCGCCCACGCTCGGTCGAGCGGTGCATTTCAGTTTCAGCGATGGCCATACGCCGGGGTTGATGTTGGCCGAAATCGGCGGGGCTGGCGGTGTCGTGTTTTGTTCCGACCTGATCCCCGGGCGACCCTGGGTGCATCTGCCGATCACCATGGGCTACGACCGCTATCCGGAATGTCTGATCGATGAGAAACGCGCGTTTCTCGAAGACAAACTGGCGCGCGGCATCCGCCTGTTTTTCACCCACGATCCGGATTGCGCGATGGCCGACCTGCTGCGCGATGAAAGCGGCCGCTACCACGCCAGCAATCCACAACCTGAATTGCGCGGCTTGCCACTTTGAAAGCAGCGAGTGACTCCAGCGCCCAGGGCGGACAAGCGCAGCGTATGCGTAGTGCAAAAGACCACGCCACGGCTTACGGACACCTGGGCCAGACCAGTCGTCACCATTGTTCAAGTGGCACGCGGAGGCGGTCCGCCATCGCCACGTCACGATCAGCGATCATGCTTTTGATCGGTCGCATCGAACGTCGTTGCCCGCCGCAATAAGGCGTTGCGCAGAAATAACTTGCGCAGATTGCGCCGGACTTTCGTTCGCCTGCAAGGCGCACAAAGTGGAGCATAGTCGGACTATGTGACGCTTTGTGCAACGACGCAGGCGGGCGAAAGAACCAGCAAGATGGGTAAGTTATTTCTGCGCAGCGACTAAGGTGAACACCATGGATGAACGAACGCCTATCCATCGCCGTCAGCTGTTGTATCGGCTGGCACAGGCCGGTCTTGGCGCCAGTCTGCCACTGGGCAGTCTGCTCGGGTTGGTTGGCTGCCGCGCGCAGCGGCCAGCGCGACCGGCGCCACTGGGCTACGGGCCACTGGCGCCGGTGCGTGACGAGGTGTCGGGCGAGTTCTTGTTGAGGCTGCCAGCAGGGTTTCGTTACCGCAGTCTGGGTTGGACCGGCACCGCATTGCGCGATGGGTCGATTACGCCCAGCGCCCACGATGGCATGGGCATTGTCGCCGCGCAGGGCGCGCGGCTGACACTGGTGCGCAACCACGAATTGACCACCACCAGCGGTGCCTTTGGTCCCGACTGGCTGAGGTACGATCCGGCGGCATCCGCCGGTGCGATTGCTTTTGAGTTCGATACCAAGACCGGGGTCGCGGGTGACTTTCGTGCGGTGCTGACCGGCACCATGCAGAATTGTTCGGGCGGTATCACCCCATGGGGTACCTGGTTGTCGTGTGAAGAATTGGTGTTCGATCCGGAACTTGGGCTGGATGATCTGGGGCGGCCGCAGGAACGGCTAAAGCGCCCGCATGGTTTTGTGTTCGAGGTGGATCCGTCCGGCCTGGTCGCGCCGCAAAGGCTCAGTGGCATGGGCGCTTTCAAGCATGAAGCGGCGGCCGTGCATGCCTTGACCGGCATCGTTTATCTGACCGAGGATTACCATCAGACCGCCGGTTTCTATCGCTATCTGCCAACGACGCCGGGGCAACTCGCCCGCGGTGGTCGCCTGCAGATGTTGGCGGTCAAGGGTCAGCCGCACCTGCTGAGTGGTTTGCATTCCGGTCAAAGTTTCGACACCCACTGGGTGGATATCGACGAGCCGACACGGCTCCGCGATCAACAAGGTCGCGTCGGTCTCGGCGTGTTTGCACAGGGCCAGGCGGCGGGTGGTACGTCGTTCACCCGTCTCGAAGGCTGCTTCGCCGAGGCCGATACGATTTTCTTCACCTCCACCGATGGCGGCGATCTGCAACACGGCCAGGTTTTCGCTTATTTCCCCAAGGAAGAGCGTCTGCTGCTGCTTTACGAAACCCGCGCGCTGGCGGCGCTCGACTACCCGGATAACCTGTGCGCGTCACCGCGCGGCGGATTGCTGCTGTGCGAAGACAACGACAGCAATCGGCCACAGCGATTGGTCGGCTTGCGCGCCGATGGCAGAACTTTCGACTTTGCCGAGAACAACGTGGTGTTGAAATCGATGGCTGGCGTCGACCGTGACTATCGTGGCGAAGAGTGGTGTGGCGCCTGCTATTCGCCGGATGGCCGGTGGCTGTTTGCCAATATCTATCAACCGGGATTTACCGTGGCAATTACTGGTCCGTGGGGAGGAGTTGGGCTCTGATTTGCAGCGCGCCCGGTCGGCTCTGCCTCGCCCATCCATGGGCTCGCAACTCCGCCATCCATGGCGGCGTCGCCAGTCGCTGCCGCAGCTTTTCCGACGCAAGGCTGCGGCGTGGCGACTGTCGTCGGATCCGCCGCGAACCCACGCCAAGCCCTGACCCAACTTCGACGCGCGGCTTGCGACGCCATGGATGGCGGAGGTAGAGCAATGCAGGAGCAATTGCCGGATCCGACCTACCTTGGCTTGCGCTTCATTTGGCGGACCAAGGCTTGCCACTGGCATCACGCTCCGCAAAATACAGGCCGGCCCATAATTTTGGATCGAGTGGATAGCCCTCGCGACCTTTTTGCAGCAACCAGCTACCTGCTTCTGCCAGCGGCAGCCGATGCACGGTGATGTTTTCGGAAGCATCGCCACCGCCAGCGCCGACCTTTTTGAGACCGACGGCGCGCACAAAGTGGGCGACCTCGGTACTCATGCCGGCCGATACCGGTCCGCCGACGATGTAGTCGATGCGCGCGGCGGCATAGCCGGTTTCTTCGATCAGTTCGCGGTGGGCGGTGGCAATGGCGTCTTCGTGTTCCAGGCCGGGCAGGTCGCCGATCAGACCGGCTGGCATCTCGATCGTCAAAGCGCGCAGTGGCTCGCGGTATTGTTCGACCAGAATCAGCTCGCTTTGATCGGTGATTGCGACGATAATCACCGCCCCCTGGGGGTTGGCGCGTTCGGCAAACTCCCAACCGTTTCGTCGTTTCAGCTTGAGCCAGCGGCCATCGTGCAGGGTTTCGGTGTCGTCCATGAGTGCGCTCTGTCGGGGCGCCATGGTAGCAAGGCCGCACGCCGGGAACTTGTCGGCGTAGTACCCAGTCTGAGCGCGGCGTTTACCCATCATCGAGAATTATCCATGTCCAGTTTTATCCGCGTGCTGTTGTTGTTGGCGACTATCGGTTGGTGCGATCTGGTCAATGCGCAGGCCTTGCGGCCAGGTGCCGCCAAGCCCAAGGTCACGGTGCCGGTCAACCCCGAGCTCGAAGCCAAATTGGCGCAGACCGACAACCTGCCGGCGCTGCTCGGGTTGGCCGCCAATTTCGAGAGCAAGGGCGACTTCCAGAGTCAGGTGAGCGTGTTCAATCGCGTGCTGGAGTTGCGGCCGATGGCCGGCAACATCCGCTTCGAGTTGGCCGCCGCCTATGCGCAATTGAACGACAAGCGCAATACCTACGACCTTCTGCTCAAGCTGCAAACCAGCGGTTACGCCTTCGACCCGAGCACCGATGAGCGCTTTGAAAAAGCCCATGGCACCGAAGCCTGGGATTACATCGTGCTCAACCTGCAAGCCAATGCCAAAGCCTTTGGCGAAGGCAAAGTGGCGTTTACGCTGGTGGCCGACGACCGCTTGCTTGAAACGCTGGCCTACGATGCCAAGCGCCAGCAGTTTCTGCTCGGGTCGATGCGCGATGGCGCGGTGTATCGGTTAGGCAAAGATGGCAAGACGCTGGAACCCTTTATCACCGCCAACGCCGAGAATCAGTTGCGCTCGGTGCTGGCCATGCAGGCAGACAATGCCCACGGCCAGCTTTGGGTGACCGCGACCGGGCTGCCGTATTTCAAGGGCATCGACCAGAACGATTACGGCAAGACCGCGCTTTATCAGTTCGACTTGGCCAGTGGCAAGCTGCTCAAACGCTATGAACTGCCGATTGCCAACGGCCCACACCGGTTTGATTATGTGCACGTCAGCCAGCAGGGTCGGGTGTATGTCGCCGATTCAACGCAGAAGCGCATTTATCAACTGGAAGACGCCGGCCTCAAGCTGATCATGCAGAACCCCAAGCTGTCGCATGTGCGCGGCATGGCCAGCAGCGATGACGGCCGTATTCTGTATTTTGCCGACACCGAGCTTGGCATCTTCGGCATTGATCTGGAGCAGGGCAAACCGCTGGTGATCAGCGGCCCGGATACGCTGACGCTGTTCGGTATTGATGGCATGGTTTACTGGCAAGGCCATTTGATCGTGATCCAGAACGCGTTTCCGCCGAGCCGGGTGATGCGGCTCAAATTGGACGCCAGCGGCACCCGTATCACCAGTTCGATGCCGCTGGATGCGGCGCAGCCGGAGTTCGCCGCCCCCACCCATGGCGTGCTGGTGGACGCTGCGTTGTATTTCATCGCCAACAGCCAACTGGGTCAGTACGACCGCTACGGCTCGCCGATCAACCAGAGCAAACTGGCCGACGTAAAAATCTGGAAGAGCGACGCCAGGTTTGCGCTCAACAAAACCCTCGACGCGCAATCGATTCCGATCACCCCGGCACCGGCGAAGTAAGGGCGACGCCTGCGTCGCGATGCTCGAATCTACTGTAGGTCGGATCCGGCAATTGCTCCTGCATTGCTCTACCTCCGCCATCCATGGCGTCGCAAGCCGCGCGTCGAAGTTCGGTCAGGGCCCGGCGTCGGTTCGCGGCGGATCCGACAATGCTCGACACGCCGCGACCTTGCGTCGGATCCGCCGACCGGCAGCGAAGCGACGGAGGCTCCGCGCATCGGCTTGATCCGACCTACGACTACACGGTTTGGCGGGCGCCTGCCCGTAGGTCGGATCCGGCAATTGCTCCTGCATTGCTCTACCTCCGCCATCCATGGCGTCGCAAGCCGCGCGTCGAAGTTCGGTCAGGGCCCGGCGTCGGTTCGCGGCGGATCCGACAATGCTCGACACGCCGCGACCTTGCGTCGGATCCGCCGACCGGCAGCGAAGCGACGGAGGCTCCGCGCATCGGCTTGATCCGACCTACGACTCCATGGATGGACGAGGTAGGGCAATGCAGCCCGTAGGTCGGATCAAGCCGCGCGTCGAACTTGCATCAGGGCCAGGCCTTAGTTCGCGGCGGATCCGACAATGCTCGACACGCCGCGACCTTGCGTCGGATCCGCCGACCGGCAGCGAAGCGACGGAGGCTCCGCGCATCGGCTTGATCCGACCTACGCCGCTACGCCGCTTGCCTATGGTTGCGCGCCCACTCCAGGCAGCGCTTGCGGGTAATCGGGCCGAACCGCAGTTGTTCGAGCAAAGCGTCCAGGGCGACGCGGTCGGCGCCGCCGATCTGATAGCCCGCGGGTGTGCCGGGCACCGGCGCGTTCAGCGCAATCGTGCTCAATTGCCGATACAAGCGGGCGTCGTCGCTGCCACGACGCAAGCGATCTGCCAATTGCGCGGCACCGCGCATTCTGAGATAGGGCAGCTCATCGATACGGGCCAGCAGGCTGTCCAAAGAGCCGAAATGATTGATCAGGCTGGCGGCGGTTTTCGGGCCGATGCCGGAGATCCCGGGAATGTTGTCGACCGCATCGCCCATCAACGCCAGATAGTCGGCGAACTGATCGGGGCGCACGCCGTGCTTGCGTTTTACGCCAGCGGCATCGGTGCGCTCGCGACGGCTGACATCGAAAATGACCGTGTGTTCGTCGACCAACTGCGAGAAATCCTTGTCGCCGGTGACCAGTACCGCTTCGAAACCGTGCGGCTTGAGGGCGTGCCAGGCGCTGCCGACCAGGTCGTCGGCTTCGTACTCGCCATCCACCAGCACGGTGAGCCCCAGCGCCCGACAGAGTTGCTGGCAATAGACAAATTGCCGCGCCAGGTCCGCTGGTGGCAATTCCCGGTTGGCCTTGTACGCCGGATACAGCCGATTGCGGAACGAGGTCGTCAGCGATTCGTCGAAACACACCGCCAAATGCGTAGGCTGTGCGTCTGCCAGCAAGCCCAACAACGTATTGAGAAATCCGTAGACGGCGTGCACCGGCTGTTGCTGCTGATCGGTGAACTCGGTGGCGACCGAGTAATAGGCACGAAATACATAAATGCTGGCGTCGATCAGGTGAATGGCGTTCATCTGCGAACTGTAGCGTGTGGCTCAAGTTTGCGCTGGCTGACCGCTGCTGGGCCGGTGGCCTCTGCGCTGGAAGTACTGTGCTGGTGTTGGTTTTCGGGTTAGGCTGGGCGTCTCCAATCGACGCAACGCCAACGCTATGGCCAAAGCCAAACGCATCAAAATTGCCAAAGCAGATCGTCGCGATGACCACGATCCGGCCAACGCCGCCTTCTGTTATTGGGACGGTGACACGCTGGTGCTCAATGTGCTGGGAAAGCCCAGCGCCAGCAAAGATGTGATCGGCAAAGCCAAGGGCAACCAGCTCAAGGTGAGTGTCACCGCCACGCCGGTGGCGGGTCGTGCGACCGACCACATGGTGCGTTTTCTGGCAGCGCAGTTTGCGGTGTCTGCGCATGACATCGAGGTGGTATTTGGTCGCTTTACCGTCAACAAGCAACTGCGCATCCACGCGCCAAAATTACTGCCGCCGGTGATCGCCGAGCAACTGACGCAACTGCTGTAGGCCGATCGCAGCGGACGCTACGACACACGCCGTGGCTGCACCGGATCAGCGCCCACTTGCGCTGCTCAAGTAATTGACCGAGGTCAAGCCGAAGCTGATGGGAATGGCGCAAGCTGCTGCCTATCGTGGCCTTCGCCGCTGGCGTTGGCCGTTGCCGAGGAGCGCCAAGCCATGTTCAAGAATCGTTCGATGGAAATCGCCGCAGACGCCGACGATGGCACTGCTGTGGCGCTGCCGGAGGCGCCGCGCCTGGGCTGGTTGGCGGCGTTGCGTGCCGCTGCGGCGGCCACGCCGGATGGACTGCCGTTGCCGGATTACCTGGTCAAGCACTATTGGTGGGCGTACTTGTGGCGGCCGGCGGTGTGGTTTTTCGATCATCAAGTGATCATCAATGCCATTGTCTTTGGTCAGTACCGCAAACTCACCAATGAAACGCTGCGCCTGCTGCAACCACATTCTGCCGGATCGACGCTGCTGATCGCTTCGGCCTACGGCAACATGATTACCAAGCTGGCCGGGGCGCTGGCCGGAAAACCACTGACCGTATGTGATGTGGCGCCAATCCAGCTCGAACATGTGCACGCCAAACTGGTCGCGGCCGGACTCGATCAGCGCGTGCAGCTCGATCTGATGAACGCCGAATCGCTGGACTATGGCCGCGATCAATTCGACACCGCGTTCATGTTTCTGCTGCTGCACGAACTGCCACCAGCGCCGCGCCGACGCGCACTCGATGAAATGTTGCGGGTACTCAAGCCCGGCGGCAGCCTGGTGCTGGCCGAGTACGGTGCGGATGCGCACCGGCACTGGTTTCATCGGGTTCGCTTGCTGCGCTGGATCTTTGGCAGTGCCGAACCGTTCCTGCCGAGTTTGTGGAAAGAAGATATCGATGCCCTGGTGGCGGCCAGTGCCGCGGTCCACGGCAAGCACGTGGTGGCGCAAGAAAAAGTGTCGATATTTCGTGGCTTCTATCGGGTCTGGCGTTATCGCGTCGCGCAGGCCTGAGCATGCAAACCTTTCATGCCGATGTGATTATCGTTGGCGCCGGCGGTGCCGGATTGAGTGCCGGCATCGCAGTGGCCGAACAAGACCCATCGCTGCGGGTGGCGCTGGTCTCCAAGGTGTATCCAATGCGCAGTCACACGGTGGCCGCCGAGGGCGGTGCTGCCGCTGTGATCCGAGCGCCGGACACGCTGGAAGATCATTTTCGCGACACCGTCAGTGGTGGCGACTGGCTCTGCGATCAGGATGCGGTCGATCTGTTTGTGGCCGAAGCACCGAAGGCGCTCACCCGATTGGAGCACTGGGGTTGTCCGTGGAGCCGTGCCGAAGACGGCCGCGTGCAGGTGCGATCTTTTGGTGGCATGAAGAACGAGCGCACCTGGTTTGCCGCCGACAAGAGTGGCTTCCACATTCTGCATACTTTGTTCCAGACCTCGCAGAGGTTCCCCAGCATCCAGCGTTTTGATGAAGTCTACGCGCTCGATCTGCTGGTCGCCGAGGGGGCGGTCGGTGGCCTCACTGGCTTGAGTATGCAAACCGGCGAGGCCATGGTGTTGCTGGCGCCGAGCGTCATCATCGCCACCGGTGGTGCGGGCCGAGTGTTTCCGTTCACCACCAACGGCGCGATCAAAACTGGCGATGGCATGGCGATGGCCTACCGTGCCGGGGTGGCGCTCAAAGATATTGAGTTCATGCAATACCACCCGACCGGCCTGCCCGGCACCGGCATCCTGATCACCGAAGGCGCGCGCGGCGAAGGCGGCATTTTGGTCAACAAGGACGGTTATCGCTATTTGCAGGACTATAACCTGGGGCCGCCGGATCCCTGGCCGCGCCGCAAGGCAATGGAAATGGGTCCGCGTGATCGCCTGAGCCAGGCGTTCTGGCACGAGCAGAAAAAGGGCCGCACGATCAAAACCAGCGCCGGCGATGACGTGGTGCATCTGGATATCCGCAAGCTCGGCGAAAAGTTCATCGATGAAAGACTGCCGATGGTCCGTGAATTGTCGCGCGCCTACGTCGGCGTGGACCCGGTGGTCGCGCCGATCCCGGTGCGGCCGGTGGTGCATTACACGATGGGCGGCATCGACACCAATATCGACACCGCGACCGATCTGGCCGGACTCTATGCGGCCGGTGAGTGTGCCTGTGTCAGCATCAATGGCGCCAATCGGCTGGGGTCCAATTCCTTGACCGAGATTCTGGTGTTTGGCACCCGCGCCGGCTTGCAGGCAGCGGACCGGGCGCGGTCTCAGGTCGACCGCCCGGCAACCAATTGGGACGCGCAGATCCAGGCTTCGTTCGGCAAAGTCTCCGGGTTGATGGCACGCACCGCTGGCAACGAAAGTATTGTCGGTTTACGCGGACAACTGCACGGTCTGATGGAAGGCGCGGCTGGCATCTACCGCGAAGACGCGCCACTGCGTGCCGCCTGTGCAGAGATCGCCGGTCTGCGTCGGCGTTACCGTGAACTGGCCATCAGCGACCACAGCAAAGTCTTCAATACCCAGCTTTTCCAGGCGCTGGAACTGGGCGCGATGCTTGAAATCGGTGAAGCGATGGTGCACTCGGCACTGGCCCGACGCGAGTCGCGCGGCGCGCATCAGCGGTTGGATTTTCCGCAACGCGACGACGTTCAATTCCTGCACCACAGCATCGCCCGCAGCGGCGGCCAGGACGCGCCTAGCATCGAACACAAGCCGGTCAACATCAGCCGCTGGCCGCCGGGTGAACGGGTCTATGGAGGAGCGGCGAAATGAATCCATCACCGATGCCGGTGTCCGCAGTCGGCGCCAATGCGCTGCGCACCATTACCTTGGAAGTGTTTCGGTTTCGGCCCGAGCAAGACCCGCTACCCAGTTGGCAAACCTATCAAGTGCCGTGCCGGGAAGAATGGGTAGTGCTCGATGCACTCAACTACATCAAGGACCATCTCGACGGCAGTTTGAGCTATCGCTGGTCCTGCCACATGGCGGTTTGCGGTAGTTGCGGAATGATGATCAACGGCAAGCCGATCCTGTCGTGCAAGGCTTTTGTACGCGATTTTCCCGACCACATTCGGGTTGAGCCGTTGGGTAATCTGACCGTCATCCGTGATCTGGTGGTCAAGCAGGAACGGTTGTTGGCCAACCTGTCGGCGGTGAAAAGCTGGTTGATTCCGAAGACGCCGGCAGCGGCCGATGAGCCGTACCGGCAGACTCCAGTGCAGCTCGACCAGTATCGGCACCTGTCGATGTGCATCAATTGCCTGCTGTGCTACGCCGCCTGCCCGCAGGTGGCGCTGAACGAAGGCTATTTGGGACCGGCGGCGCTGGCGCTGGCGCATCGCTACAACCTGGATTCACGCGATGGCGGAACTTTTGAGCGAATGCAGGCTACCGCTAGCGCCGATGGCATCTGGGAGTGCAGCTTCGTTGGCGAATGCTCCGAGGTTTGTCCCAAGCACGTTGATCCGGCGGGCGCAATTCAACAGATGAAATTGGCCAGCAGTCTGGACTGGTTTGCCCGCCGCCTTGGCCTGGGAGAGCGGTCATGAGCAGCTCCGTGTATACCCCAAAATTGCCACGCTGGTGGTGGCTCCATCACGCCGGATATCGGCGCTACATGGTGCGCGAATTGAGCTGTATCCCGATTGGCGTGTTCGCGGTAATGCTGATTGTCGGATGCTGGCGATTGGAACAAGGGCCAGAGAGCTGGCAAGCGTTTCGCGCGGCTTTGGCGACGCCGTTGGCTTTGGTTTGGCAACTGATCGCGCTGGCGTTTGCCGTGTACCACAGCATTACCTGGTTTGCTTTGGCACCGCGCACCATGCCGCTGCGGATCGGTGCGCGGCGGCTGCCGGCGAGCTGGATTGCCGGCGCTCATTACTTGGCCTGGGCCGTGCTCAGCCTGCTGGTTTTACGGATCGTCGGAGGCTGACATGAGCATCTCCAACAAACCCCTGTTGTGGCTGCCGTTTGCTGGCGGCGGCATGCTCGCCGCCTTGTTGTTGCCCGCGCTGATGCTGGTGCTGCTGCTCGATAGCCTGGGCATGCTGTCGACCGCCGCGCTCGCCCACGAGCGCGTGCGTGCCTGGGTGTCGCAGCCGCTGGTCGCGATCAGCGCCTGCGTCTTCATCACCCTGGTGATCTGGCACGCTGCTCATCGCTTGCGCATGACCTTGCAGGATCTGGGTGTTCGTGACGCCGGCGCGCGTCGGCTCAGTGCCAGAATCTGCTACAGCGCTGCGACCTTGGCCACCGTGGCGCTGGCCTGGGTATGGGTCTGAATCGATCAGTGCTGACGAGGCGCCGCCGCTGCCTAACTTCCGTGCGGCAGAGGGGCAGCGTATCGATGATGAAAGACCCTAGAACCGTGCTCCGCCTCGGGCTTGGTTGGGCATCGCTGCGCTCACCCCAACCTATGCCAACGAATCAGCACGCATCGCTGCGCATAGCGCGCATAGGTTGGTGGTGAGCAAAGCGGTTTTTAACGGCCACGGCCGGTCACCCCAACAAACCCCACCACATAGCGAACCACCCAAACCGCGCTCCGCCTCGGGCTTGGTTGGGCAACGCTGTGCTCACCCCAACCTATGCCAACGAATCAGCACGCATCGTTGCGCATAGCGCGCATAGGTTGGCGGTGAGCAAAGTGGTTTTTAACGGCGACGGCCGGTCACGCCAACGAACCCCTGGGCGTCAAGCTGGCGCAAACAGCGCCAGGCGATTGGGTTTCAGATGGAGTCGATCGCCGCTGACCGGTTCGTGGTTGGGCAATTGCGCGGGCAGCCATTCGGCGGTGATCGGGGATCCGCCGACGATGTCGGGATCGAGCTCGACTCGGTAGCGACCACCGAGCCAGCGGGCATCGGTGACGGTGGCTGGCAGGCGGTCCGGTCCGGGCTGATCGCCGCATTGCCAATCGTACGGACGCACGCCGACGGCGACCGCACCATCGGCAAGCAGACTACCTTCGGGTGCCAGCCAACGGGCGTTGCCGAGCAATAACTGGCCGTCGCACAAGCGCGCTGGCAGATGATTGATCTCGCCCAAAAAACGACTGACGAACAGGTTTTTGGGATGGTCCTGCAATTGCTGCGGGCTGCCGACCTGTTCGATCTGGCCTTGGTGGATCAGCACGATGCGATCAGCGACATCCAGCGCTTCGTCCTGGTCGTGGGTGACCAAAACGGTGGTGACATGCAGTTCGTCATGCAGGTGGCGCAGCCAGCGCCGCAAGCGGCGGCGCACCTGGGCATCCAGCGCACCAAAGGGCTCGTCGAGCAGCAGTACTTTGGGTTCGATGATTAATGCGCGGGCGAGCGCGACGCGCTGGCGTTGGCCGCCGGAGAGTTGATCGGGATAGCGTTGCGCCAGCGCGCCCAGTTGCACCAGATCGAGAAAACGCTCGACCTGCGCCCGCAATGCAGCCTCCGCTGGACGGCTGGAAGGCGGGCGCACGCGCAGGCCGAAGGCGATGTTCTCAAACACCGTCATCTGGCGAAACAAGGCGTAGTGCTGGAACACAAAGCCGACGCCGCGATGGCGCGCATCAAGTCGGGTGACATCGTGGCCGTGCAGGTGAATGCTGCCGGCATCGGGCGTTTCGAGGCCGGCAATCAACCGCAACAACGTGGTCTTGCCGCAACCGGAAGGACCGAGCAGGGCGATCAATTCACCATCCTCGATGGCCATGTCGATGCCGTGCAAGGCGGTGAACGCGCCGAAATGTTTTTGCAGTTGGCGGATCTCGATGCTCAAAGCAGATCCTCATCGGCTCGGGCAATGATCGCGGTTTGGCGCTCGCTTCGGGCCCGCGCCTCCACCCAACTTTTGAGCGCCAACGTAATCAAGGCCAGCAGCGCCAGCAGCGAGGCGACGGCAAAGGCAGCGGTGTGGTTGTATTCGTTGTAGAGAATCTCGACATGCAAGGGCAGCGTGTTGGTCTTGCCGCGGATATGGCCGGAGACCACCGAGACCGCGCCGAACTCGCCCATGGCGCGCGCATTGCACAGGATCACGCCGTACAGCAGACCCCACTTGATATTCGGCAGGGTGACGCGGCGAAACATCTGCCAACCACTGGCGCCGAGCGACAGTGCCGCCTCTTCGTACTCGCGGCCCTGTTGTTGCATCACCGGAATCAATTCGCGGGCGACGAACGGAAAGGTCACGAAGATGGTGGCGAGGACGATACCGGGCACGGCGAAAATAATGCGAAAGCCGTGTTCACCCAGCCAGCCGCCGAACACGCCCTGGGCACCGAACAGCAGCACGTAGATCAGCCCGGAGATCACCGGCGAAACCGCCAGCGGCAAGTCGATCAGCGTAATCAAGGCGCTGCGTCCGGGGAACTCGAACTTGGCGATACACCAGGCGGCGACCACGCCGAACACCAGGTTGAGTGGCACCGCGATGGCGGCCACGGTCAGCGTCAGTTGCAGTGCCGCCAGCGCCGCGCGTTCGTGGATGGCGGCGAAGTAGACGGTCCAGCCCTTGGCGACGGCGCCGGTCAATACCACCAGCAGCGGTAACACCAGTAGCACACCGGCCGCGACCAGCGCCGCCACGATCAGCAGCGTCTGCGGCCACTGGCGGCCTTCGCCGTAGCGCTTCATGGCTGGCCCCGTGCGGCCAGGCGTGATTGCAGGAGATTGATCAGCAGCAGCAAGGCAAACGAGGCGATCAGCATGACCAGGGCGAGCGCGGTGGCGCCAGCGTAATCGTACTGTTCCAGTTGGGTAACGATCAGCAGCGGGGTGATTTCCGAGATCATCGGCATATTGCCAGCGATAAAAATCACCGATCCATACTCCCCAACGCCGCGGGCGAAGGCAAGTGCAAAGCCGGTGATCAGGGCCGGCGCAATGGTGGGCAGAGTCACCCGCAAAAACGTCTGGACCGGTGAGGCGCCGAGGCTGATCGCGGCTTCTTCGGTTTCGTGTTCGATATCCTGCAGCACCGGTTGCACCGTGCGCACGACAAACGGCAGGCCAACAAAAACCAGCGCCAGCACGATTCCGAGTGGCGTGAACGCCACCTGGATGCCGAGCGGCAACAACCATTGTCCGAGCCAGCCCTTGGGCGCGTACAAAGTAGTCAGGGCGATACCGGCCACGGCGGTCGGCAGTGCGATCGGCAGATCGATCAAGGCGTCGATGATTTTCTTGCCGGGGAAGCGATAGCGCGAAATCACCCAGGCCAACAACAGGCCGACCAACACATTGATGGCGGCCGCAATCAGCGCTGCGCCAAAACTGATCTTGAATGCGGACAGGGCGCGCGGCGAACTCACTTTGGCAACAAACTCAAACCAGCTCAGATCGAAAGTGCGCAGCACCACCATCGCCAGCGGCATCAACACGATCAGTCCGAGATAAAACAAGGTGAAGCCCAAGCTGGCACCAAAGCCGGGCAGCGAGCCGGTGACGCGCCAGCGCGATGCCGACGACAGCCTGAGTGCCGTCGGACTCATAGGCCCATGCCCCAGTGGCCAGAAGTTGGCATCACTTCAGATAGATCTGGTCGAAGCTGCCGCCATCGGCAAAATGCTTGGCCTGGGCTGCGCGCCAGCCGCCAAAATCCTGGTCGATGGAGACCAGCTTGATCGGCGGAAACCGCTCAGCGTATTTGGCGGCGACGGTGGCATCACGCGGCCGGTAAAAATGCTCGGCGATGATTTCCTGGGCCGCCGACGTGTACAAATAATTCAGGTAGGCCTCGGCGACCGCGCGCGTACCATGGCGCAGCACGACTTTGTCGACGACGGTAACCGGCGGCTCGGCGAGGATGCTCAGCGACGGGATGACGATCTCAAAAGTATCGGCGCCGAATTGTTTTTTTGCCAGAAACGCCTCGTTCTCCCAGACCAGCAACACATCACCGATGCCGCGCTCGACAAAAGTGGTGGTGGACCCGCGTGCGCCCGAATCGAGCACCCGGACATTCTTGAACAAAGCCCTGACGAAGGCCTGCGCCGTGGCCTCGCTGGCGCCCGGTTGGTGGATGGCGTAAGCCCACGCCGCGAGGTAGTTCCAGCGGGCGCCGCCGGAGGTCTTCGGATTGGGGGTGACCACGCCGATACCGGCATGGGTCAGATCGCCCCAATCCTTGATCTGTTTTGGATTGCCTTTACGCACCAGAAATACGATGGTCGAGGTGTAGGGCGCACTGTTGTTGGGCAAACGTTTTTGCCAATCGACCGGAATCAGTTTGCCACGCACGGCCAGGGCGTCGATGTCAAAGCCCAGCGCCAGCGTTACCACATCGGCTTCGAGGCCATCGATCACCGCGCGTGCCTGCTTGCCGGAGCCACCATGCGACTGATTGATTATCACGGTGTCGCCGGTACTGGATTGGTACTGCGCGGCGAATTGGGTATTGATTTCCTCGTACAGTTCGCGCGTTGGGTCGTAGGAAACATTCAGCAGTTCGAGTTCCCTGGCCGATGGCGATGACGCGAGCACAGTCGCGGCAATCGCCAGCACGGCCATGGCGACGGTTGCGGTGCGGCGGCGAATCGGCTTGGGGTGGGGGAAAGCTGGCATAAAAAATCTCTGAAGGTCGGCCGAAACTCGGGTGGTCCATTTTCGCACCGAGATTGTCGCACCGAGGCAGCAAGGAAGTCGCGGCAAAGCAAGTGCAAGCAACGGGCGGCAACGAGCGGCAACGAGCGTTCAAAACCGGGTCGTGAAAAGCCGCAGTGACGGTTCGTGTTCTCGCCTGCTGGTGGCGCTGGGCGGGTCCACGCTGCATTCGATGGACCCACCTGACCACCGCCTGCTTGCAGCCAAGGCTCGAAGCTATCGTCTTGGCCACCGCGCCACCAATCACCGCCGGGCATAAGCATATGCCCGGCGCAGTGCTGCTACCCGCTGGTGGCAGTTGGTAAGGCGTCGCGCAGAAATAACTTGCGCAGATTGCGCCGGACTTTCGTTCGCCTGCAAGGCGCACAAATTGGAGCATAGTCGGACTATGTGACGCTTTGTGCAACGACGCAGGCGGGCGTAAGAACCAGCAAGATGGGTAAGTTATTTCTGCGCGACGCCTAAGCGCAGTCGGCCGCCTCAGCGGTGAAAGCGCAGGTCGCTGGTGTCGATACGATTGGACTCGGGCGGCTCGTTGTTGACCAGGGTCAGGGCGCTGGCTTCCAGATTGCCGGTGCCGAGGTTGATGATGGAACCCAGGGCCGCTGCACTCAGGATCGCTTCGGCGGCGTTCTCTTCAATCGCCACGTCGTGCAGATGCAACTTGCCAAAGTTCAACACCGCCGAGGCCGCATACAACGAGTCGTAGCGGCGGCTGACGACATTGCCGACGATCCGGGTGCGCTCCAGTTGCAACGTGCCGTAGTTGACCACGGTACCGGCGTCGCGTTGACTGCCGGCCAACTGGTTGTAACTGATCTCGCTATCGCGGATGCGAATACTGCCGTAGTTCTCGACGATGGCCGAGACGGTGCGGGCGACATTATCGACGACCTTCACTCGGTTCAATTGAACCTTGCCGCGATTGACCAAGGCGCCTTCGCTGCCCTCGGCGAGGGTGAGGTCGTTGAGTTGCACCTCGGCACCGGTGGCGATGGCGATCAGCGTGTAGTCGGCATTGGCGTAGCGACGGATTTCGGCGTCGTGGCCGTCGATGCGAATGCTGCCGCGCAGGATTGGTAAGCCGATTCGATGGTCCGGGTCGGCGGCGCTGGCCAGCGTGTACAGCCCGTGTTCGGCCAAATGGATGGTAGTGGGTGTAGCCGCAGCGTTGGCGGCTTCGATTGCGGCGATCAAGCCGGGGGAGTCGCGGTCGGCGATGCGCACTTCGGTGGCGACGGCCAAATCGGCGAGCAACAGGACGGTGAGGGCAAACAGGCAACGTGCAGGCATCGGGGCGTTCCTCGTGGTGGGTGATGGCGCCGACCGACCATGGGACAACTCACTAGAGCAGTGCTTCTATCAGCGTTCTTAGCGTGTCCCGCGCGGCGGGCCACGGCGACCGGGCGGCGGATCGGCTTGTTGCGTGTATTGGTGCGAGTCCATCGGTCCGGTGAATACCGCAGGCGCCCGCGGGCCACGACCGCGGCCGGGTGGTTTGCCAGCGTTTCCGGGCCCACGGCGTTTGCCACCAGGCGCCGAAGCGGGACTTGCGCGATTGCCATCGACGCCTTCTTGCGCTCGGTACGAATGCAGGAAACTGGCGGTGTCCAAGGCTTGGCCGGGCGCGGCGCCGCGCCGCGTACCGGGCTTCTGGTAGCGGGGCTTTGGAGCGCCGCCGGGGCGGCGCTTGGCGCCAGCGCGGGGGTTGTCATCGCGCACCCGATCAAACGCCGATAACTCGCGGGCCTCATCTTGGCGATCACTGGTCCAACCGGCACCGCGGGCGTTTTCCGGGCGATATTCGCGGGTGTTGCCGCGCGTTGCCCGGCGCACGCCAAGCACCGCTTGCAGGGTCAGGGTATCGGGTGCATCGCCGAGTCCCGAGGCTTCGCGCAGCGCTTTGACCTGCTCGGCATCGAGCAGACGGTGATGACCGCGGCGCAACTCTCTGGGCAATTCGATCATGCCGTAACGGATGCGCTTGAGTCTGGCCACTTGCAGGCCGAGGTGCTCCCACATCCGGCGTACTTCGCGGTTGCGACCTTCCTTCAACACCACGCGGAACCAGCTATGGTTTTCAGCCATCGAGATGACGTGGATCTCGTCGAAATGGGCGGGGCCATCCTCCAGCACGATGCCGGTTTTGAGTTGCGCGATATCGGCTTCGGTGACATGGCCATGCACGCGCACGACGTACTCGCGTTCCAACTCGCGCGACGGATGCATCATCGCGTGGGCCAATTCGCCGTCGGTGCTGAGCAACAGCAAGCCGGTGGTGTTCATATCCAGACGCCCGATGGCGATCCAGCGCGAGCCTTTCAATCGCGGCAGGTGCTCGAACACGGTCTTGCGGCCTTCGGGGTCGTCGGTGGTGGTCAACTCGCCCTCGGGTTTGTGATAGATCAGCACTTGCACTTCTTCGGACGGCGTCGGCACCGCCATGAACGCTTTGCCGTCGAGTTCCACCCGGTCGCCACTGCGCAGACTCGATCCAATCTCGGCGACCTGGCTGTTGACCTTGATGTCGCCAGCGACGATGCGTTCTTCGATCACCCGTCGCGAGCCCAATCCGGCCTGCGCCAGTACCTTTTGCAGGCGTTCTTCGACCACCGGGCCGGCCGCTTGGGCGTTGCGATTGAGCGACAGCGTGCGTCGCGGTTGGGTTTCTTGCTTCATGGGGTTTCCTCTGATTCCGCCTGGCGGACAGGGTGGGCGGAAGACTCTGTTTCGATGGCGTCGGCTGCTGCAGACGCGGTGGTGTCGCTGGCTTCGACGTTGCTTTCGATGGTGGTGCTGGCGAGCGGCGCCGTGGCTTCGTTGACGCTGTTCGCATCCGCATCCGCATCCGCATCCGCATCCGCATCCGCATCCGCATCCGCATCCGCATCCGCATCCGCATCGGTGGCGGTGGCGGTGGCGGCGTTGCTGAACGGATCTGCCGGCTCCAGCGACTCACCATTCAAGCGCAGCTCCGGCTCAAAATCGCTGATGTCGCGCAGCTCGGCCAGGGCCGGCAATTGGTCCAGACTCTTGAGGCCAAAATAATCCAGGAACTGCCGGGTGGTGCCGAACAAGGCCGGTCGGCCGGGCACATCGCGGTGCCCAATGACCCGAATCCATTCGCGTTCTTCCAGCGTTTTGATGATGTTGCTGGAGACCGCGACGCCACGAATCTGCTCGATCTCGGCGCGGGTCGCCGGTTGCCGATAAGCAATCAGCGCCAGCGTTTCCAGCAGCGCCCGGGTGTAACGCGGCTGGCGCTCGGTCCACAGTCGGGCGATAAACGGTTGCACGTCTGGGCGTACTTGAAACCGCCAGCCGCTGGCCACTTCGACCAAGGCAATGCCGTGATCGTTGTAGTCCGCCTGCAACAGCTCGATGGCAGCGTGGATGCTATCGACCCCGGGTGGGTGTTCTTCGCCGAACAGATCATTGATCTGGCTGAGGGTCTGCGGCGAACCGGCGGCAAGAATGGCCGCTTCGATGACGCGTTTGAGTTGGGATATTTCCATGGGTCCGTGTTTGAACATTACGGTCGGTCGCGATTCAAGGCGCAATCGCCTTGGTCTTGACGTAAATCGGCGCCAGTGCCACGTCCTGCAAAATATCCAGCAGGCTTTCTTTGGCGAGCTCCAGGATGGCGAGAAAAGTGACGACGACACCGAGCCGCCCTTCCTCCACCAGAAACAGGGAATCGAAGCGGTGAAACTCCAGGTCGGTGAGGGTGGCGAGCACTTGGCTCATACGCTCACGCACCGACAGCGTTTCGCGCTGGACATTGTGCTGCACAAACAAATCGGCGCGTTTGAGGACATCGTGCAAGGCGAGCAGCAGTTCCTTCATTGCTACCGGCGGCGGCACGCGGGTGATATGGCGTTCGCCCGGATCGGCGCTGACCGGAAAAAAATCGCGATCCTGACGTGGCAGCGCATCGATATCTTCGGCCGCTTTCTTGAAGCGCTCGTATTCCTGAAGGCGCCGGATCAGGTCGGCGCGCGGGTCGTCTTCGGCGCCCTCCAAATCGGCCGGACGCGGCAGCAGCATGCGTGATTTGATCTCGGCGAGGATCGCCGCCATCACCAGATATTCGGCGGCCAGCTCCAGCTTCAACTCCTGCATCAGATTGATGTAGTCGATGTACTGGCAGGTGATTGCGTAGATCGGAATATCCAGAATATCCAGGTTTTGCCGACGGATCAGGTACAGCAACAGATCGAGCGGCCCTTCGAAGGACTCCAGAATGACTTCGAGCGCGTCTGGCGGGATATACAGATCCTGCGGCATTTGCAGCAGCGGTTGCCCACGCACCATCGCCAGCGGCATCTCCTGCTGTTGCGGAGGCACTGGGAACACGATCACGTTGTCGGTGGGTAGAGCAGCTTCGCTGTTCATCAAGGGGTGTCGCAAGACATTAAAAAGGGTCGGGCGGTAAACCGCTCAGACCACCACTGCACAGCAACGCCAGCAGGCAGCTTGGCAAGCACCGAAGTGGCGCTCACCGTTACCGAAGAGCCGACCCAATCGCGATGCTTTCGAAGGAAAAATCGGCGTGGCGCTCGAAGGCCACTAGCCGCAAAACCCCGGCGGCTGTCAGTGGGCGGCAAGCTTACGCGGAGACAGCGGCGCTGTCCAGTTCAGAGGACAGAGGACAGAGGACAGAGGACAGAGGTAGGGCAAAAGCGGAGGATGGGCGACAGAGGCAGGGTAGAAGCGGAGTGCGGACAGCGGACAGCGGAGGCAGGTCCGAAGGAGAATGATCGCTGACGGGAACGCTACAGATATTTCAGA
>Ga0210033_1001137_pt1 | contig 24811 bp, 23 predicted proteins | sample CryGeymeta201501_FD_185465 | JGI IMG/M metagenome (GOLD analysis project Ga0210033, IMG submission 185465) | Groundwater microbial communities from Crystal Geyser aquifers in Utah, USA - Crystal Geyser metaG 2015-01 (SPAdes) (version 2) | ecosystem: Environmental > Aquatic > Deep subsurface >... | reverse complement strand
CTGCGAATCCACGGGATTCGAGGAGACCTGTCGGTCCGGGGAGCGGCGGGGTCAGGAGACCCTCGCCGAGCACATTCGCGCTAAGTACGGTTGTAGTACTAACACGTTCACTCGCGACGAGACGGTGCCCGCCGAGGCGCGCAAGACCGATCAGGCGTATGGCGTGTACCCGCGCGACGACGGTCTCTCGTTGGCGGGGCAAGGCGGGGTGGAGATGCTGTACGCAGCGGTTACGCTGTGCTGGTTGATCGAGGAGCGGGCGGGGCAAGTCTTCCTGCACCCCGCCGCCGGGGTGGACTGGCCGGACTACAAGCACCGGCACATGGGCTCGCCCCTGGCTCCCTACCAGACCAACACTGTGGGCGGCGACCCGCAGGCACACCTGGCGAACATGCGGAAGTACCTGGACTGGCTGTTCCGGATGAAAGCCACCGGCGTCTTTCGCCACACCATTGGCTCCCAGAGCCATTCCAGTCTGCCTGACAAGCTCGCCAGCACTCCCGCAGCGCGCGCCTGCGCAAAGCTCGTGAGCGACTACGGCCGCGAGCGCGGGATCGTGACCATGCACAACGGCAGCGTGAGTCTGGGTACGGACCCCGAGGACAAGGATCGACCCGGCTTCGACCAGATGATGAAGGACGAAGACCGCGGGCACTACCACTCCTGGGCGCGGCACGACCTCCATCGCAACAAGGCACACAATCTGGCGGCATTCTGCAAGGAGTGCGGCTTCGACCTGGCTTTCATCCACGCCAACGCCCGCCGTCGAGGGGTGCCTCCACTTCGGCTTCGAGGGCGACTTCCGCGGGCAATTCCGCCTTGACGGCGACGAGGGGGTCATCCAAGGAGACCTCGGTGTGCAGGGCCTGTGAGCGTCGAGGCCGGCGTCGCCCGTGGAGTGGTTGGGCTGAGCGCTGCGCCGCCTACTCCGCCTCGATCTCCGCCTCGACCGCCTTCCTGTCGTGCCGCTGGGAATAGTCGATCAACACGATTCGGCAGTGCGGGCAATGCGCGGCTTTGAAGTACTCGCCCTTCCACGGGAAGAGCTTCTTGAGTCCCGCCTCAGATAGGTCTTTGTCGAGGAAGGCAAAGGAGCGGAACTGCTCCTCCTCAATCCACGACAGCCCGGTGTTGGCGGAGGAGTAGCCAGACACCATTTCGTGCTGGCACTGGTGGCACTTCATCTCTGTTCCTTTCGCCCGGCGCGCTCTCCCGCATTGTACCTGCGGCCGATGTGTGCCCGCTGCTTCCGCCGCTGCAACCACAAAATCCGAAACCCCAATTCCGAAGTCCGAAACCCAGAACCCGAGGCCCGAAACGCAGCACTGCTACGCCACCACCACCGCCTCACTCGCCGCCTCTTTGCCCATCGTGTCCACCGCCACCTTCGCCTCCCGCTTGTCCTCCAGATCGGCAAGCGCGACGTCGGTGTCCGCCTTCGTGATGCCGCCGAACGCCGTCGTTCCGGTAGCGTACTTGGTGGCGTGGGCGACGAAGTCGCGCATCCGGTCAGCCAGTTTGGCGGGGTTGATGTGGCTCACGCTTCAGGTCACCTCCTTTCCTGCACTGCCGACGGATATCGGGAGTGGTGGACTGGTGGAGTGCTGCAGGCACCTGGTGCCGTGACGAAGGCACGTGGTGCCGTGGCGAAGGCACGTGGTGCCGTGACGGAGGCACGTGGTGCCGCGACGAAGGCACGTGGTGCCGCGACGGAGATACCTCGTTGAGCGCCGAGGAATGGCCCTGAGTTGACCCGAAGGTGAGGTGTGGACAGGCGGAAAGACGAGCAAACGAGACAGATTCCCAAACTGAGACGCCACCAACTCACAGCCAGCACCCGCCAACGCCGGCTCCCCTCCGCGCGCAAGCGGAGCCAGGAGCCGCGCTACCCACCACCAAACGCCGTAGTTGTCGCCGGTACGGTATCATCCAAGCGCCTCAAGCCCAGAGGTAACATGCTCGGAAAAGACCGTAGAAGTACAGCTTGGGCAGCAGAAAGAGTCAACTACCGGAAGCGCATTCCCGCCGCGCTTCGCCGCCACACAAACAGAAACCGCCCGGCTGCCTCAGCCGAGCGGTCGTCAAGACGCGGCCTTGACCGCTGCACGGAGCATCGCTGCAAACGCGCTCAGTTCCGCTCGAAGCTGCTCGAAGATCTCGGGGAGCCTCCCGAGCAAGTCCCGGACCCGAGCGGGCTTCAGGGCAAAGCCGTAGACATTTCGGAAGACATGCCGAAAGGCGCGCAGTTCGTCGAGTTCGTCCCGAAGCGACGCGGACACTACAGCCGGGCGCAGGCCGGGGATCTCCAGGGCCATATCGGTAAGCAACTGCCGATGCCAGTCGGCTCCTTCAGGCAGGCCGCCGTTGAGGTCTTGACCCACCCGACGCAGGACCGACTCGGCGCCGCAGCAGAAGTCGTGTATCACTGACCCGGCGGCGCGGAGATGGATGGAGGCAGGCGGCTCAGCAGCCAAGTGCGGAAGGAGGTCTGCGCCTTCGGCGACAACCCGCTGGAGGTTGCCCAACTCGTCCCCAATCTCCGCCGCCAAACGCAACAGCGCCCCCGACTGCGTCTGCATCAGACTCCCTCCAGCAGGTCGCCTTCAGTCAGCACCCGTTCTCTCAGGGGCGCGGGGCAGTCCTCAAGCTCGATCAGGTCAACTGGCCGAGGCGACTCCCGCAGGACCCGGCCGAGGGCGCGGAGGTAGAGCTCCGGTGGCAGCCCCTCGACGGCGAGGTCGATATCGGAGTGCTCGCCGAATCGACCTTCCCGGGTCAGCGAGCCGAACGCGTAGACTCGCTTGGCACCGTAGTCGCCCACCAAAGTCCTCGCGATCCGGCAGGCCTCTTGGCGCGCTGCTGCTGCCGACGCCGCGCGCCGCGCGTCCGTGGCTTCCCGGCGTGCGCGCCAAGCGAGGGCGAATGCTTGCGGGTCCATTCTCGTCCACTCCACACGAGTCGATGCCCAAGAGCGTAGCCTAGGGAGCCGACACGGTCAACCGTCGGTTGCGGCGGCACAGGCACCCCGACCTCTGCTGTTGCACTCAACCATGGGCGCCTGGAGAGACCCTAGGGCCTGGACCACATGGCTGCGATCACCGAGGCCGCAATACCCCGACGTTCCTGCAAAGCACGAACGGCCAACCGCTGGCAGCCGCGTTGGTTGTCGCCCTTTCGCCGCTGAGCGTTGTGAGTTGACCGCCGGGCGTTGAGCGCTCAGCCCCCAACAGCCAACGCAGAACGGCCAACGGTTGACAGTCGCCAGCGGCCTGTCAGTCTCCCTGCCCCTGCTTGATCGCGTTGAGCAGCCCGCCCTTGCGGATGACGTCGAGTTGGCGGTCGGTTAGGCCGTGGGTCACCTGGTAGGTAAGGTCCTTGGTGACGTTGCGGACGGCGAGGGGTTGGTCGGGGGCGAGGGCGGTGGTCAGGCCGGTGAGTTCGAGCTGGTCGCCTTGGTCAATGGTGTCGTAGTCGGCCGGGTCCTCGAAGGTGAGGGGCAGGATGCGGAAGTTGACTAGGTTGGCTTTGTGGATGCGGGCGAAGGATTTGGCCAGCACTGCTTTCAGCCCCAAGTACATCGGAACCAGCGCCGCGTGCTCGCGGGAGGAGCCTTGGCCGTAGTTGCCGCCGCCGACGACGAAGCCGCCGCTGGCGTCTTTGGCGCGCTGGGGGAAGGTGCTGTCCACCCCGTAGAACACGGCCTGCGAGTACGCCGGCACGTTGGAGCGGTACTTGAGCCACGTGCCTGCCGGCATGATGTGGTCGGTGGTGATGTTGTCTTCGAGCTTCAGCAGCACGGGCCCGCTGAGCTGATCGGGCAGCACCTCCGCCAACGGCAGCGGCGCGATGTTGGGGCCGCGGACGATCTCGACGGAGGCGGGATCGGCCGCGGGCGCGAGGACCATGTTGTCGTCGATGGAGAAGCGCTCGGGCATCTCGACCGGCGGCTTGTCGCCGAGGGTGCGCGGGTCGGTGACCACACCCGTCAGGGCGGCGGCAACGGCCACTTCGGGGCTGCACAGGTAGACCTTGTCGCCCTCGGTGCCGCTGCGACCGGGGAAGTTGCGGTTGAACGTCCGCAGCGAGACGGCGCCCGAAGGCGGCGATTGCCCCTGCCCGATGCACGGCCCGCAGCCGGACTCCAGCACCCGCACGCCGGCGGCGATGAGGTCCGCCAGGGCGCCGTTGCGGCCGATCATGGTGAAGACTTGCTTGGAGCCGGGCGACAGCGTCAGGCTCACGCCGGGGTGCACGCTCTTGCCGGCGAGGGCGTTGGCCACCAGCATCAGGTCCAGGAATGAGGAGTTGGTACAGCTTCCGACGCACACCTGGGCGACGGGCGTGCCGGCAAGTTCGGTCACCGTCTTGACCGCGTCCGGGCTGGACGGGCAGGCGAGCAGCGGCTCCAGCTCGCTGAGGTTGATCTCGACGACCTCGTCATACGTCGCGTCGGCGTCGGGACCCAGCTCGCGGTAGGCGTCTTCGCGGCCCTGAGCCTTGAGGAACGCCTGCGTTGCCGCGTCGCTGGGGAACACCGAGGTGGTGGCGCCTAACTCGGCGCCCATGTTGGTGATGGTCGCGCGCTCGGGCACGCTCAACGTGCCGACGCCCTCGCCGCAGTACTCCATGATCTTCCCGACGCCGCCCTTGACCGTCAGGCGACGCAGGACCTCGAGGATGACGTCCTTTGCGGCAACCCACGGCTGGAGCTGCCCGGAGAGCTTGATGCCCACTACCTTGGGCGTGTTGAGGAAGAACGGCTGCCCAGCCATGGCGCAGGCTACATCCAGCCCGCCGGCGCCAATTGCCAGGGCGCCGATGCCGCCCGCGGTAGGTGTGTGGCTGTCCGACCCAAGCTGCGTGGCGCCCGGCGCGGCGAAGCGCTCCAGATGCACCTGATGGCAGATGCCGTTCCCCGGGCGCGAGAAGTGGATGCCGTACTTCGCGGCGACGCCCTGGAGGTAGCGGTGGTCGTCGGCATTCTCGAACCCGGTCTGCAGCATGTTGTGGTCGACATAGCTCACGGAGAGCTTGGTCTTCACCCGCGGCAGCCCCATGGCTTCGAACTGGAGGTACGCCATGGTCCCGGTGGCGTCCTGCGTCAGGGTCTGGTCGATGCGGATCCCGATCTCTTCTCCCGGGGTGAGCGAACCTTCGACGAGGTGCTCTGAGAGGATTCTCTGGACAAGGTTTTGGCCCATGGTGGGTGTCCCCTTTCTGATGTGGAGTCGTGGTTGTGGTCGGTCGTTCCGGCGCCCTGATTCTACTGCGGGCGCAGTGACGGGTCAAGGAATGGTGTGGGAGACGGAGGAGAGCGGCGGCCGATCCGAGCCGCGACCGTGAGGGAGCCCGTGACACGCTGACGTGGTGCGCGACTCCGACGGCTCACGCGCTCCCTGACACCGTCGCGGCTCGGATTGGCTACGCGCCCCCGGGCCCTGGGCGAGTTCCCGCCGCAGTCCCCGTCAGCCAAGCTCTTCAATGATGTCCCGCAGCCGAGCGGCTTCCTCGTATCGCTCGGCGCGCACTGCATTGCGGAGCTGGATGTCCAGCCGGTCCCGCTCGCTAAGCGGCGCTCCCGACTCGATCTGCTTCCGCAGCTCTTGCAGGAAGTGGAACTCAGGCGTTCGGGTGGCAAGCTCGGGGCGCCCGTACTTGGCCAGGAGCTTCCGGAGAGCGCCTTCGCCCTCTTCCACATGCCGCAGTGCGGGGATCGGCCCGCGCTCATGCAGAACACGCATTGCCCGCGCCTGAGTCAGGTGGCTGATCACGTACGCCCGATGCTGCTCGGAGGAGACCCAATCCTGGCGGTCTTCCGCGTACTCCTCCAGCAGGTCGATGATGCGGAGGTTGTGTTCGGCGTCGCTTTCGGCCTGCTGGAACTCGCCGATCTGCAGGCAGCAGAGCCGGCGGTGGAAGTAGAGCATCGACTCATGGTGCAACGCGCCGCAGTCGCCGCTGTCCAGGGAGAACTCCTCGTCGCTGAAGCGGTGCCGCTCCAGGGCATCTTCGAAGAGTTCGAGCAGAGAGTCGTACCCATAGGGGCGTTGGCCGTCGGGGCGCCCGGTCAGCTCCATCTGCAAAATGCCCATCTCCAGGCGCATCTGGATTTTGGGCGTTCCGTCGGCGCCGACGATCTTGCGGGCTGTCACCCGCTCGTCTTCGTTGTAGGGCCAGGCATCGAGAGAGGGTCTGAGGTCCTTGCTCATGAGGTACACCGCGAGTCGGCAGGTTCGCCGGTCTCTGTTGATCACCTACATTCTACGCAAGGGAGAGCCCCGTCGCCAACTCGCGCGCCGACTGCGAGCGGCGGAAGCGGTGCAGCGCCACTCGCTCGGCGTCGGTCTTCGCCTCCCGCGTGAACAGCTCCTTCTCCAGCGCGGACCGCAGGGTCTCCTGCAGCGTGCCCAGCCAGGCCCGGGAGAGCACCTCTTCGTAGTGCTGTGCCGCATCGGGCAATGCCTCGAGGGGGTCGGCTCGCCCCTCCGCGTCCGCCTTCTGGCCGTCCAGCGGCTTGGGCTCGTAGCTCTCGTGGGCCAGGAAGTTGCGGATTCGGTTGGCGGAGGACTTCAGGAGATACGCCTCGTCCTGGATCCCGGTCTGCAGCAGCTCCCAGACCCGCAGGCGGCCCTCCGAGTAGGCGTCTTCGACCAAAGACGGGGAGAATCGGCAGAGCCGTTGTGCCTGGCGGCGGACGTACGGGGAGAGTTCGATGAGCATGACCAGCCTCCTATGGTTCCCGCAGGCACCGTGGCACCACGGGTGGGCATTCGCACTGCCACAGGCGGGTTCCGCCGGTGGGTTTGCGGGCAGGAGCGTCGGGCCCAATCCCTTGTGGCACGCCTGGCGTGCTCAGCATCTCCTGCGCTCGTCATAGGTCCCAGAACGACAAACGCCTCCGCGGGCGGCGGAGGCGTCCAAACAACGCATTCGCTCATCCTCGCGGAGATCCGTCTCGTGGGTGTAGCACCTTTCCGGAGCGTTGGCTCCGGGAGGTTGCCGTGCACCTCGCCACGCCGATTAGTACACTCGCGATGAGACCTAAGCGCCGGTTCATTACCGACACGCACAGTGTACCATCGCGCCGACGGCTCGTCAAGCGGCCGAGGCGCCGTGTTGACGGGTGCGCTCGGCACTCCTACAATGGCGACAGAGCTTGCCAGACCCCGCAGACTGGACCACCGCACCTATGCACACGCCCCCCAACCTCCACACGATGGCGATCCACGCGGGCCAGGAACCGGAACCTGGCACCGGCGCCACGGCGACCCCGATCTACCAGACAGCATCCTTCGCCTTCCGCGACGCAAAGCACGCCGAGGACGCCTTCGCAGACGGCCGGGACCAGTACGTCTACACCCGCTGGGGCAACCCGACAACAGCGGCCTTCGAGCAGAAACTCGCCGCGCTGGAAGGGGCCGAAGCAGCGCTGGCCACGGCCTCCGGCATGGCAGCCGTGTCCACCGCTGTTCTCTCCCAGGTCAAGCACGGCGATCACGCCATCTGCGCCCGAAATGTCTACTCCGCGTCGTTCACGCTGTTCTACCGCCGGCTCCCGACCATGGGCGTGGAGGTCTCGCTGGTGGACGGCACCGACGCGGCGGCGTTCGCTGCCGCCGTGCGCCCCAACACGAGACTGATCTACGCGGAGACACCGGGCAACCCAACGCTCCAGCTAACGGATCTGACCGCAGTCGGCGAGTTGGCGCACCGGGCGGGCGCGGTGCTGCTGGTGGACAACACCTTCGCCACACCGCTCAACCAGCGGCCGTTGGCCTTCGGCGCGACTGCCGTCCTCCACAGCACGACCAAGTACCTGGGGGGGCATGGCGACTTGATCGGCGGGGCCATTGCCGGTTCGCACGCGTTTGTCGACTCGCTGTGGTCAACGCAGATCGAACTGGGCGGCACGCCGAGCCCGTTCAACGCATTCCTGGGCTTGCGGGGCATGCAGACGTTCCCGCTCCGCATGGAGCGGCACAACCGCAACGCCCAATTGGTCGCGGAGGCTCTGGAGGCTACCCCCGAAGTTGCGTGGGTGGCCTACCCGGGACTGCCGAGCCACCCCCAGCACGAACTCGCTGCTCGACAGATGACGGGGTTCGGCGGGATGGTCTGTTTCGAACTCGCCGGCGGTCTGGACGCCGGCCGCAAACTGATCGACGGCGTCCAGCTCTGCACCCGGGCTGTCAGCCTCGGCGACGTGAAGACGCTGCTCTGCCATCCCGCTTCCTCGACCCATTTCCACGTTCCGGAGTCGGCCCGCCGGGAAGCCGGCATCACGGACGGTCTCGTGCGGCTGTCTGTCGGCCTGGAAGACCCGGAGGACATTCTCGCCGACCTTCGGCAAGCGCTGTTACGCAGGCGGTGACTCAGTACCCCCTTGCACTCCATTCCTCGTCTCGGGAAAGCGGAACTTCCCGCCGGACGAAGCGTCGAGACCAGGACCGCCGCGTCACAACTCGTAGGTACAGAGCGCCCTGCCTTCACTGGTGCGGGGCACTTGCCGGCGTAGCGCGGCGAAGATAAGCTGTTGGAACGCGTTGGCCGGTCGTTCGCGCCAGTCGCTGCCGTTGGTCAGCTCCGCTGACTCGAAAGAAGGACGTACAGATGTGTTACTCCAGAGGCTCCCTCCGCGGGGGGCTCTTGCTTAGCTGCTTGGCCGGCATCATCGCGGCTTCCGGGTGCGTGGCCGCGGGCGAGCTGGAAGTGGGCAACAAGATCCCGCCGCTCTTTATCAAAGCGCTTTCGGGGAAGACCGCAAACCTGAAGTCACTGTGCAGTCCGGGCGAGGCAGTTGTCCTGACGTTTTGGCGCAAGTTCCTTCCGGTCACCGGCGCTCACCTCCCCGCTATGGAGAAGCTCAACACTAAGTACTCGCCCAAAGTCACCCTGGTGGGCTTCGCGTTGGACATTGAGACGAAGGAAGAGCTGGACGCCTATTTTCAGCGCCTCAAGCCAGCGCCCACCTTTGAGACGTGCGGGAGCGCCGTGAGCAAACAAGTCGCGGCGAAGTTCGGCGTGCAGTCGCATCCCACCGTGTGTGTTGTCAACCCGGAGGGAGTGATCACGTACGTGGAGACAGGGTTCGGGGCGAAGACGGCCGGTGAGATTGACGAGGCGATCAAGAAGGTACTGGCCGGCAAGTAGGCGCGTGCTCTCAGGGGCTGTCCGGTCGCCGGTTCCCCGGTTTCTCTACAGGCCTTGGAGCGGCTTGGGGCGGCCGCATGGCGGCATGGTTGCAGGTGCGGGCTGACTGCCCGCATGCATTCGGAGGAGCGGCTTGATCACTCGCGTCATCATTGAGCAGTTCTACGAGAACTTCGAGGAGGCCACCGTCGGCCAATGGCTGAAGGCGGAGGGAGACCGGGTCGAGAACGAAGAGCCTCTGGTCGAGCTGATCACCGACAAGGCGACGTTCGAGTACGAATCTCCCGGCGCCGGCGTACTGCGTCGCCTCGTCGCCCAGGAGAAGAGCGCGGTGCCGGTGGGCTATGTCATCGGCGTGCTCGGGGAACCGGACGACGCACTGCCCGACGTCGACCAGGAGAACTCGGAGCTGCTCGCCAAGAAGCAGGCCGAGCAGCAACTCGAAGCCAACGCTGTCGGCGCGACGCCCCTGATTCGCAAGGCGCGTGCGGGCCGAGGCGTCCGAGCCACCCCGAAGGCCCGCGCGCGGGCACGCGAAGCAGGAGTAGACCTCGAAGAGATCGCTCAGACTTCGGACGCGAAGATGCTCTCGGAAGAGGACGTGGAGCGGTTCCTCGTCCAGCGCCAGCAGCAAGGGCAGCCATGCTGATCCACGGCATCGGGACAGACATTGTGGAGATCGACCGGGTGGCGGCACTCATCGCCAAGTGGGATGAACGGTTCTTGGGGAAAGTGTTCTTCCAGGACGAGATCGACTACTGCCGCAGTCGCCGCAGCTTTGCCCAGCACTTCGCCGCGCGGATTGCCGCCAAAGAGGCCGCCAGCAAAGCCTTAGGCACAGGGTGGCGAAACGGAGTGCACTGGAAGACTGTCCAAATTGCCCGTCAGCCCGGCGCACGCCCGACCATCCAGTTGCACGGTCGCGCAAAGGAGCTTGCGGAGCAGTGGGGAGTCGGCGCCATTCACCTCACGATGTCCCACAGCAACAGCCACGCGATCGCTGACGTCCTCATGGAGAGGGCGGCCTGAAGTCTCGCCGCACTAGCGCCCCGTCGCCGCACGCCCCAGTCTGAGGCTCGACCCCGTCACCCAGGTACTCCGCCCCATGATTCTCGACGGAAAATCCGCTCTCGTCACTGGCAGCTCCCGCGGCATCGGGAAGGCCATCGCGCTTGCGCTGGCGGACGCTGGGGCTGACGTGCTCGTCAACTACCGCGCGCGCGATGCCGAGGCAAACTCTGTGGTGACGGAGATCGAGAGCAAGGGGCGTCGCGCCATCTGCGTGCAGGCAGACGTGGGCGTCGCCACCGACGTGGACCGAATGGTGCAGGCAGCGCTGGAGGCGTTTGGCAAGATCGACGTGCTGGTCAACAACGCCGGCATCGTGCGCGACAAGTTCCTGGCATTCATGTCCGAAGCAGACTGGGACGAGGTCCTCGACACGAACCTGAAAGGGGCCTTCTTCTGCACCAAAGCGGTCAGCAAGCAGATGGTCCGGCAGAAGAGCGGGAAGATCATCAACATCTCCTCCGCTGCCGGTCTCCTGGGCGACATGCTGCGGGTCAACTACTCCGCCGCCAAAGCCGGGATGATCGGGATGACGAAGGCCGCGGCGCGTGAGTTGGCGGCACGCGGCGTTACCGTCAACGCTTTGGCCCCGGGGTTGATCGAGACTGAGATCACCTCGGATATGAAGGACAACCGCCGGCAACAGCTCCTGAGCATGATTCCCGCCGCCCGCTTTGGGGCACCGGAGGAAGTCGCGTCCGTGGTCGTGTTCTTAGCCTCCCCCGCAGCGGATTACCTGACCGGACAGGTGCTCTCGGTGGACGGCGGATTGAGGATGTAGCGCAGTGAACAGCATTCGGCAGCGGTTGCAGGGCAAGCTACGCGGACGGGCGATCTGCTGGTTGACCGCCCTACTGGCGGCACTGGTGTGCGCAAGTTTGGGCGGCAGCCACTGGCTGAGGGCGCAGGAAGAGGACGGACAGGGCGCGGTCGCCCCGAACTCCGCAAAGGCGGAAACAGAGACCGCCAAGAAGCTGAAAGACCTCACCGCGGCCACCAACGACTACCTGTCCAACACCGACCCCAAGTCCGCCACCTACCAGATCAATGGGCCGTTCCTCCTTCTCCGACTCGAGAAGGCTCGGATGCTGGCGGCAAGGAGTTCGTCCTACTATTACAGCTCCGCGCGAGTCGAGGACGAGTTGAAGGTCGTCCAACAGGCGCTCGACTTGAGCAAGCGCGGCACCCCGATCTACGAAGGCATGACGGGGCTCCAGGAGCGGGCATACGTCTCCGCCGCCGACCGCTCCCCGCAACCCTACTGGGTGAACGTGCCCAAAGCCTACACCAGAGACAAGCAGTGGCCGCTGGTTGTCTTCCTGCACGGCTACGATCCGTCCATTGACAAGGTCAACGCCTGGCTGCCCTCCCGCGACGTGCTGCAGGTGTTCGAGGATCGTGGCTACGTGCTGCTGATTCCCTACGGTCGCCGCAACACCGACTTCGTGAGCATCGGCGAGGTGGACACGTTGAAGGCGACCGCGGAGTGCCGCAAGGTGTTCAACATCGACCCCGACCGGGTCTACCTGGCGGGCGTCTCCATGGGCGGGTACGGAGTTTACGCGGTCGGGATGCACTACCCGGACCTCTTCGCAGCCATCGCTCCCGCTTGCGGACGAACGGACCACTACTTCTGGCAGAAGCTCAAGCGGGACAAAGTCGCGGGCTTCAAGCGGCCTCTGATCGATGCCGACAACCCCCTCGACCTGGTCGAAAACCTGCGCAACGTGCCGACGCACCTACAGCAGGGCCAGCACGATACTCTGGTGGACCCCGAAAACTCGCACCGCATCCTGAAGGAGTTCGAGAAGCGCGGCTTCAAGGCGAAGTACGAGGAGATCCCCGGGGAAGACCACTGGATCTACTTCAAGACCGACTGCTACGTACGGATGCTGGACTGGTTCGACAAGTTCCGCCGCGACCCTGTACCCAAGGTAGTCACGTACACCACGTACCTGCCCAAGTACCGGCGCGCCTACTGGGTAGCTCTGGACGAGTTCATCAAGTGGGGGCAGCGCACCACCGTTCGCGCCGAAGCCGCTGAGGGCAACGCCCTCGAGATCACCACGCAAAACGTGGCCGCCCTCACGGTGACTTTCGCCCCCGGTTTGCTGGACTACACGCGCGACGTGTTCGTCAAAGTCAATGGCAAGCAGGCGTTCGCAGGCAAGCCGAAGGCCGGCGACCATCTCGCCATTCGCGTCGGCACTCCCGACGAAGGCGACGTGCCCAACGGCGCAGTCCCCAAGTCGTGGCGGCTCTCCGGGCCCGTCAGAGAGGCGTACAACGAGGCGTTCACCTTCGTCTACGGGACGAGTGGTGACGACACCGCGGACACAGACCTGCTGGACCAGGCGAAACGTGCCGCCCGCGAGTGGCAGCAGTTCGCAGACGGCATTCCCGAGGTGAAGCCCGACACCGCCGTGACCGACGCCGACCTCAAAGGCCGGAACCTCGTGCTCTTCGGCGATGAGGGCACCAACTCCCTGGTAGGGCAGATGCGCGACAAACTGCCGTTTCGACTGGAGAATGGAACTGTGTGCCTCGGGGACCGCACCTATGACTACAAGGCAGACCGGCTTGGCTTCATGCTCTGCTACCCGAATCCCCTGGCTGTGAACCGACTTGCCGTGTTCTGCACCGGCCGGTTCTGGGGCGACGCGCTACCAATCAACCACAAGTTTGACCTCCTGCCGGATTTCATCGTCTATAGCAGCGAAGTCGACGCCAGCGACAAGACCAATCGGTTCTTGTGTGCTGGCTTCTTCGACAAGGACTGGCGCTTCGACCCGGACGCCGTATGGCTGGCCTCGGCCAACGGAAAGACCGACGCTGGCGCCCACGAAGGGGACGCACGGCCGGACAAGACGACGGGAGTCAGCGTCCGCCTGCTGGAACGGAAAAGCTGATGCGACAGGTAGCAATCACCGGTGTTGGCATCGTTTCTTGCCTCGGCGACAGCGTCGACACCTTCTGGCGCGCGCTGTGCGCAGGCGAGTGCGGGCTCCGCCCCATCACCAAGCTCGACACCACCGGCTTGCGGAACGAGAATGCCGGGGAGGTGCAGGAGTTCGCACTGAGCGAGCACTTGCCCGCAGACGCTGCAGCAGGAGCCTTTGGGGATCTCGACGAGGCGTCGCAGTATGCCCTCGCCGCCGCCTGGGACGCTTGGACTGACGCCGGTTTAACCGCAACTCCGCCAGACCCGGACCGCGTCGGAGTCGCCTTCTCCACCAACTTCGGCGGCGCCGAGTCCTGGGAAGTCTACTGCGCCGACCTCGCCGGGGGCGACGCGGACCCGGCTCTGTTCAGTAGCTTCGCCTTCAACGACGCGGCTGATCACACGGCACGGCTGCTGCGCGCCGGGGGACCGAAGCTGACGCTCTCCAACTCGTGCTCTTCCGGCGCAACCGCAATGGGGACCGCGTTCGACCTGTGTCGCGCGGGGCGAGCCGACGTCGTGGTGACAGGCGGCCACGACAGCCTGGGGCTTTCGAGCCTGGCCGGACTGAGCATCCTGCGGACCATCTCTCCCGACACGTGCCGCCCGTTTGACAAGAACCGAAGCGGAACAGTCTTCGCTGAAGGGGCGGGGATGCTCGTGTTGGAGGACCTCGAACACGCGCTGCGCCGCGGCGCGAGGATCTACGGACTCATGCTTGGGTACGGCGTCAACAACAACGCCTATCACTTGACGGCCCCCGACAAGGGGGGCGCCGGCATGGTCTCGGTGCTTCGGATGGCGCTGGTCAGCGCGCAGGTTGCACCAACCGAGGTCGACTATGTGAACGCCCACGCCACCGGCACGCAATACCATGACGTGGCAGAGATGCAAGCCGTCAAGGAGATCCTGGGGCAACGCGCGTACGAAATCCCGATGACTTCCATCAAGGGCGCCACCGGCCACGGCATGGCCGCCGCCGGAGCTATGGAGGCGATTGCCACGCTGCTGACGATGCGCGACGGAATTGTGCCGCCCACCATCCACTACGAGACGCCCGACCCCGAGTGCGATCTGGACTGCGTCCCCAACGAGGCGCGGGCGCAGCACATTGCGACGGCGGTCTCCATCTCTGCAGGCATCGGGGGCAACAACTCGGCAGTTGTGCTGCGGAAGTCACTGGGTGGAGGTGAGGCATGATCGCCGAACCGCAGGTCGTCCTCACCGGCGTCGGTCCCGTAAGCGCAGCAGGCATCGGGCGAGACGAGTTCCTTCGCGGCGTTCGTTCCGGTGAGGACTTCGTTGCTCCCGTTTCCTTGTTCCCGACCGACGGTCTCCCCTGCTCCGCCGCCGTTGAGGTCAAGGGTCTCAACCTGGGTGAGCACTTGGCGTCGGAGAAGACGTACCTCGACCGGTGCTCGGAGTTCGCCCTTGCCTCCGCCAGCCTGGCGTTGCGGGACGCCGGTCTCACCCTCACCGACGACAATCGCCACCGAGTCGGCGTCTGTCTCGGCAGCGCATACGGTTGCCTGGGGACGATGCGGACGTTCTATGAGCGTTTGCTCACAAAGGGCGCGAAGTTCGCGAACTCGCTGCTGTTCAGTCACTCCTACGTGAACACCCCCATCAGCCTCGTGGCCATCGAGTTCGGCATCCAGGGATTCCACTGCGCGTACACCAACGGGCTGACCTCCGGGCTGACCGCCATTGCCCATGCGTGCGACGTTCTCCGCAGCGGTCAAGCCGAGGTGCTCCTTGCCGGTGGCACCGACGCCCTCTGCGAGACGCTGTTCCGCGCTCTCTGCGATGCCGGGACGCTGGCACCCGACGGGAGCGCCGAAGGGTGGCGGCTCGGCGAAGGCTCCGGAGTGCTTGTGTTGGAGACCGCGGAACACGCCCGGGCGCGCGGAGCCCGCGTGCTCGCGACGTTTGCAGGCTGCGGGATGGCGAATGACCTCGAGTTCAATGGCGACGGCGTGAGACGCGCGATGCAGCAGGCGCTCGCCGGCGCCGGAATCTCGGCCGCCGAGGTGGACAGCCTCTACCTCAGTGCCAACGGAACTGGCGTTAGTGATGGAGCCGAACGCCGCGCGGTGGACGAACTGTTCGGCGAGCTGGCACCAAACTGCCACGCCCTGAAGCAGCGGCTCGGCGAGCCGCTGGCTGCAGGGGGACCGCTCTGCGCGATTGCAGCGCTCGGAGAGACCGAGAGCGGCTCGGCCGCGCTGATCAACTCGGTCGACCGCGGTGGCGGCTGCGTTTCGCTGGCCCTCCGGCGTGGCGAGGGGGCGGCTGCCACCTCATGAGCCTGACGACCCAGCAGCTCGTGGACTGCTACCGCTCGATGCTCCTCATCCGCGAGTTCGAGGACCGCGTGGATGCCCTGTTCAGTCAAGGCGTCATCCGCGGCACCTCTCACCTCTACGCCGGACAGGAAGCCATTGCCGTCGGCACCTGCGCCGCGCTGCGCCCGGCCGATCTCATCAGCAGCACCCACCGCGGGCACGGGCACTTCCTTGCGAAGGGCGGCGACCCAAAGCTCATCATGGCCGAGTTGTTCGGCAAAGTAACAGGCTATGCCGGCGGCCGCGGGGGAAGTCAACACGTGGCGTGCTTCGAGCTGGGATTCCTCGGCTCCAACGGCATCACCGGCGGTCTGATCCCCGTTGCCACGGGCGCCGCGCTGGCCATCAAGCAGCAGGGACGCAGCGAAGTCGTCGGCTGCTTCTTCGGCGAAGGCGCCTCGAATCAGGGAACGTTCCATGAGGCAATCAACATGGGCGCGATCTGGAAGTTGCCCGTGATCTACCTCTGCGAGAACAACCTGTACGCCATGTTCACTCCGGCCGAACAGACGATTCCAGTCGCGAGTGTGGCGGACCGCGCCGCAGCCTATGGCATTCCCGGTGTCGTCGTGGACGGCAATGACCTGTTCGCCGTCTACGACGCCGTCGGCACCGCAGCGGTCCGCGCCCGCGCCGGCGAGGGACCGACGCTCATCGAGGCAAAGACGTACCGGTTCTACGGACACTCCAAGTCCGACAAGCGGGAGTACCGAACCACCGACGAAGAGGCCCACTGGCACGCGCGGGACCCGATCCCGCGCCTTGCGGAGCACTTGCTGACTCACGGCGTCAGCCAGCCCCAACTCGACCAGCTCCGCGAGGAGATGAAACGCCTCATCGACGAGTCCGTTGACTTCGCCGACCAGTCTCCCGAGCCCGAAGGAGCCACCGCCGCGGCCGGTCTGTTCGCCTGAGCCTGCCCGACCAAGTTACGCAGTCGCCGAGCCACCCCTGCCTCCAATCACCCGCCATGGCTGAACTCTACTACTCCTGGGCAATCCGCGACGCGTTAGCCGAAGAAATGGCGCGCGACGAACGCGTGTTCTGCCTGGGCGAAGACATCGAGACGTACGGCGGCGCCTTCCGCACCACCGCCGGTCTATCGGAACGCTTCCCGACTCGCGTGATGAACACGCCCATCTCCGAGAACTCCATCGTCGGCGTAGCCACAGGCGCCGCCCTGCTGGGACAGCGGCCCGTGGTCGAGATCATGTTCATGGACTTCCTCACCCTTGCCATGGACCAGATTCTCAACCACGCCACCAAATTCCACTACGTCTACGGAGAGCAGGCGAAGGTCCCGTTGGTGATCCGCACCCCCGCCGGCGGCGGTCGGTGCTACGGACCGACGCACTCGCAGAGCCTCGAGTCCATGTTCCTGAGCGTGCCCGGGCTCAAGATCGCCGCGCCGGCAACGCCGGCCGACGCCAAGGGCATGCTGAAATCCGCCATCCGCGATGACAACCCGGTCCTGTTCATCGAGGGAAAACTGCTCTACAACCGAAAGCGCGAAGTCCCCGACGAGGAGTACCTCGTTCCGCTCGGCAAAGCGCGCGTCGTCCGCGAGGGAGGCGACCTCACGCTCGTCGCCTACTCCCGGATGGTCGAGGAATGCGAGAAGGCGTGCGACGCTCTGGAGCAGGCCGGCGCCTCCGTCGAACTGATCGACCTGAGGAGCTTGGCGCCACTGGATCTCGATACGGTTCTCACCTCCCTGGAGAAGACCGGGCGGGTCGTCCTCGTTGAAGAGGGGCCGAAGACCGGCGGCGTCTGCGCCGAGATCTCGGCACAGTTGTCGGAGCAGGCATTCGACCTGCTCGAAGCGCCCCTCACCCGCGTCGCCGCTTTGGATATCCCAATTCCCAACGCCAACTCCCTCGAGCAAGCGACATTGCCCAACGCCGCCAAGATCGCCGCGGCCGCGCGCCACTTGCTGGAGGAGTACTGACACACCCGGTACGTCCGCGCGCACCGAGGGCTCGTGCCAACAGCCCCTGCTGACAGCCCCGCCATGTCGAACACCGGTCTCGTCTCGATCCTCGTCCTCAACCACAACAAGGCCGCCTACTCAGCGGCGTGCCTGGATAGCTTGCTGTACTCCACCTACTCGCCGCTGGAGGTCATTGCCGTCGACAACGGCTCTGCAGACGCGACACCCACCGTGCTCCAGGAGTTCCGGGAAAAGGCGCAGCAGCGGGGCATCCACTGCGAGCTGCTCACCAACGATTCCAATGTGGGCGCCATTGTCGGCCGTAACCAGGCTCTAGAGCGAGCGACCGGCGAGTACCTCGCGTTCGTCGACAACGACGTGCTCGTGCGCGACCGCGACTGGCTGGAGAAGCTGCGGAGCGCACTGGAGGCGGACCCGCAGACCGGCATCGTCAGCGCCAAGCTGTTGTTCCCGTGGCCACCACACGCTCTCGAATTCGCCGGGTGCGCCGTCACCCCCAACGGTCGCATCCAGTACCTGGGCCGTGGTGAGGCGGGCGACGCCCCCGAGCACAACGAGCAGAAGGAAGTGCAGTGCGTTATCAGTGCCTGCCTCATGTTCCGGCGCGCCCTGGTCGAGGAGATCGGCATGCTGGACGAGGTGTTCAGCCCGGTGCAATACGAGGACCTGGACTTCTGCTACCGGGCTCGGGCTGCCGGGTACCGAGTTCTGTACGTCCCCTCGGCGGCGATGTACCACTACGAGCACACCACTACCAGCCGCTCCGTTGACCTCAACTTTCAGTACGTTACGATTAGAAACGGCATGACGTTCAAGAAGCGGTGGCAGCACGTGTTCGCTTCCGAGGGCGGCCCGACCGACGAGGAAGCAAAGTGGCGCGACCTGCCCCGGAAAACCATCGAGCAGTGCCCGCCGCCGGTTCCGCAGTAGCCCGGCTTGCTGCGTCGGGCCACTACGGCTCGGGCGCCCAGCAAGGCGGGCGCGTCTTGTTCGAGAACGTTATGGACTGTGGAGGAGGAAGTGGCACGCATGGCAAGCGATGAACTGAAACCCAAACTGAAAGCAATGATCGTCGAGCGCCTGTTCCTCAACGTGGCGCCGGAAGACATCAAGGACGATGAGTCGTTGATGGACACGTACAACATCGACTCAGTTGCCCTGTTCGAGGTGGTCGTGGGGCTTGAGGAGGACTTCGGCGTCTCCATGGAAGACGACGAGTTCAGCCTCGACCTGTTTGAGAATGTCAATTCCGTCGCGGAGTTTGTCGAGAAGAAGCTTGCGGGAGGCGATTGAGCGGCGCTCCTCGGCCGCCCCACCGGTAGCCTCATGCGCGTCCTCTACCTCAACCACGTTTCCCAGGTGGGCGGCGCGGAGACGAGCCTGCTCTCGATGGTAGCGGGCGCGCGCGGCGCGGGCGTCGATTCGCGCGTTGTCCTCCCGGGGCCGGGTCCTCTGGCCGACAGGCTCCAAGCGCTGGGAGTGCCGGTTGACCGGGCGCCGCTCTACCGCGTCCACCGAACGAAGAACCCGCTTCGGCTGGCACGCCTGGGCCTAACCCTCGAACGCGTCGCCCATCGGCTGGAGGGTCTGTCTCGGCGCAATGAGGTCGACGTAGTCCACTCCAACAGTACCACCGCACACCTCTTCGCCGCCTACGCCCGTCCCCGCCTCGGCGCACCCCTGGTGTGGCACGTTCGCGATCTCGTGTCGCTGGGGCGCTGGGCACCGTGGCTTTCCACCCAAGCGCGAGCGATCCTCGCGATCTCGCAGGCGGCAGCGGACAAACTCGTCGAAGAGGGCACTGAGAGCGAGAAGATCGCCGTCATCCACCCGGGCGTTGCGGCTCCCGAGACGCACAACCGACGCGCGGAAATCCGCGCGGAATGGGGGTGCACTGACGAACAGGTAGTCTTCGGGATGGCCGGGCAGATTGTGCCGTGGAAGGGTCATCGCGACTTCCTCAACGCGGCGACGATCGTGGCCAACAAGTTTGACGAGGCTCGCTTCGCCCTGGTGGGAGACGACCTGTTCGGGGACCATCCGGACCTCTGCACCGAAGTGCGGGCCAGGGCAGCCGCGCCGCCTTTGGCGGGCCGAGCAATCGTCACCGGGCACCGGGAAGACATCGGCGACGTGCTGGACGCCGTAGACTGCCTTGTGCTCCCCTCCCATGGCGAGCCCTTCGGTCGGGTGCTCGTGGAGGCGATGCTGCTGGGGAAACCGGTCGTCGCGACCGGTGCTGGCGGCCCGAGAGAGATCGTCGAGCAGGGCGCCACCGGTCTGCTCGTCCCCCAGCAAGATCCCGCAGCGCTGGCCGCGGCGATGCTGGAGGTCGCCCGGAACCGCGCGGACGCAGCGCGGATGGGCGCAGGGGGGCGCCGCCGCGCTCGCCTCCTTTTCAGCGTGGAACGGAACGTCGAGAAAACGGTCGAAGTGTACCGCGACCTTCTCGGCTGAGCGGCGCCCGGCAGTCGACACGTATACCCGCGAAGGTTGGGAACACACCGAAGTCCCGGTGCGACTTCGGCTCCGTCTGGGAGAATACCCTCTGTCCTACGTCTGCTGCACGCCTGCCGGGGAAGTTCCGCGAACTTCCACTTCGGTGTGTTCCCAACCTTCGCGGGTATAGTTGCTCCCCAGTCTCCGACACCCGACACCATGCGCATCGGCCTCAACGGAATGCTTTTGTGGGGTGACTTCTCCGGCGTTGAAGTCGCCATCGACCGCTTGGTTGGGGCCTTGGCGCGGGTAGATACCGAGAACGAGTACGTCCTGTACGTCAGCCGCGACTTCACCGGGACCTCACCGCGTTGTGCGAACTGGTCGGTTCGCCGCGCCGAGGTGCTTTCGTGTAACCGACTGGCACGAATCTCGTGGGAGCAGGGCCGACTCCCCAAGCTGGCCGCGCGCGACAAGCTCGATGTCCTGCACGCCCCGGGGTACCTCGCCCCCCTGCGTTGCCGGGCGCCCGTCGTGCTCACGGTGTACGATCTCTTCGCGCTCACCCAGCCGGCACTGTCGCGCCCAGCCAATGCACTTCACTACCGGGTCGCGCTGCCGCGCTCCATTCGCCGCGCCGCGCGGGTGATCGTGCCCAGCTACTTCGTGTACGAGGAGGTCCGGACGCGCTTGCGGGTCCCCGCCGACAGGATGACCGTTATCCCCCTCGGCGTCGAGGGAGTGTTCCAGCCTGTCTGCGATCGGGAGCTACTGCTGACGGTGCGCCGCAAGCACCAGCTTCCGGAGCGGTTCCTGCTCTTCGTCGGCAACCTCGAGCCCAAGAAGAACCTGCCGCGGCTATTGCAGGCGTTCGCGCGCGCGAGCCAGGCGGTCCGTGGCGAGATCACCCTCGTGCTCGCCGGCAAACCTGCCTGGGGGAGGCAGAACCTGCCAGCCCTGGTTGAGGAACTTGGCCTGCGAGATCACGTGCGCTTCCTCAGGTACGTGCCGTCACCCGACCTCCCCGCGCTTTACACCCTCGCCGAGGCATTTGTGTTCCCGTCCCTCTGCGAGGGGTTCGGTCTGCCCGCCCTGGAGGCGATGGCCTGCGGTACCCCGGTGGTCGCCTCCGGCACAACGGCCCTTGGCGAGGTCGTTGGGGACGCGGCTGAGAGGGTGGATCCTGAGTCGGTCGACTCCATTGCCCAGGGAGTCCTGAACGTGCTGCGACTCCCCGACCGGCGGGCAGAGCTGGTCACGCGCGGGCTGCGGCGCGCCGCGGACTTCACGTGGGACCGGACCGCCAAAGAAACCATCGGCGTCTACAGACACGCGGCGCGGGAGGCGCGATGAAACTCGCAGTCGTCCTGGCCAGGTTCCCCCGGTTGAGCGAGACCTTCATCCTGCGCGAGTTGGAGGGGCTCCGCGAATTGGGCTGTGAGGTGACCGTGTACTCCCTCTCCGCTCCGACTCCCTCCGAAGCGGAACTGGTCGGCAACCACGGCTTCGAGGTGGTTCGCCGCGCCGCGTGGCCGACGGTGCCGGTGGCGGCCCGAAGCCTCTCTGCCCTGCGCAACCTGTTGGACCTCTTCGTGTCCGGTGAGGGCGCGATATCAATGGAGCGTTTGAGCGACCTCCGCCACGTTGCCACCGCGCTTGGTTGGGCTCCCGACATGGCCCGTCGAGGCATCGACTGGGTGCACGGGCACTTCGCCTACGTTCCGTCGATGGTTGGTCTCATGTGCGCTCGGATCCTCGACCGCCCGTTCTCCTTCGAGGCCCACGCCTGGGATCTGTGGTGCACGCGCGACGACGCCCTGGTGGCGGAACTCCTGGAAGAGGCGCGCTTCGCCGCCGTGTGCACGGACTACGGCCGTGACTACCTGCTGGCGCGGACGCCCCCCGCCCTCGCCGGCAAGACCCACCGGATCTACCATGGTCTCGAACTCGCCAAGTACCCATATGCCGACAGAGAGCCCAGCGATCGCTTGGAGGTCGTCGCTGTCGGTCGCCTGGTCGAGAAGAAGGGATTCACCACGCTTCTCAGAGCCTGCCGCAAGCTCCTGGACGACGAGCCCACGCTTGACCTGCATTGCAGCCTCATCGGCGAGGGGCCGTTGCGACCGGAACTGGAGCGACTTGTCGCGTCGCTGGTTCTGTCCCAACAGGTGACGCTCACGGGCGCGCTCCCGCACGCCGAAGTGATTGAGCGCCTGCGCGGCGCCAGCCTCTGCGTCGTGCCCAGCGTCGTCGCCCAAGACGGCGACCGTGACGGTCTCCCGAATGTCATCCTCGAAGCGGGCGCGCTGGGAGTGCCACTCGTGGCGACCGCCGTAGCGGCCATTCCGGAGTTTGTCCAAGACCGCGCGACCGGCCGTTTGGTGCCGCAAGGCGATCCTGCCGCGTTGGCCGAGGCGATTCTGGAAACGTGGCAGCAACCCCAAGCGGCTGCTATGAGGGCTCAAGCCGCTCGACGCCTCGTGGAAGAGCAGTTCGACCTGAGCGCGAATGTGAGGCAGCTTGCAGCTCTGTTCGTCGACAACTCGCGCAGACAGTCGTGACACCCAACCGGGTCGCCAACTCGGCCCCACAATTCCGAGACCGCAGAAAGGCTTCCGCCGAGCCTTCGTGAATACTCCGTCCACTACCAGCTTCGGAGGCAGCCATGAGCGAGAGGCATCCACTAGGCACCGACAGACCCAGTCCCCTGGACATCGTCCGCGGGTTTATGGCCAGCCGCGTGTTGCTCACCGGCATGGAACTCGGCGTGTTCGACGCCCTCGACCAGGGGCATGACGATGTGCAGGCGCTGTGCGCCGCGCTCCGCACCGATCCGCGCGCGACCGAGCGACTGCTGAACGCGCTCGCGGCCATGGGACTGCTGACCAAGGACGACGACGGCCGCTTTGGCAATACGGTGGAGGCATGGCGATTTCTCGTCACCGACAGCGCCGAGTGCCAGACGGGTGCGCTTCGACACTATGCCAACCTCTGGCGGAGTTGGTCCACGTTGACCGAGGTCCTTCGAACCGGGGCGCCCGTGCGCCGAGCTGACACGTCGCCCCAGGAGGATGCAACCGCGTCCTTCATGGCTGCCATGGAGTACTTCGCGCGCCAGCGGGCCCCCGAAGTGGCGAGGTCCATTGACCTCGCGGACGCGGAACGCATGCTCGACGTCGGCGGCGGCCCGGCGATCTACAGCATTGAGTTCTGCAGACGCTACCCAAACCTGCGCGCAACTGTGTTCGACCTCCCCGCAGTGCTGCCAATCGCCCGTGAGCACATCGAGGACGCCAGGCTCTCTGACCGCATCGAGTTGCAGTCCGGGGACTACTGCGTCGACGAGTTCGGCGCCGGGTACGACTTGGTGCTCCTCTCCTCGATCCTTCACAGCAACAGCGAGGAGCAGAACCGCGAACTGCTCACCAAAGCGTTCCGCGCTCTGGGACCGGGAGGGGCGGTGCTGATCCAGGAGTTCGTCGTCGACGACTCGCGGACAGACCCGCCGGGCGCTGCTCTGTTCGGCATCAACATGCTGGTCAACACACCCCTTGGCGACGTCTTCAGCGAGGCAGAAATCACGGCGTGGCTCGAGGACGCCGGCTTCGCGGAGGTCCGTCGCCTGGAGGACTCTGAGGGCGCGCAGTTGATTGCTGCCTGGAAGGCCGTGGGGTAGCGACCGCGCGCTCCGCAACAGGAACGAGGTGAGGCGAATGCCCAAACCAACACTCAGCATGATGACCTACAGCTTCTCCAGGGCGATGCGCGCCGACGGCATGTCGCTGGTCGACGTGATCTCGTTCGTCCGCGACGAACTGGGGGTGAACGCCTTCGAGATCGGCTACGGCAACCTCGGGGAACTGGGCACGCTGGAGGAGGCGAAGGCCCGCCTAGACGACCTGGGCGTGGTGACCGCCTGCGTCATTGGCAGCGGCGATTTCGTGCAGCCCTCCGACGAAGCGCAGCAGCCGGCCGTGGATGCCATCAAAGCAGCGATCGACGCCTGCGTGGCTCTCGACTGCAGCATCCTGATGACCACCACCGGTGGCTGCAAACCCGGTCTCGACGCGCCGGAGGCGAGGAAGCGAATCGCCGCCGGGCTGCAGCGGTGCCTGCCGCACGCAGCAGATGCCGGGGTCACGCTGACCATCGAGGATGTCGGGGCGCCGAGCGCGCCGTATGGAACCAGCGACCACCTGCTGGAGATGTGCGCGCTGACCGGCCCGGACCTGCGGCTGACCTACGACAACGGCAACTTCCTCGTCCGCGGTGAAGATCCGCTGGTCGCCATGGACCGGATCTGGGACAAAGTCGTCCACGTGCACTGCAAAGACTGGCGCCTGCTCGGCCCCGACGAGCAGGACCAGCCGGGCTGCCCGGGAGCCGACGGGAACAAGTACCAAGGCGCGGTCTGTGGCGAGGGACTGATGGACTACCCCGCCAACCTCGCCGCGCTCAAGGAGCGTGGGTACACCGGCTTCCTGTCGTACGAATACGAAGGTCCCAACAACCCGCGCGAAGAGTGCAAGCGAGGAATCGCCAACCTCCGGGCGCTGCGCTGACTTCAATGCTCAGGAGAGCGGTTCGCAGTTCCGCGTCCACGCGGGTCCTTGTTGCTGTCCCCGCCGTCCCTTAGGTCCTTGGCGCCGACAATGGGTTCCCAACCAAGCCCGCACCCTCCACCGGCAGCAACTCCCCCAAGTTGCGCAGGACATACGTCGGCTGAATCGCCGACGAAGGCAGGGCCTCGCTGGTGGTCGCCCCCGTCAGCGTGAGCGCCGTTGCCATCCCGGCGGCCACCCCCATGCTGATGTCCGTCTCCAGCCGGTCCCCGACCAGCAGACAGTCGGCGGCCGGCAGACCGAGCTGGCTGAGCAGCGCTTCGATCATGTACGGCGAGGGCTTGCCGACGACCGC
>Ga0210033_1001136_pt1 | contig 24824 bp, 23 predicted proteins | sample CryGeymeta201501_FD_185465 | JGI IMG/M metagenome (GOLD analysis project Ga0210033, IMG submission 185465) | Groundwater microbial communities from Crystal Geyser aquifers in Utah, USA - Crystal Geyser metaG 2015-01 (SPAdes) (version 2) | ecosystem: Environmental > Aquatic > Deep subsurface >... | reverse complement strand
CCGCCCGCCCCGCCGGCCCCGCGCTCCCCGGCGCCGGCCGCGCGCGCCCCCGGCCCGGTGCGGGCGATGGCCAAGGCCGCGCCCGCCGGCGCCGATGACGAGTGGGAGGAGTTCTGAGGTAGCGCCGGCATCCTTGCCGGCGCCTTTAAAAAGAGCCGGCAGGATGCCGGCGCTACAAGAAGGGCACCATGGCCGAAGCAACGCAAAGGGAATTCGTCTTCTCGCGTCGAGACTTCGCGGAAGTTCGCAAGATGATCTATGACCATGCCGGTATCGCGCTCACCGAGGCCAAGGAGGATATGGTCTACAGCCGCCTGGCGCGGCGCCTGCGCGCGACCGGGCTGAAGCGCTTCCAGGATTACCTGGCCCTGATCCGCTCGGGTGACGAAGTGGAGTGGGAGGCTTTCGTCAATTCGCTGACCACCAACCTCACCGATTTCTTTCGCGAGGCGCACCACTTCCCCCTCCTCAAAGATTTCCTGCGCACTCGCCGTGAGCATCCAATCACCCTCTGGTGTTCCGCCGCCAGCACCGGCGAAGAGCCCTATTCCATCGCCATGACGGCGGTGGAAGCCTTCGGCGGCTTCAACGCGCCGGTGCGGGTACTCGCCACCGATCTGGACACTCATGTGCTGAAAAAGGGCCAGGACGGCACCTACCCGCTGGAGCGCATCAAGAAGTTGAGCGAGGCGCGGCAACGCCAGTTTTTCCTGAAAGGCACCGGGGAACGTGCCGGCCTGGTGAAAGTGAAGCCGGAACTGGCGGCGATGGTGAAGTTCTTCCGCCTCAACCTGCTCGATGCGAGCTGGCCGGCGTTGGGACAAGTGAAGGGCGGGCTGGACGCCATCTTCTGCCGCAACGTGATGATCTACTTCGACAAACCCACGCAATACACCCTGTTGAAAAAGATGAAGCCGCTGCTTAAAGCCGATGGTTTGCTGTTCGTGGGCCACTCCGAGGCGCTCTACCACGCCACCGACTTGTTCCGCCTGCGCGGCCAGACGGTCTACGAACATGCCGGGCAGCCCCCGGGAGGGGTACACCAATGACCACGCAGGGGTTTGAAGAAGTTCTCGCTCCCAACCATTATTTCGACCGCAAGTTCGACATCGAAGCGGCCAAGATTCTGCCCGGCGAATATTACGTGACCGGCCGCGACATGCTGTTGGTGACGGTGCTGGGCTCCTGCGTGGCGGCGTGCATCCGTGATCCCGGCACCGGCATCGGCGGCATGAACCATTTCATGCTGCCCGAGAACGGCGACCAGCGCGAGGTGGTGTCGTCTTCGATGCGCTATGGCAGCTATGCGATGGAAGTACTGGTCAACCAGTTGGTCAAGATGGGCGCCTCGCGCTCCCGCCTGGAAGCCAAGGTGTTCGGCGGCGGCGCGGTGCTGCGCGGCTTCACCACGGTGAACGTGGGCGAGCGCAACAGCGAATTCGTCATCGACTACCTGGAAACCGAGCGCATCCAGGTGGTGTCGCATGACCTGATGGGGTTCTTCCCGCGCAAGGTGTACTTCTTCCCCAGCAGCGGCCGGGTGATGGTGCGCAAGCTCAAGAGCGTGCACAACAACACCATCATCGAACGCGAACAGCGCTATGGCCAGCGCCTCAAGTCCTCCAGCATCGCGGGGGAGGTGGAGTTGTTTACCTGAGCCCGCGAAAGCCATGCCAAAAATCAAAGTCCTGATCATCGACGACTCCGCGCTGATACGCGGCATCTTGCGCGAGATCATCAACAGCCAACCGGACCTGGAAGTGGTGGGGCAGGCGCCTGACCCGATCATCGCGCGTGATCTGATCAAGCAGCTCAACCCGGACGTGCTGACCCTGGACGTGGAAATGCCGCGCATGAACGGCCTGGCTTTCCTGGAAAAACTCATGCGCCTGCGCCCTATGCCGGTGCTGATGGTGTCCACGCTGACTGAGAAAGGCAACGAAGTCACCCTGAAGGCGCTGGAGCTGGGCGCGGTGGATTTCATCACCAAACCCGGCCTCGGCGTCAGCGATGGCCTGGCTGAACTCGGCGAGGAGATCGGCGACAAGATTCGCGCCGCGGCCCATGCCCACATCCGCCGCCATGCCCTGAACGCGGCAACGCCGGACAGACCGCGGCCGCTGTCCGGGCATTTCCTCAACACCCGCGAAAAAATCGTGTGCGTCGGCTCGTCCACGGGCGGCACCGAGGCGCTCAAGGAATTTCTTACCCGGATGCCAGCCACCGCACCCGCCGTGCTGATCACCCAGCACATGCCGGAAGCCTTCACCCGCGCTTTCGCGCAGCGCTTGAATAGCCTTTCGGCGATGACCGTGAAGGAGGCGGAACACAACGAACGGGTACTGCCGGGCCACGCCTACCTCGCCCCCGGCCACTCGCACCTGCTGCTGAAGAAAAACGGCACTTACTACACCACCGAACTGTCGCGGGCCGAGCCGGTGAACCGCCACCGCCCCTCGGTGGATGTGTTGTTCAACAGCGCCGCCCATGTGTCCGGGCCGAATGCGCTGGGGGTGATCATGACTGGCATGGGCAAGGACGGCGCGCTGGGTCTGCTCGCCATGCGCCAGGCTGGCGCTTACACCCTCGCTCAGGACGAAGCGTCCTGCGTGGTGTTCGGGATGCCGAAAGCCGCCATCGAAATCGGCGCGGCGGTCGAAGTGGCCAGTCTCAATGACCTCGCCGGCCGCGTGCTCGACCGCCTCGGGCGGCGCGGGTAGGATCGCGGGCGTCCTGCCCGCTCCACCGCGGCGGGCAGGACGCCCACGATTCCACAAAATCACCCTCAAGAAAAAATAGCCCACGCCGATAAGCTGGCACACCCAGTAAACGGAGTACCACCATGCAGATTGCCAACGAAGTAAGCGGTGACCTCGCCACCCTGAAGCTGGGCGGACGCTTCGATTTCCACTCGCACCGGGATTTCCGCTCCGCCTACGACAAGATTCTCGATACCAACACCGTGCGTGAAATCGTCATCGACTTCGGCGAGGTCGATTACCTGGACAGTTCCGCCTTAGGGATGCTGCTGCTGCTGCGTGAGAAGGCCGACGGCGCCAGCAAGCGTGTGGTTCTGGCTGGACTCCAGGGCACGGTCAAGCAGGTGCTGGAAATCGCCAATTTCGGCAAGCTGTTCAGCATCCGAGCCTGATTCACCCGCAAGCGGCCTCTCACCGGCCTCCCGTGTCCAGCCCCCGCCTCACCCTCCTCATCGTCGATGACGCCGCCGCCAACGCCATGCGGTTGGCGGCGGTCGCGCGCGAACTGGGCCATGACGCGATCCTGGCCGGTGACGGGCAGGAGGCGATCGAGAAATTCAAGGCTTCGAGCCCCGACCTGATCTTCATGGACATCATGATGCCCGGCATGGATGGCATCACGGCGGCGCGGCGTATCCGCGAGCTGCCCACGGACAAGTGGACGCCCATCGTCTTCTTCTCCGCGCTGGACCAGATGCAGGACATCGTGCGCGGCCTGGAAGCGGGCGGCGACGATTACCTCGTCAAGCCAGCCTCGTCGCGGATCCTGCGCGCCAAGATCAACAGCTATGCACGCATCCTCGCCTTGCAGCGGGAAGTGCAGGCCAACGCCGAGGAACTGCAGAACTGGCGCCTGGAAGCGGAAGAACAGTCGCGCCTGGGCGCCCACGTGATGAGCCGGTTGACGGACGCGGCCGGCCTGCGCGACCCGATGATTCGCCACTTCAACATGCCGGCGGACACCTTCAGTGGCGATTTGCTGTGCGCCGCGCGCGCGCCCGGCGAAGTGCTCAATGTGCTGCTGGCGGATGCCGCCGGCCACGGCCTGGCTGCCGCGTTGTCCGCCATGCCGCTGACCCAGGCCTTCTACAGTATGTCCGCGAAAGGTTTTCCGCTGCCCTCGATCGCCGAGGAACTCAACCGCAAGCTCAAGTCCATCCTACCCCCAGACCGCTTCGTGGCGGCCACTCTGGCCGCCATCGACGTGCGCAATCAGACTGTGGAAGTGTGGAACGGCGGCAACCCGGATGCGCTGTTCATCAACACGCGCGGCAAGGTCGCCATGCAATGGGCGTCCAATCACCCGCCGCTGGGCATTCTCCCGGACACGTTGTTTTCCGGCATGACCGAGACCGTGGTGTTCCACGAACCGGGCGACCTGGTGCTCTGCTCGGACGGACTCACCGAGGCGGAAAACCCGGCCGGCGGCTGGTTCGCCCTCGATGGTGTTTGCGCGGCCTTGAGCCAGGCGCAAGGCTGCGAAGCGCGTTGCGCTCGCCTGCTGCAAGGCGTCAACGACCATCTCGCTGGCCAGCCAGGGCGCGACGACATCTCCGCCCTGATGGTTTCGGTACCGATCGACCGCCGCCGCCAGATCCGCTCCGCCGCGCCCACGCCCGCGCCCGCGCACCACGGCCCGCTGGCAGAGTGGCGCCTGGCGCTGTCGTTCGGCGCAGAGGAACTGCGCTACCTCGACGTGGTGCCGGCCGTGCTCAGCTTCGCCACCCAGATTCAAGCACTCCGGCCGCATCAGGGCACGCTGTTCCTGATTTTTTCGGAACTGTTCAACAATGCGCTGGACCACGGCCTGCTCGGCCTGGATTCCGCCACCAAGAGCTGGATCGGCGGCTTCGAGCTGTATATGCGCCAGCGCGGCGCGCGCCTGGCGGGATTGCATGGCGGACGTATCGACATCGCCTTCCATTTGCACCAGGAGAAGTCACGCGCGGTGCTCGATATCAGCCTGGCCGACAGCGGCCCCGGCTTCGATTTCGAGAAGTGCCCGGGCGCTTTGGGCAGCGGCGAAGACACGGGCAATGAGCTGGCCTATGGACGCGGTATCGCCCTGGTGAAGCACCTGTGCGAGCAGGTGGTTTACTCCGGCAACGGCAACCAGGTCTGGGTGCGCTACGGCGTGTCGGACCTGACCGCGGAACAGGCGGAAACCGGCGCGGAAACCGAAGACGAAGCCATCACGCAAAAAGGCGACAGCACGGATCTGCTGCTGTTTTGAGTAGGGGGGTTACCGATTGATCTGTTCCAGCAATTCCTGGATGCGTTCCGGGCGGCCGGCACGCAGGAGTTTTCTGGCTTGCGGCGCGAGTTCGCCGACATGGCTGCGCAGCACTTGCTGTTTCACCGCGAGGATGTGCGCCGGGTGCATGGAGAAGCGGGTCAGGCCAAGCCCAAGCAGGAGGCGGGTGAGTTTGGGGTCGCCCGCCATCTCGCCGCACACCGAGACCGGCTTGCCCAGCCTGATGCCAATCTTGAGCGTATGGTCGATCAACGCCAGCACGGAAGGGTGCAAGGGGTCGTAGAGGTGGGCGACGGTGTCGTCGGTGCGGTCGATGGCGAGGGTGTACTGAATCAGGTCGTTGGTGCCCAGCGAGAGAAAATCCAGTTTCTTGGCGAACCATTCCGCCGCGAGCGCGGCGGCGGGCACTTCGATCATGCCGCCGATGGGCGTTTCCTCGTCGAAGGGGATGTCTTCCACCCGCAACATGCCCCGCGCCGCGCCGATCAGGGCCAGGGCCTGGTCGAGCTCGGTCAGGCTGGCCAGCATCGGCAGCAGAATCTTGATCTGGTTATAGTGGCTGGCGCGCAACAGGGCGCGGATCTGGGTGATGAAGATTTGCGGTTCCGCCAGGCACAGGCGGATGGCGCGCCGCCCCAGGGCGGGGTTGACGCTACTGTCGTGCAACCAGCGAACGGATTTGTCGGCGCCCACGTCGAGGGTGCGGATCACCACGCAACGCCCGACCATTTCTCGCGCCACATGCCGGTAGGCTTCGAACTGTTCATCCTCCGAAGGCAGGTCGTCGCGATTAAGGAACAGGAATTCGCTGCGGAACAGGCCGATTCCGCTGGCGTTCTCGCCCAGCGCCTGCGCCACGTCGCTGGGCAGGTCGATATTCGCCTGGAGCTCGACCTCCAGGCCATCCAGCGTGGCGGACGGGCTGGTCTTGAGGCGCCGCAGCTTCTTCTGCTCCAACTGCCACTGGTTCCGGCGCAGACGGTATTCGTCGAGGATGGAGGCATCCGGGGCGACGATGACGACGCCGGCGACGCCATCGACGATCAGCCAGTCGCCTTCCTGGATCAGGGCGCGCGCGCTGTGCAGGGCCATCACCGAAGGCAGGTTGAGGCTGCGCGCGAGTATGGCGGTGTGCGAGGTGGTGCCGCCCAGATCGGTGATGAAGCCGGCGAAGTCGTGCTGCTTGAACAGCACCATGTCGGACGGCGACAGGTCGTGCGCGACCAGAATGATGTCGCCCTCATCGGCGGGTTTCAGCGGCGCATGGCCGGGGTGGCCCATGAGCACCTTGAGCACCTTGTCGGCGACCTGGCGCACGTCATTGCGGCGCTCGCGCAGGTAATCGTCCTCGATCGCCTCGAACTGCACGATCAGTGCCTCGGTCTGCTGCGCCAGGGCCCATTCCGCGTTGCAGCGGTCGGCGCGGATTCGGTGCTTGGGCGCCTCGGACAGCATGGAGTCGTTGAGGATCAGCACATGCACGTTGAGGAAGGCGGAGAGTTCCGCCGGTGAGCCTTCCGGGATGTGATCCTGCAAGGCCATCATCTCGGCGCGCACCGCCGCCACCGCCGCGGTAAAACGCGCCACTTCGGCGTCGAGGTGCTCCGGGCGCAACAGGTAATGCGGCGCTTCCAGGCGATCCTGCGAATAAAGCTGAGCGCGGCCGATCGCGTAGCCGCCGGAGACGCCGATGCCGTGCAGGGAAAAACTCATTCCGCTTCCCCGAACTTGCCTTCGATCAGCGCCACCAGCACCGCCATGGCGGCGTCTTCCTCGGGCCCGCGGGTTTCCAGCTTGATGGTGGTACCCCGCGCGGCGGCCAACATCATCACGCCCATGATGCTTTTGCCGTTGACCCGCCGGCCATTGCGTGAGAGCCAGACTTCACAAGGAAAACCGCCGGCGGTCTGGGTGAGTTTGGCGGAGGCGCGGGCGTGCATCCCCAGCTTGTTGCTGATTTCGATCTCGCGCTCAGGCATCGGAGTATTCATCCTGGGCATCACGGGGAAGGATGTACATGATGCCTTCCTGCCCACCTTGCACCGCTTTGCGGATCAGCAGAGAGAGATCATCGTTGCGGTAATTCAAGGCCTTGAGCAGCATCGGCAGGTTGACCCCGGCCACCGCTTCCACCTGTGCGTGCTGGATCAGTTTGCACACCGTGTTGCAGGGCGTGGCGCCGTAGACATCGGTGAGGATCAGCAAGCCCTTGCTCCGATCCAGGCGCGCGACCTGCGCCCGTGCCCGCTCCAGCATTTCGCCGGGATCGTCAGAGGAGGACAGATCGAGGCTTTCCAGTTGCTGCGGACGTTGCCCCAGCACATGGCTGGCGCACTGGATGAGGCTGTCGCCAAGGTTGCCGTGGGCGACGATGAGGAGGGTAATCATGGAGTATGGAGTAAGGGCGCGAAGAATTCGGCCGCATTCTACGCCGCCCTGGAGAAGCCGCGATGTTGCATTGCGTCAATCACATATCCCTTTGATGGATAAGGTCGAATCGGGGATCAAGAGGGGCGTCCCAGGAATGCGCTTCCGGTAGAATTCGCGGCCTTTATATAGAAGCTTTTGCTGTCATGGCCACTGAGCGCATCCGCGAGATTCCCTACAACTACACCTCGTTTTCCGACCGCGAGATCGTTATTCGCCTACTGGGCAATGAAGGCTGGCGTCTGGTCGAGGAACTGCGCGGCGAGCGCAAGACCGGGCGCTCCGCGCGCATGTTGTTCGAGGTGTTGGGCGATATCTGGGTGGCCACCCGCAACCCTTATCTGGAAGACGATTTGCTCGCCAACCCAGCCCGGCGCGGCCTGTTGATCCAGGCGCTGCGCCACCGCCTCGACGAGATCGAGAAGCGCCGCCAGGGCAATGAGCGGGTTGGCCAGTTGCTGATTTTTTCCAACAAAGCCGTGGATAGTTTCGAGACCGGCTTCGCGGAAACCAGCCACTTGCGCGAGGGCCTGTTACGCGGGCTGGGTCGCCACACGCGGCGCGACAACATCGCCTTCGACGGCATGGCCCGGGTCAGCCACGTCACCGACGCCACCGACTGGCGCGTCGAATATCCCTTCGTGGTGCTGAATCCCGATAGCGAGGAGGAGATTCCCGCCCTGGTGGCCGGCTGCATCGAACTTGGGCTGACAGTGATTCCACGTGGCGGCGGCACCGGCTATACCGGCGGCGCGGTACCGCTGACCCGGTTGTCGGCGGTGATCAATACGGAAAAACTGGATTTCCAGAGCGCCATCGAGCCACGCGTCCTGCCCGGCCACAGCACGGCCACGCCCACCATCACTTGCGGCGCCGGGGTGGTGACGCGGCGAGTGATGGAAGCGGCCGAAGCGGCCGGCCTGGCCTTCGCGGTCGATCCCACCTCGGCGGATGCCTCCTGCATCGGCGGCAACGTGGCGATGAACGCGGGCGGCAAGAAAGCGGTGCTATGGGGCACGGCGCTGGACAACCTGGTGTCCTGGAAAATGGTGACCCCCGACGCCGAGTGGCTGGAAGTCACTCGCCTGGAACATAACCTCGCGAAGATCCACGACGTTGAAACCGCGCGTTTCGAGCTGCGCCGTTTCCACGCGGACGGCACGCCCAAGGGGGGGGCCGAGATACTGGAAATTCCCGGTAGCGCCTTCCGCAAGCACGGCCTCGGCAAGGACGTCACCGACAAATTCCTGTCTGGCCTGCCTGGCATCCAGAAGGAAGGTTGCGACGGCCTGATTACCCAGGCTACCTTCGTCCTGCACCGGATGCCAAAAGTGATTCGCACCGTGTGCCTGGAGTTTTTCGGCCAGGTTTCGGAAGCGGTGCCGGCCATTGTCGAAATCACCCGCGATTTCAGTGGCCGCTCCGGCGAGGTACTCCTTGCCGGCCTGGAGCACATGGACGCCCGTTACATCAAGGCGGTGGGTTATGCCACCAAGGCCGAACACAGCGGTCATCCGAACATGGTGCTGCTGGCCGATGTCGCTTCCGATGACGCCGCCGCCGTGGATGCCGCCGCCGCCCGCATTGTCGAGTGCGCCCGCGCTCGGGGTGGCGAGGGTTTCATCGCCAGCAGCACGGAAACCCGTAAGAAATTCTGGCTCGACCGCGCTCGCACCGCCGCCATCGCCAAGCACACCAATGCTTTCAAGGTGAACGAGGACGTGGTGATTCCACTCGACCGCCTGGCCGACTACTCGGACGGGGTGGAGCGCATCAACATCGAACTCTCGATCGAGAACAAGCTGGCGCTGCTGGATGAACTGGAAGCCTTCATCAAGGGCACGCTGCCCCTGACCGAGGACGAGGAAGGCAGCGCCGATCCGGTGCTCACCGAAGCCCGGCGCGAACGCGCTCTGGCGCTGTTCGCCGAGGTGCGCGGGCGCTGGAGTGGTTATCTCGATGGCCTCGATGCCCCCCTGCCGCCCAGCCTGTGCGATGTCAGCGGGCGGACACCGCTGAAAGAAGCCATATCGGTGTTCCACGCCCTGCAAAACCACAGCCTGCGCGTCTCCTGGAAGCGCGAAGTGCGCGCCGAACTGCGCCAGATATTCACCGGCCGCGAGTACCAGCCGGTCCTGGCCGAATGCGAAAAAATCCACCGGCGCGTGCTGAAAGGCCGCGTGTTCGTCGCCCTGCACATGCATGCCGGCGACGGCAATGTGCATACCAACATTCCGGTCAACTCCGACGATTACGCCATGCTCACCACCGCCAACCAGGCGGTGGCGCGCATCATGCGGCTGGCGCAGGACCTCGGCGGTGTCATCTCCGGCGAACACGGCATCGGCATCACCAAACTGGAGTTCCTTTCCGAGCCGGCGCTGTCCGCCTTCGCCGCCTACAAAGCCCAGGTCGACCCGGAAGGCCGCTTCAACAAGGGAAAACTGCTGCAGGGGGCGGATTTGTCCAATGCCTACACCCCGTCGTTCGGCCTGCTGGGGCTGGAATCGCTGATCATGGAGCAGTCGGAAATCGGCGCCATCGCCGATTCCATCAAGGACTGCCTGCGGTGTGGCAAGTGCAAGCCGGTGTGCAACACCCATGTACCGCGCGCCAACCTGCTCTATTCGCCGCGCAACAAGATCCTCGCCACTTCGCTCTTGATCGAAGCCTTCCTCTATGAAGAACAGACCCGCCGCGGCATTTCGTTGAAGCACTTCGCCGAATTCGACGATGTCGCCGACCACTGCACGGTCTGCCACAAGTGCCTGAACCCCTGCCCGGTGGACATCGACTTCGGCGACGTCACCGTGGCCATGCGCAATTTCCTTGCCGCCGCCGGCAAGAAGAAGGCCGCGCCCGCCACGCGCCTGGCGATGGCTTTTCTCAACAGCACCGACCCGGATGCCATTCGCCTGATCCGCAAGGGCGCGATCGAATTCGGCTACCTCGGGCAACGCATCGGCGCCGCGGTCATGCGCGCGCTGCCCATGACCCGCGCCGCAATGCGGCAACCTCCGGCCAGCGTGGGCAAGCCGAATGCGGCGACCCAGGTGATCCACTTCTTCAACCGCTCATTGCCCGGCAACTTGCCCAGTAAAACGGCACGGCAAATGCTCGGCCTCAACGATCCCAAAGTGGTTCCGGTGCTGCGCGATGCGGCCCGCGTCAGTGAAGAGTCGGACGCCGTCTTCTACTTCCCCGGTTGCGGCTCCGAGCGCTTGTTCTCCCAGGTCGGCCTGGCGACGCTGGCCTGGTTGTATGAACTCGGCGCCCAGACCGTGCTGCCGCCCACCTATCTGTGCTGTGGCTACCCGCAGATCGCCACCGGCGACCGCCCCAAAGGCGAGGCCATCACCATGCAGAACCGGGTGCTATTCCACCGCATCGCCAACACCCTCAATTACCTGGACATCAAGACTGTGCTGGTGTCCTGCGGCACCTGCCTGGATCAACTGATGGAATACCAGTTCGACAAAATATTCCCCGGCTGCCGGATCATGGACATCCACGAATACATGATGGAGAAAGGGGTGAAGCTCGACGAAGCGAGCGGCACCAAATACATGTACCACGACCCCTGCCACACCCCGATCAAGCTGTACAACCCGATCAACACCGTGAAAACCCTGATGGGGCAGGACGTGAAGCTGTCGGAACGCTGCTGCGGCGAAGCCGGCACCTTTGCCGCCAGCCGCCCGGACATCGCCACCCAGGTGCGTTTCCGCAAGGCCGAGGAAATCGACCGCGTCGCCGGCGGCCTGCGCGGCCCCGAAACTGAGGCGGTGAAAATCCTCACCACCTGCCCCTCCTGCCTGCAAGGCATCAACCGCTATGCCGAAGACAGCAAGATCGAAGCCGACTACATCGTGGTGGAACTGGCGCGCCTGAAACTGGGCGAGGACTGGCTGAAGGAGTTTGTCGCCAAGGCCAACGATGGCGGGATCGAACGGGTGCTGTTGTAGGGATGCCGTGATGGAATTACCAGACAAACACCTTGCTACTTGCCAAGACTTGCTCGACCTGCCGGAAACCTTGGTGGGCGAAATCATCAATGGGCGACTGGTAACTCACCCAAGACTGGCAGCCAAGCCGCTTCATGCGAAAGATCAACTGGGAGCGATGCTGTCATTCCACTTCGGCCACACATTACCCGACCATCCGCCGTCCCATAACGAAAATAAGTGACCACATTATTGCTTGCTTATCGTATAAATATGACCACTCTCTTTTCCAAAAAGGAAACGTCATGCATGTTGGCATCCGTGAATTGAAGTCTGGTTTATCCCAGATGCTGGCCCAGGCCCAAGCGGGCGAAGTGATCGAGGTGACCTCGCACAATCGGCCGATTGCACGCATTGTTGGCATTCCGCCGCAAGGTGATGAGGGGCTGCGCCACCTGATAGCAAGCGGTGCGGTGACTTGGGCCGGGGGCAAGCCCGAGTTCGAACAACCGCTCGTACTAAGCCCGTTGGGGACCCCTGTCAGCCAGATGGTGCTGGAGGATCGGGGATGATCCTGTATTGCGACACTTCCGCGCTCATCAAGCTCTATCTGAATGAAGCGGAAAGCGAGCTGATGCTGGCCGAAGCCAAGGCCGCTTCGGTACTTGCCGTCTGTCGCATCACGTGGGCGGAAGCCATGGCTGCGCTGGCTCGTCGAGCAAGAGAAGTGGAGGTGGATAGCGCCGTGATCGAACAGGCTCGCCAGCGCCTGCAAGCCCATTGGGTGCGTTTTGCCTTTGTCGAAGTGAACCAAGCCTTGGTGGAATTGGCAGGGGAACATGCGGATACCTTCGCCTTGCGGGGCTATGACAGCGTGCAACTCGCGGCTGTCTGCGTGCTTCAAGCGCAAGCACAGGAAGTCGTCCACTTTGCCTGCTTTGATAAACGTTTACGCAAAGCCGCCAAGGTACTGGGCATGCCCACCGTGGCTGATTGACGCGGCCTGTCGATGAAAAACGGCGACCAAAGTCGCCGTTTTACCCTGCCGGAAAGACGCTCAGTCCTTGCGGGGAGCGTGCGGATTTTGCTGCTTTGAACGCCATGAAGGCATACGCTATGATGCGTCGACCACATTTGTAGCAAGAGGGCTTGCCATGTCTGTATCCACCTCCATCCGCATCGACCAGGCCCTTTACGACCAGGCCAAAGCCGATGCCGCAAGCGAGCATCGCACCATTGCCGGGCAAATCGAGTACTGGGCCAAGATTGGGCGCGCGGCTATCGACAATCCGGATCTGCCGGTAAGTTTTATCGCCGAATCGCTGGCCTCCCTCTCCGAGCCGCGCGACCAGTCCACGCCCTTCGTACCCCGGAGTCTTTAAGGGTGAGTTACGAAGTCCGCCAGACTCGCCGTTTTGCGCGGCAGTACAAGAAACTCCACGACAATGTGGCAGCGGATGTCGATCAAGCCGTCGTGGCGGTCGCGGAGAACCCCACGATAGGTGAAAGAAAGCGGGGCGACCTGGCCGCGCTGTTCGTGTTCAAGTTCCGTAGCCAGGGCCAACTCTACCTGCTCGGCTACACGGTCGATGAAGGCGTCCGCCTGGTCACCCTGGAGTCCATCGGACCCCACGAAAACTTCTACCGGGATTTGAAACACTGAACCGCTTCCCGCAAGAAAGACGGCGACCGAAGTCGCCGTTTTTTACCCTGCCGGAAAACCGGATTGTCGGGTTACGCTGCGCTAACCCGACCTACGTCCTTGCGCCGGCGGCTGAAGCCCAGGCCGGCCAGGCCGAGGCCCAGCAGGGCGAGGCTGGCGGGTTCGGGGACGGCGTTGCCCTTGTCGCCAGCGGTCGCGGAACCGAAGGTAATGTCGTCATAACCAACTTGATTCACCGTGCCACCGAAGTCGATTGAATGCGCGGTGCCGGAAAAACTCGCCCCAACCGCTGCCCAGTTACAGAAAGCACCAGTGGGGTCGCCAACGCAGTTGTCATTGAATTGCGCGCTCAAGGCAAGCGAAGCCAGCAAGTTGCCAGTGGCATTCAGACCGTCATACACCTTCACCGTGGCGGCTGTGGCGGAGCTATAGAAGAAGGAAAATCCGGTATCGAAGCCAGCCGCATCATTCAAAACCGCAGTACCGACCAAAAAAAACATGACCGTGTCAGGAGAGGGCTCATTGGCGAAATTACCGGTGCCACCAGCATCGCCGTCGATAATACCCAAGGTGTTGGTTCCGAAATGAATCCCATAGTTGACGCCAGAATGGCCAGCAGCATCGGTGCCGCCATTGTAAAAATCGTTAATTGCTACTTGGTTGCCGACGCCTTCAAAGTCCAGCACAAAGGCCGATGCGTTGCTTGCCGCCAGCAGGCAAGCGAGAGAGATTAGAGTGCGTTTCATGTTGTATTCTCCTAAGGGGTTAATGGCATTGATGTATTAGCATTATTCATGCCATGTATCTAAGTTACTTATAATTCAATGATTTACCTTGCCTTGCCTTGCCTTGCCTTGCCTTGCCTTGTGTAAGTGTAAAAATTTCCGACAAAACCTGCGCGCACTTGACAAGTTGTCCAGATTTCCCGAATCTCGTCCCAACATTCACAAGGTGTAAATCATGCAAACCGTTCAGGTGGGTGAATTCAAGGCGCGCTTTTCTGAAATCGTCGAAGCCGTGCGCGCCGGCGAGACGGTGGTGGTCAGTTATGGGCGTAGCCGGGAAAACGTGGCCGCGCTGATTCCATTTGGTCAGCTTCCCGCCGCCGAGCCGCGTAACCTGGGCATTCTGTCGGGGCAGGCGAGTGTGGCGTTCGCGCCGGATTTCGAACTATCGGACGAAGCGTTGCTGCACGCATGAAGTGCCTGCTCGATACGCATGCCTTGCTTTGGGCGTTGATCTCGCCCGATAGGCTTTCCGAACCGGCGCGCGCAGCCATCACTTCCCCGGACAACCCGGTGTTTGCCAGCGCAATTTCTTTCTGGGAAATCGCGCTCAAGCATCGGCTGGGCAAGCTGCATCTGCAAGGCGTGACCCCGGATGCGCTAACCGACGCGGCGTTGCGCCAGGGGTTTGAGTTGCTGCCACTGGATGCGCGTCTGGCCGCAGGTTTTTCCGCCTTGCCCGACGTCCTCAACCATCGTGACCCGTTCGACCGTATGTTGATCTGGCAGGCGGTTTCCTTGGGCCATACTCTGGTTAGTTGTGTTCGCAAGGTCGAGACGGATGCCCTGCCAGGGTTGCGCGTCTTGTGGTGAATGAGTGCCACATCATGTGCGTACCTCATGCCTGATACCCACTGCCCCCTTTGCCAGGCCGATGCCGCTGAAATGCTCTGGTCCGACGCCTTCTGCCGCGTGATCTGGGTGGAAGACGCCGCCTACCCCGGTTTCTGTCGGGTGGTCCTCAACGCCCACGTCAAGGAAATGACTGATCTACCGGCAGCCGAGCGGCAACGCCTGATGAACGTGGTGTTCGCGGTGGAAGCGGTGGTGCGGGAAGTGGCGCAGCCGGACAAGATCAACCTCGCCAGTCTGGGCAATATGGTGCCGCATGTGCATTGGCATGTGATTCCGCGCTGGACGGACGACCCGAAGTTCCCCGATTCGATCTGGTCCGCCGCGCGGCGGGAAAAAACGACTCGCGCGCTGCCCGGCAATCTCAAGACAGCGCTTTCTGCCCGGCTGGCTGCCACGCCATTGTAAGATCGGACCGCTCCTACGGTAACCGGCAATGCGACCCGGCAAAACCGGACGTTATCCGACTTTTATTCCCGCCCGCCATGAATTACTCCGACCTCACCGAACACACCCTGGAATCCAGCGACGAATATCACGGCCGTCTGTTGCATGTAAAAAAGGATCGGGTGCGTCTGCCCAACGGCAAAGAATCCATTCGCGAGTACATCGTCCATCCGGGCGCGGCGGTGATCATTGCGTTGTTCGACAACGGCGACCTTCTCCTGGAACGCCAGCACCGCTACCCACTGCGCCGCGATTTCCTGGAACTGCCTGCCGGCAAGTTCGATCCCGGCGAAACCGAGCTGCATTGCGCGCAACGCGAACTGGCGGAAGAAACCGGCTACCTGGCGACCCAATGGCGGGAACTGCCTACCTTCTACCCCTGCATCGGTTATTCCAACGAGCGCCTGGTCTATTTCGAGGCGCGCGGCCTCAGCTACTCCGGTGAAAACCTGGACGAGGATGAGTTTCTGGAAATCCTCCGTGTGCCCTTCGCGGAAGCGCTGGAGAGGGTGCGCGACGGCCGTATCGACGAGGCCAAGACCGTGATGGGGCTGCTCTGGTATGCGCGCTTCGCCGAGAGGTAGGGTGCGGTGAGGTACGAACCGCACCACGCGGCGTAACCGTGGGCAATGCGGTTCGCCACGCTTACCGCATCCTACGGCTGTCTACCAGATCCCCATAAACTCCAGCATCCCTTTCGCCGCCTCGCGTCCCTCATAGACAGCGGTGACCACCAGGTCGGAGCCGCGCACCATGTCGCCGCCGGCGAAGACCTTGGGGTTGGCGGTCTGGTAAGCGTGCTGCTGCCCTTTCGCCACGCTGTTGACCACAACCCGGCCGCTCGGGTCGGTGCTGATACCGAACTCGGCGAACCAGGGTTGCGGGTTGGGACGGAAGCCGAAGGCGATCAGGACGCGGTCGCACGGGATGATTTCCTCGGAGCCTTCCACCACCACCGGAGTACGGCGGCCACGCGCGTCGGGTTCTCCCAACTCGGTGGTGACCAGCTTGATGCCTTCCACGCGGCCATCGCCAACCACGGCCACTGGCTGCCGGTTCCACAGGAACTGCACACCTTCTTCTTTGGCGTTGAGCACTTCGCGCTTGGAGCCGGGCATGTTGGCTTCGTCGCGGCGGTAGGCGCAGGTGACGCTGGCCGCCCCCTGGCGGATGGTGGTGCGGTTGCAGTCCATCGCGGTGTCGCCGCCACCGAGGACCACCACGCGCAGGCCTTTCATGTCGATGAACTCGTCCTGCGGCAGCCCCAGGCAGTGGTTCACGTTGGAGATCAGGAACGGCAGCGCGGCCATCACACCGGGCAGGCCTTCGCCGGGGATGCCGGCCTGCATATAGGTGTAGGTGCCCATGCCCATGAACACGGCGTCGTATTCGGCGAGCAGGTCGGCCATCTGGATATTCTTGCCGACTTCGGTATTGAGGCGGAACTCGATGCCCATGCCTTCAAAAATCTCGCGGCGGCGAACCATCACGCTCTTTTCCATCTTGAATTCGGGGATGCCGAAGGTGAGCAGGCCGCCGATCTCGGGATATTTGTCAAAGACCACCGCTTTTACCCCGTTGCGCGCCAGCACGTCGGCGCAACCGAGGCTAGCGGGGCCGGCGCCGATGATGGCGACCTTCCTGCCGGTGGCGACCACCTTGGACAGATCCGGGCGCCAGCCCTGGGCGAAAGCGGTCTCGGAGATGTACTTCTCGATGCCGCCGATGGTGACGGCGCCGGCTTCGACCTGGTTCAGGGTGCAGGCGCCCTCGCAGAGGCGATCCTGCGGGCAGACGCGGCCACACACTTCCGGCAGGGAGTTGGTCTGGTGCGACAGTTCGGCGGCCTCGAACAGACGCCCTTCATCCACCAGCTTCAGCCAGTTGGGGATGTAGTTGTGCACCGGGCACTTCCACTCGCAATAGGGGTTGCCGCAGCCGAGGCAGCGGCCGGCCTGTTCATGGGCCTGATCGACACCCATCGGGGCATAGATTTCCTTGAACTCGACCTTGCGAACTTCGGCTGGAACTTTGTCGCCGTCGCGACGGGCGATGTTGAGGAATTGGAATACGTCGGACATATCGTTTACCTAACCAGAAATTTCGACGATGACTTCGCCGCTCTGCAACAGCGCGACGGCATCCGAAAACGTTCGCTCGAAAACCTGCTTCAACCGCGCATTGGTCAAATTGCCGCAAGTCACCCACAACAATTTGGGCGGCGCGCCGTGACGCATGACCAGTTCGACGAAATCGCTGTCTTTGCTGATCACCACCGCTTCGGCCCCGCAATCCCGGCGGGCCGCCATGAAAATTTCCACATCCTCGGCATCGCGCAAACCAATTTCTCGCAATGCCTTTGCCTCTACACCCTGGCTCTCTCGCAACCAGACAGCCAATCCTGGCGGCAACTGCGCATCGACCCAGAAAATCACGCGGCCAACCTGACGATGTCTGAACGCCGCGCCGCAAATTTCAAACAGGCTTGAATGTCTTCGCGTTCGAGATCGGGGAAGTCCGCGAGGATTTCATCCACCGACACCCCTTCGCCCAGCATTTCCAGCAGGTCTGTCACGCGGATGCGCATACCGCGTATGCAAGGATGCCCGCCGCACTGTTTCGGATTGAAGGTGATACGGGTTTCGATGGCATCGGCACTCATGGCATCAATCCTTCAACACACTATCCAGCGTCAACGCCTTGGGCTTCACCAGCCAGAAGCGGTTCACCACATCGTTGAAATTCTCCAGCATCCACTGGGCGCGCGCGGAACCGGTATACAGCACGTGCTTTTCCAGTTTCTCGCGCAGGAAGGCGCGGTGTTCGCCGGTCTTCTCGTCGTTGATGCGGTTGATGTCGACCAGTTCGTTGTTGTACTTCTCGGCGAGCGAGCCACCCACCTGGCCCTCCTCGTCATAGATCAGCGCGAAGCCGCCGGTCATGCCGGCGCCGACGTTGAGGCCGGTGTTGCCGAGCACGACGATGCAGCCGCCGGTCATGTATTCGCAGCAGTGTTCGCCGACGCCTTCCACCACCGCCAGGGCACCGGAGTTGCGCACGCCGAAGCGCTCGCCGGCCATCCCGGCCGCATACAGCTCGCCGCCGGTGGCGCCATACAGGCAGGTATTGCCGATGATGCTGGCCTGGTGCGCCGCGAAAATGGAGCCCTTGGGCGGATAGATGATCAGGCGGCCGCCGGACATGCCCTTGCCGACATAGTCGTTGGCATCCCCTTCGATTTCCAGGGTCAGGCCGTTGTGGTTCCACACCCCGAAACTCTGGCCGGCGGAGCCATTCAATTTGATGTGCAAGCAGTCGGCGGGCAGGCCGGCGGCACCGTGCGCCCGGGCGATTTCGCCGGAGAGGCGCGCACCCATCGAACGGTTGACGTTGCGCACGGGGTATTCCAGGCGCTGCGGAGTCTTATTTATGATGCCGGGGAGCGCGTCCCTGACCATTTGCTCGGCCAGTTCGCCCTTGTCGAACGAGGGGTTGGAGGCTTCGACGCAGAAGCGCGGCTCGCTGTCGGCGATGCTGCCCTGGGAAAGCAGCACGTCGAGTTTCAGCTTGCCCTGCTTGTCGGATTCACCGGGTAGCAGTTCGAGCAGGTCGGTGCGGCCGATCAGGTCTTCGAATTTGGTGATGCCCAACGCGGCCATCCACTCGCGGGTCTCGCGGGCGACGAAGGTGAAATAGTTGATCACCATCTCCGGCAGGCCGATGAAGAAGCCGCGGCGCAGGCGCGCGTCCTGGGTGGCGATGCCGGTGGCACAGTTGTTCAGGTGGCAGATGCGCAGGTATTTGCAGCCCAGGGAAATCATCGGCGCGGTGCCGAAGCCGAAGGATTCGGCGCCAAGGATGGCCGCCTTCACCACGTCGAGACCGGTCTTCAGGCCGCCGTCGGTCTGCACCCGCACCCGGCCGCGCAGGCCGTTGGCGCGCAGCACTTGCTGCGCTTCGGTGAGGCCCAGTTCCCACGGGGTGCCGGCGTATTTCACGCTGGTCAGCGGCGAGGCGCCGGTGCCGCCGTCATAACCGGAGATGGTGATGAGGTCGGCATAGGCCTTGGCCACCCCCGCCGCGATGGTGCCGACACCGGGTTCAGCGACCAGCTTCACCGACACCAGCGCCTTCGGGTTGACCTGCTTCAGGTCGAAGATCAGTTGCGCCAGGTCTTCGATGGAGTAGATGTCGTGGTGCGGCGGCGGCGAGATCAGGGTAACGCCGGGCTTGGTGCAGCGTAGCCGGGCAATGTGCGCTTCCACCTTCTTGCCCGGCAACTGGCCGCCTTCGCCGGGCTTGGCGCCCTGCGCGATCTTGATCTGCAACACCTCGGCGTTGACCAGATAGTGGGCGGTGACGCCGAAACGGCCGGACGCCACCTGTTTGATCTTGGACATCTTGAGGGTGCCATAGCGGGCCGGGTCTTCGCCGCCCTCGCCGGAGTTGGAGCGGCCGCCGATGCGGTTCATGCCTTCGGCCAGGGCTTCGTGCGCCTCGGGCGAGAGGGCGCCCAACGACATGCCGGCGGAGTCGAAGCGCTTCAGGATGGCTTCGATCGGCTCCACCGCATCGACGGAAATCGGCTGGTCCGCCAGCTTCAACTTCATCAGGTCGCGCAGCATGGCTACCGGACGGTTGTTCACGGTGGCGGCGTATTTCTGGTAGGCCTCGTAGGAGCCGGTCTGCACGGCGGTTTGCAGTTCCAGCACCACATCCGGGTTGTAAGCGTGGTACTCCTCGCCATTCATGAACTTGAGCAGGCCGCCGGCGGGGATGCCGCGCAACGGGTTGAAGGCGGCGCGGTTGAGCTTTTTCTGGTCTTCCTCGAAGTCGGCGAAGTGAGCGCCGGAGACGCGCGAAACGGTGCCCTTCAGGCACAGCGCGACCACGTCCTCGTGCATCCCCACCACCTCGAACAACTGGGCGCCGCGATAGCTGGCGACGGCGGAAATACCCATCTTGGACATGACCTTGAGCAGGCCCTTGTCGATGCCCTTGCGATAGTTCATCAGGGCTTTTTCGGCGGGCAGTTTGATCTCGCCGCCGCGCACCATTTGCAGGATGGACTGGTAGGCGAGGTAAGGGTAAACGGCGGTGGCGCCAAAGCCGATCAGCGCGGCGATGTGGTGCGGGTCGCGCGCGGCGCCGGTCTTCACCACGAGGTTGGCGTCGCAGCGCAGGCCGGCGGCGATCAGGGCGTGGTGGACGGCGCCGGTGGCGAACAGGGCGGGGATGGTCAGCGTGGATTTATCGATGGTTCGGTCGGAGAGCACCACCACCACCTTGCCCGACTTCACCGCCGCCACTGCGTTGGTCGCCAGTTTCCTCAGGGCCGCTTCGAGCGTGCTCTGGTTGGGGTCGTATTGCAGGTAAAGATGGATTGCCGCGTAGGCCGGGTCGCGGTTGGAGGTAACCGCCTTGTAGGTGTCGTTTGACAGCACCGGCGAATTCAGCTCCATGCGGTGCGCATGGGCCGGGGTTTCCTCGAACAGGTTCATCTCGCGCCCGAACACGGTGTTGAGCGACATAACGATGGCTTCACGGATCGAGTCGATCGGCGGGTTGGTCACCTGCGCGAACTGCTGCCGCAGATAATCGAAGGGCGAGCGCACTTTCCGCGACAGCACGGCCATCGGCGTGTCGTCGCCCATCGAGCCCACCGCCTCCTGGCCCTCCTCGGCCAGCACGCGGATCACCTGATCCAGTTCCTCGGAACTGAGGTTGAACAATTTCTGGTGGGTCGCGACGCTGTCGGCATCCATTGCCGGGTAATCGCTGTCCTGCTCCAGGCCGAATTCAATCCGGTGGCCGTAGGCTTTCAGCCAATCGCGGTAGGGGTAAGCGGACTTCAACTGGGCGTCGATGTCTTCCGGCAGCAGGAAACGCCCGGTCTCCAGATCGGCGGCGACCATCTGGCCGGGACGCACGCGGCCCTTGGCGACGATGTTGTCGGGGCCGCCGTAATCCCACACGCCCACTTCCGAGGCGATGGTCACAAAACGGTCGCGGGTGATGACATAACGCGCCGGGCGCAGGCCGTTGCGGTCGAGCATACAGACGCCGTAGCGGCCGTCGGTCATGACGATGCCGGCGGGGCCGTCCCACGGCTCCATGTGCATGGAGTTGTATTCGTAGAAGGCGCGCAGATCCGGATCCATGTTGGTCACGTTCTGCCAGGCCGGCGGCACCATCATGCGCAGACTGCGGAACAGGCCGGCGCCGCCCATGACCAGGCCTTCCAGCATGTTGTCGAAACTCATCGAATCGGAGCCCTTGAAGCCCACGATCGGCCGCACGTCATCCATGTTGGGAATCAGCGGGCTGAGAAACTTCTGCTCGCGCGCGCGCGACCAGTTGCGGTTGCCCTGCACGGTGTTGATCTCACCATTGTGGGCGAGGTAGCGGAACGGCTGGGCCAGGCGCCATTCCGGCCAGGTATTGGTGGAGAAGCGCTGGTGGAATACCGCGAGTGAGGAAGCGAAGCGCGCGTCGTTGAGGTCGGGATAGAACACCGGCAGATATTCCGGCATCACCAGGCCCTTGTAGGAAATCACCCGGCCGGACAGGGTCGGCAGGTAGAAGGCGCTATCGGTGTCGGCGACGGCTTTCTCCACGCGGCGCCGGGCGATGTACAGCTTGCGTTCGAAGATGTCGGCGTCGACGTTATCCGGACAGTTCACGAACAGTTGCTCGATCACCGGCAGGCTCTTCAGGGCGAATTGGCCGAGCGCGGAATTGTCGGTAGGCACCTTGCGGAAGCCCGCCGGCTCCAGGCCTTGACCGCGCAATTCGGCCATGAGCAGCTCGCGTGCACGCTGCGCGCGGGCCGCATCCTGATTGAGGAAAGTCAGGCCGGCGGCGTAGCGGGCATTCAAGGTAAAGCCACTCTCCGCCGCCACCGCGCGCAGGAAGCCGTCCGGTTTCTTGAACAGCAGGCCGCAACCATCGCCCGACTTGCCATCCGCCGCCACCGCGCCACGGTGAGTCATGCACGCCAGCGAGGAAATCGCAGTGGCCACCAGTTTGTGGGTGGCCTGGTCATCCAGTTGCGCGATGAGGCCGAACCCGCAGCTATCCTGCTCGAAATCCGGACTGTAGAGCGTGCCACCAAGGCTGTTTTGTCGCTGATCCATTGTCATCGGGCCGATCAAATGGTCCGCGCGGGGCGCGCGAACGCAGGGTAAAAAAGGGCGGAAATTCTAGCTTGAACAAGGGCTTCCCGCCAGGCGGAGAAGTTTGCGTAGCCCGGACTAAATTGTTCTAACGGGCATGGATTGAGGCCACCCCGGATGATAAAACCGGCGCGATAGTGGGGGAATCTGGACGCTGGAGCATCCAGGACTGGGTTCCCACGCTGGAGCGTGGAAACCAGGCAAAGGGTAGGGGCTTCATCAGAGCGCAGCGAACCGCATCATTCGCGGCCAGCCCAGCAGTGCGGTTCGTTCCTCACCGCACCCTACGACACGACCGCAAGTTTCATTGGTCAGGGCGGCCTCCGGCCATGCCTGCCAGCACGGCGAGTGAGCTATACCCTACAATATTCGCGTTGGGCCAAGAAAAAAAAGGGATCCCCTCATGCCGCGTGTTTTTCTGTTCTGCCTTGCTCTGCTGTCTGGCCTGTTTTCAGTGCAATCGGCCGGCGCCGATACCGCGTTGAAATTCGGCGTGCTCAACCAGCATCCGGTGGCGCTCACGGCGCAGATATGGAACCCCATCCTGCACTACGTCAGCCGCAAGGTCGGCGTGCCGATCGTCCTGGCCATGGGCAAGGCCGCGCCGGAGACCACCGAACGCACCGTGGCCGGGGAGTACGACTTCGCTTATAGCAACCACCTGTTCACGCCGGAGCGACAGAAGCTCGGCTTTCAAGTCATCGCGCGGCTGAATCGCCCGGCCATCGCCAGCCAGATCGTGGTGGCCGCCGACGCTCCCTTGCGCGTCCTGGCCGATCTGGCGGGCAAGACCGTGGCCTTCCCCTCGCGCGAGGCTTTCGTCGGCTACCACGTGCCGCGGCTGATGCTCGGCCGGGCGGGGATCGAGGTCAAGGCGTCGTTTGGCGGCAACCAGGAGGGGGCCATGCAGCAACTGGCGGCCGGCGCGGCGGATGCCGCCGCGGTCAACGACCAGGTGATGCGCGCCTTCGCCGCCCGGCATGGCTTCCGCTATCGGGTGCTGTGGGCCTCGGAGCCTTATCCCGATCTGGCGGTCATGGCGCATCGCCGCGTTCCGGCGGCGATGGTGGAAAAAGTACGGACGGCGCTGCTCGGCATGCGCCATGACGCCGAGGGCCGCGCCGCGCTGGATGCCGCCAATGCCATCGTGAAGAACGCCGAGCCGCTCGCTTTCGTGGCCGCCACCGAGGCCGATTACGCCCCCTACCGGCGTTTCTGGCGGGCACAGGCAGAACACGGGGCGGCGCGATGAACTCCCGGTATCGTCTCTCCCTCTTCTGGCGGCTGTTTCTGCCCATCACCCTGATGATTCTGTGCGCCGGCAGCCTGCGCACCTGGCTGCTCCTGGGAGAAGAGCGCGCCGCTCAGAACCAGAGCATGCAGAGCGGCCTGAATTTGGCGGCGGCGGTCATGCAGCCGATCATTGCCGAAGGCGTCATCACCGGCGACTACGCCAGCATTCAGGCAGCCCTGGAACAGCAGGTACGGCTGCGGCCGAATATTCAACGCGCCGAGTGGCGCATGGAATCCGCCCGCCTGCTCGCCGCGCGGCCGCCGACCGCCGCAAGCTATCCCGATGGGTTCGCCCGCCTCTCCGGCATCGAAGTGTGTGAATTGCATCAGCCCATCAGCCTGGCCGGGGCCGATTACGGTGAACTGGCGCTGCTCTGCGACCCGGCGCCGGGCCGGGCCGCGGCCTGGATTCGCGTCGTCAGCCAGGCGCAGGTCGTCAGCGGGGTCGTCATCGCGCTGTTTTTGATCCTGGGCCTCATCCTGCGCACTTCGCTGGCCGCGCTGCGCCGCCTGATCGAGGCCCATCGCCGCTTCCCGGAAGACCACAGCACCCGCGTCGCGGTGGGCGGCAGCCGTGAGAGCCGGCTATTGGGACAAGCCTTCAACGGCATGGCCGAGGAGGTCGAGGCCACGTTGCGAGCGCTCGCCCTGGCGCGGGCGCGCTGGGAACACGAGGCGGAATTGAACCGCACCACCCTCCTGTCCATCGGCGACGCGGTCATCACCACGGATGCCGAAGGCCGCGTGGCCCAGTTGAACCCGGTGGCGGAGCGGCTCACCGGTTGGCCTGCCGTGGAAGCGGCGGGGCAGCCGTTGACCGCGATATTCGCCATCGTCAACGAGCAGACCCGCGCTCCGGTGGACAACCCGGTCGCCCGGGTGCTGGCCGAGGGCATCGTGGTGGGCTTGGCCAACCATACCGTGCTGATCGCCCGCGACGGCAGCGAGCAGCCGATCGAGGATTCCGCCGCCCCGATTCGGTGCGGGAATGGCGAGATCGTCGGCTGCGTGCTGGTGTTCCATGACGTGAGCGAGAAAAAGGCGCTGCAAAAAAGGATTGGCTGGCAAGCCACCCACGATGACCTGACTGGACTGCCCAACCGGGCGCTGCTGGCCGACCGCCTGAAACAGGCGGTGGCGCGCTGTGACCGAGGCCAGCATCTATTGGCGGTGGGGATGCTGGACCTGGACGAATTCAAACCGGTCAACGACCGCCTGGGCCATG
>Ga0210033_1001128_pt1 | contig 24913 bp, 24 predicted proteins | sample CryGeymeta201501_FD_185465 | JGI IMG/M metagenome (GOLD analysis project Ga0210033, IMG submission 185465) | Groundwater microbial communities from Crystal Geyser aquifers in Utah, USA - Crystal Geyser metaG 2015-01 (SPAdes) (version 2) | ecosystem: Environmental > Aquatic > Deep subsurface >... | reverse complement strand
CGTTGTAAATCGACGAAGGCGAAGGCTTGGGCGTGTTGGGCATCGGCGGGGTGGGCGATGCGCGCGGTTTCGCGCCATTCGGCGGCGATGAGTTCCGGGAAAAATACGTCGGCTGCGGTGACCCAGGTGTCGACCAGGGTCAGATGGAGGGCTTCGGCCTGGGCGATGCAGAGGGCGTAGATTTCGCCGCCACCGATCACTATCAATTCATCGCTGACTTGCGCCAGGGCAGCGTCGAGCGAGGCCACCACTTGCATGCCGACATAGGGCGCGGCGCCACTGCGGGTCAACACCAGGTTGCGCCGTCCCGGTAGCGCCCGGCCCAGCGATTCGGCGGTCTTGCGGCCCATCAACAGGGTTTTGCCATGGGTCAATTGCTTGAAGCGTTTCAGGTCATCGGGCAGCCGCCAGGGCAATTGGCCGCCGACACCGATGCCGCGCTGTTGATCCAGCGCCGCGATCAAGGTCAGTCGCGGGGAGGGCGGCGTCATCCAGCGCTCCGCCGGCGACCGGTGATGCGCACCCAGTCTTCTTGCTGGACCACTTCCAGTTCGCTGAAGTCGGCCGCGAACGCCGCCATGACTTCGCCTTCCTGGCCGCGCAGGATGCCGGAGAGCGCGATCAGGGCGCCCGGCCGACAGAGCGCCGCCAATGTCGCTTCCAGCGCGATCAACGCACTCGCCAGAATATTGGCGACGACGACATCGGCGCTCAGCACCGGCGCGTTTTCTGGCGTGTACAGATGCAGGTGATCGAGCACGCCGTTGCGCTCGGCGTTGTCGTGGCTGGCCAGCAGCGCCTGCGGATCGTTGTCGATGCCGATCGCTTCGGCGGCGCCGAGTTTCAGCGCGGCAATCGCCAGAATGCCGGAGCCACAACCGAAATCGATCACCCGGCGGCCGCTCAGTGCCAAGCCATCCAGCCAGTGCAGACAAAGGGCGGTGGTGGCGTGGGTGCCGGTACCAAAGGCCAGGCCAGGATCGAGCCTGATGACAACCTGGTCCGGCTGGTCGGGCGGCTCGATATTCCACGGATAGATAAAGGTCCGCCGGCCGAACGCCATCGGTTTGAACTGGTCCATCCAGGCGCGGGTCCAGTCGGCATCGGCGACATCGCGAAAGCTGACCCGCTCCGGCGTCAGCCAGGCCACCATCAGTTGCAGGGCATCGAACAGTCCGCCGCGATCCACCGTGGCCTCGAACAGCGCGTTCACGACGACGTTCGGCCACACTGGCGTTTCGCCGGCCGCCGGTTCCAGGATCGGAACATCTTCGGCATCGAGCAAGGTCACCGACAACGCGCCCAGGTCTTCGAGCGCCGCCTCGACGCGGGCGAGACTGTCTTTTTGTACGACCACCGAAAGTTCAAGCCAGGACATCAGGTTCCCTCTTGCGTTGATTGGGATCGGTCAGCACGCGCTCAGCGGCAGCAGGCGTGGCATTCCGGTACGCTCGAAGCGCACCACGTCGCCAGAAATCTTGTAGATCAGCAACCAATCCGGCTCGATGTGGGTATCACGGAAGCCACGCCAGCCGCCTTTCAGCGGGTGGTCGAAGTGGGTTGCTGGCAATGGCTTGTCCTCGATGAGCAAGCCCAGCAAGGCCTTGAGCTTGTCCATATCCTTGCCGCGTTTCTGCGCCTGCTTCACGTCGCGCTTGAATTGGCCGGAATAGACTGGCTGGCGCATCAGATGCCTAATTGGTTGAACAGGTCGTCAGCATCCTTGGCGTGGTGCAGGTCTTCGCCGCGTTCGCTTTTTGCCAGCGTTTCCGCCGTCAGCGCGTTGGGTACGCGCATCTCGAAGGGCAACGCCTTTTCCTTGGCAATCTTGGTCAGCGCAATGCGCCCGAATGACGTAACCAAAGCCCCATGCCTGCCAGCACGGCGGCAGCTTCATTCTTCAGCGTTTCATCAATCCGCGCCCGGACCAATGCAGTTGCCGCCATGATTTAGTACCCCGATCAGCTTGAACGCGAATTTTAGCTCAATCGGAACACAACGAGCGACGCTTACCGGGTCACAGGCCGATCACTTTTTCGCGGCGTTCGGCGATGCGCTTTTCCAGATAGTGGATGTTCGCGCCACCGGCCTGAAAACCCGGGTCGGCGATGATTCTGGCTTGCAGCGGCACATTGGTCTTGATGCCGTCGATCACCAGTTCGGCCAGCGCCACCCGCATCCGCGCCATCGCCTGGAGGCGATTGGGCCCGTGCACGATCAATTTGCCGATCATCGAATCGTAGTTCGGCGGAATCCGATAGCCATCATAAATATGCGTATCGACGCGCACGCCGGGTCCACCGGGAGCGTGAAAGCGGGTAATCACGCCCGGACTCGGCAGAAAACTTTCCGGGTCTTCGGCGTTGATTCGGCATTCGATGGCGTGGCCGCTGATGCGGATGTCCTCTTGGCGCAGTGAAAGTTTGTGGCCGCTGGCGATCAACAATTGCTCGCGCACCAGATCGACGCCGGTAATCATTTCGGTGACCGGGTGTTCGACCTGGATGCGGGTGTTCATCTCGATGAAATAAAACGCGCCATCCTGAAACAAAAACTCGAACGTGCCGGCGCCGCGATAACCGATCCGCACACAGGCATCGACGCAGACTTTGCCGATGGCGGCGCGTTGTTCCGGCGTGATGCCGGGCGCGGGCGCCTCTTCGAGCACTTTTTGGTGGCGCCGCTGCATCGAGCAATCGCGTTCGCCCAGATGGATCGCGTTGCCTTGGCCGTCGGCCAACACCTGGATCTCGATATGCCGCGGCGTTTCGAGAAATTTCTCCATGTAGACCATGTCATTGTTGAACGCTGCCTTGGCCTCGGCGCGCGTGGTCTGGATGGCATTGGGCAGGGCCGACTCGGTATGCACCACGCGCATGCCGCGACCACCGCCACCACCGGCAGCTTTGATGATGACCGGATAGCCGATGCCCCGCGCCAGCGCCGCGTTGCTCGCCACGTCGTCGTCCAGCGGGCCATCGGAACCCGGCACGCAGGGCACGCCGGCGGCTTGCATCGCTTTGATCGCCTGCACCTTGTCGCCCATCAAGCGGATTACGTCGGCGGTTGGCCCAATGAAGACGAAGCCGGATTTTTCGACGCGCTCGGCGAAATCGGCGCTTTCGCTCAAAAAGCCGTAGCCCGGATGGATCGCCTGGGCGTCGGTCACCTCGGCGGCAGCGATGATGCGCGGAATATTGAGGTAACTTTCCTGCGCCGAGGCGGCGCCGATGCAGACCGACTCGTCGGCCATGCCGACGTGCTTGAGGTTGCGGTCGACGGTGGAATGCACCGCCACCGTTTTGATGCCGAGCGCATGACAGGCGCGCAATACACGCAGGGCAATTTCGCCGCGATTGGCGATAACGACTTTATCTAGCATGGTGGGCGGCAATGGTCGGGAAGGGGGGCACGGTCAGCGGGTTCTCGAAACTGGGTCGTGAAACTAACGGCGGCGGTGGGTCGAATCGATGCGCTGGTCCACCCGGCCGGGTTGCCGACGCCGGATCCATCAGGCGATGACAAACAACGGTTCGTCGAACTCTACCGGTTCGCCGCTCTGCACCAGGATGGCAGCGATCGTGCCGGAAACATCGGCCTCGATCTGGTTGAACATTTTCATCGCCTCGATAATGCCAAGCACATCCCCGGCTTTGACATGCTGGCCGACCTTGACGAACGGCGGTGCTTCCGGATTGGGCGATCCGAAGTAGGTGCCAACCATCGGTGCGCGCAGAATGTGGCCGTCTGGCAGGTCGCGGTGGCTGGCGGCATGCACCGTCTCTTCGTGCGGCGCATGGTTGGGGCCGGCGGTGCTCAGCCGTTGTTGTTCGACATGCACATGGGTCACCGGTGCGGCGGCTGCCGGTGCACTCGCCGCCACCCGGGCAGCGCGGGTGAGACGAATCGTCTCCTCGCCTTCCTTGATCTCCAGCTCGGTCAGGTTCGATTCTTCCAGCAGGTCGATCAGCTTTTTGATTTTGCGTAAGTCCATCGTCGATTCTCACCTTTTGCAAGCAAACTGTTGGCGGGCGTGCGCAACCCAACTCGCCCACGTTCAATGGGGATTTCCACTGGCCGCCGCGGTGCGTGTGGCGACCTGAAACCAAAAACTTCAGCCGCTGGCGGACTGGCTATCCAGCCGCCGAATGGCCACCTGCAAAGCCAGTTCATAACCCTGAGCGCCGAAGCCACAGATGACGCCGACCGCCAGATCCGAAAATAACGAACGCTGGCGGAAGGCCTCCCGCGCATGCACGTTCGACAGATGCACTTCGATAAACGGCAGGCGGCTGGCAGCCAGCGCATCACGCAGCGCCACGCTGGTGTGGGTGAAGGCGGCCGGATTGATCACGATGAACGCCGTTTTGTCGCTGATCGCGGCATGAACCCGCTCAATCAAGGCCAATTCGCTGTTGCTCTGCAAATGGCTGAGATGCTGCCCGGCGGCTGCCGCCTGCTGCTCGGCGCGCGCCACGATGGCGGCCAAACGCTCGCCGCCGTAGGTCGCCGGTTCGCGCTGGCCGAGCAAATCCAGGTTGGGCCCATTGAGCAGGAGGATCTCTGACACTGGCGCATCCGAAGTGGGTGCGTAGTTTGGAGGTTTGGCGCCGGTAAGTCCATATCCCGACAAAATGCGCGCTTATGCTGGCACGTTCGCAGCAAACAGCGTTGCGACAGAGGTCCTTAGCGATGCGCCGCTTCGTGCGCCAGCAGCCAGTGTTTGCGCTCCAGACCACCGCCGAAGCCGGTGAGGCTGCCGTCAGCGCCGATCACCCGATGGCAGGGCACGATGATCGGCAACGGGTTGCGGCCATTGGCCAGACCGACCGCCCGGGCCGCGGTGGGCTGGTTGATGCGGCGCGCAAGTTCGCCGTAGCTGATCGACTCGGCATAGGGAATCCTCCGCAAGCCGGCCCAGACCCGGCATTGGAAGGCGGTGCCGCGTGGCACCAGGTCCAAATCAAAATCCCGACGGCTACCGGCGAAGTATTCGCGCAATTGGCCGCTGACCTCCGCCAATCGCTCCGGAGCGTACTGTTGGGGGCCAGCATCGGACCAGGGATGGCGCTCCTGTTCGAAGCCGACATGGCACAGCCCCGCAGCGTTGGCGATCAGCAACAGTTGGCCAATCGGCGTCGCCAGTTGGTCGTACCACAGCATTTCAGTTTCCATCATCACTCCCGTCTTGCCATAAATGCATCGCCGCGTAGCCGATTGAGTCCCTAAACTGCTGTAAATCCGGTGGCAGGAAGCCACCGCTTCGGATCGGTAAAGTGGCGTTGCAAGACGAACACAACCCGAAGTAGCAGCGCTCCGGAAGTAGCAGCGCTCGAATTTGGAGTGCGGGAGCTTGCTCCCGCTTTGCTCTCCGGCGCGGTGGTGATTACCGCGAGCACCACAGCGAGCGCGACAGCGAGCACAGCGGCGGCAAGCCGCCGCACTCCAAAGTGACCGCACGCCGAAGGAAGTCGGTCGCTGGCTACGTCGATCCTAGGTCCTCAGTCCTCAGGCCTCTGGCCGCCAGATAAGCCGTCACCGTGCTCGCCAGTCCGGCATACAGGGCATCGTTGATCAGGGCGTGGCCGATCGAGACTTCGGCAATGCCGGGCGCGGCGCGCAACAACACCGGCAGATTGGCCTGGTCGAGATCGTGGCCAGCATTGACCCCGAGGCCAACCGCCTGCGCGCGCGCGGTCGCCTCGGCGCATTGTTGCAAGCGCTGGGCAAAATCGCCGTGGGCAAACGCTTCGGCATAGGGTCCGGTATACAACTCGATGCGATCAGCGCCGAGTTCGCGGGCGCGCTCAAGGTCGGCGCTGTCGGCGTCCATGAACAAACTGACGCGGGCGCCCAGTGCCTGAAGTTCAGCGATCAGCGGGCGCAAGCGGGCGCCGTCCTGGCGCAGATCAAAGCCATGATCCGAGGTGATCTGGCCGTCGCTATCGGGCACCAGCGTCACTTGGTCGGGACGCGCGCTGGCGACCAAAGCGATCAGTCCTGGGTAGCCGCTGGCCGTGGCGGCGGCGAATGGATTGCCTTCAATGTTGAACTCCAGGCGTTCGCGCTGGCCGCGCCCGCGATTGGCGGTGGCCAGCCATTGCGCCAGCGCGGCGACATCGCGTGGCTGGATATGGCGTTGATCCGGGCGCGGATGCACGGTCAAGCCATCGGCACCGGCGGCAATCACCACGTTGGCGGCGTCGATGACGCTGGGCAAACCGCCACCGCGAGCATTGCGCAGCACCGCGATTTTGTTGAGATTGACGCTGAGTTTGGTCATGGCATGATAGTGCCATGGCTCGGCCGCATTGGCGAGTCGGCAGGGAACCCATCGCGCATGGCTACGGCAGGCTTGATTACAGCGCTACGACGGAGCGTCGCCAGCGGGTGGCTGCTGGTCGCTGGCATGATCGCGGCCACCGCCTGGGCGCCAGCAGCGGCCGACACCGTTGCCGTCAAGGCGGCGGGGACACCGCTGATCACCCGCTTCGGGCCGGAAGATTTTCCGGTGATCCCGCGCTTCACGTCGATCCAGGTGGACCAAGAAGATCGCGTTTTCATCGGTAACAGTGAAGGCGTGTTGGTGTACGCCGGAAGCCGCTTCGAAAACATCGCCTTGCCGAATGCGAGCTGGGCGCGCAACACCAGCAGCGATCAGCAAGGCCGGGTCTACGTCGCCAGCTTCGATCACTTCGGCCGACTCGATCCATCGGCTGGCGGCGATTGGCATTTCACCGATCTGGATCAGCTGGCCGGCAATCCGCTTGGCGCGCACCAGGTCGGCGAAGTTTGGGATGTCTGTTTGCGTCCCGAGGGTGCCTATTTCGCCACCGCCAGCCACTTGTTCCTGGCGCGCAACGACGGCACCCTCGGCGCCTGGCCGCTGGCGGCGCCGGTGCATCTGTTGTTTCCGGTGGCCAATGACTTGTGGCTGCGCATTCCCGGACAGGGTTTGGTGCGCTTCAACGATGGCCGTTTCGAGTTATTGCCTGGCGGCGAGCGGTTTGCCGATAGCAGCATCGCCGCCGTGCTGCCGCACCCGCAAGGGCAATTGATCGTTTCTCGAACCGCTGGTTTTTACCTCGCGGAGGCGACCGGTATTCGGCCGCTGGCGAGCGTCCTGGGGGCCGCGCTGAGTGCTTTGCAGGCCTATCACGCCATCGTCCTGGACGACGGCAGTTATGTGGTGGTGACCTTGACCGGGGAGCTGCTGCGCTTTGCCCAGGACCTGGCGCTGATTGATCGCTTCAGTCTCAGCCAATACCCGGTGCTGCAAATCGCTAGCGATCACCATGGCGGCTTGTGGGCCGCTACGGACGGCGATCTGGTGTATTTGCAGTGGCCATCGCCGTGGACCCAGGTCAGCGAAAGCGACGGCCTGTTTGGGGTGATCGAGACCAGCACCTGGTGGCACCGGCGCCGCTGGGTGGGTACCTCGATGGGCCTGTTCGTCAGCACCGAAGATGCGCGCGGCCGCCTGCGTTTCGAGCCGTATCTGTTCGCCAATGAGGAGGTGTGGGATTTTTTGGTCACGCCCTCGGCGCTGTTGATTGCGGCCCGCAACGGCGTGTTTGCCTTGACTTCCGATCAACCCCCGACGGCGCCGCCAACCGCGATCGGCACGACCACCTACCCGTTTGCACTGTATGCCTCGACCCAGCGCAAAGACACCGTGTACGTGTTGGATGACGACGGTTTTCAGATATTGCGCCACCCGGCCGATCATTGGATCGAGGCGGGTCGACTGGCGGTCGCTGAGGTTTCGGCAAGCTCGATGGTGGAAATCGATGCCGACCATCTGTTGCTCGGTAGCAATCGCGGCGCGCCCTGGCTGATCACTTTGAGCGCCGATGGTCGCCAAGTGGCCGCGCGCCAGCGGCTCGGGTCGGCGTCGGGCCTGCGGCTGGCCGACACCGATGTGTCGCGGGTGGTGACCCTGGACGGCAACCTTTACGTTGCCAGCAAACACGGCTTTCATCGCTGGCATGATGGCAAGTTGGCAGCCGACCGCCTACAAGGTTTGGCGCAACTGCTCAAGCGACCGCAAGAAGCCGAATTGGCTACCGCCGCCGATGGCACCAGCTATGCCTACGACAGCCGTTCGTTGTTTCGACGTCGGCCGCCATCGGGCATTTGGGAGCCGGTGCCGCTGGAATCACCGATGGCGCGCGGCCTGTTGGGTCTGGACATCGAAAGCGACGGTCGGCTATCGGTGGTCGCCTGGGGTGGCTTGCTGACCTTCGATCCGGCATTGAGTCTGCCGCAAAAAGCCCCATTGCGGACGCGATTGCAGCGCGTATGGTGGTCGGCCGAGGGCGCTCCGGCGCAGGCCTTGGACCGTGCTGGCCATCCCCCAGTGGCGCTGGATCGGGTGCGCTCGATCCGCTTCGATTACGGCGTCAATGGCGGCGAGCGTGGCTTGCAATTTCACAGCCGGTTGCGCGGCAGCGATATCGATTGGAGCCCCTGGAGCACCGAGTTGGAGCGCAGTTTCAACCGACTGGCGCCGGGCCAATACACGTTCGAAGTAGTTGCCCGCGATGTCGCTGGCGAGCTCGCCGAGCCGGCCACCTGGGCCTTTTTCATTCCACCGCGCTGGTATCAAACCGCGTGGGCGCGGATCGGTCTGTATCTTTTGCTGGCGGCATTGGGTGGCGTACTGGCCTGGATTCATCACCGTTGGCGCTCGCGCAAGCTGCACCGATACGCTGAAACTTTGGAGCATCAAGTGGCCGCGCATACCCGCACCTTGGCCATGGCCAACCAGCGCCTGGCGCGCATTGCGGTGCAGGATGGATTGACCGGATTGACCAATCGCCGCGGTCTTGATGAGTTTTTGCAAACGCAGTGGGCGGCTTCGTTGCAACTTCAGCAGCCACTGTCGGTGCTGATGCTCGATGTCGACCACTTCAAGCAATACAACGATGAACACGGACACCTGGCCGGCGACGAAGTGCTCAAACAGTTGGCCCAGGTGTTGGGCAAAGCGGTGGCCGAAGGCGACGAACTGCTGGCGCGTTATGGCGGCGAAGAGTTTGTGCTGGTGTTGCCGGGCACCAGTCTGGAAAACGCCATCGAGCGCGCCGAATTGATCCGCCAGCAATGCCAGTTGCCGACTGCCGTGGGTGGCGGGATCACCGTCAGTATCGGTGTCGCCTGCCTGGTGCCACACGCCGGGATCGGCGCCGAACAATTGCTGGCGGAGGCCGATGCCGCTTTGTATCGCGCCAAGAAACATGGCCGCAATCGGGTCGAGCGGGGGCGTGCCGGCTGATCTCGGCGGCAATGGTTTCAACCAACGCGAGGGCTTGGCTACACTGCCGACCACAATAGCCATCAGCGGATCGCCATGACCTCGAACCCCAGCGGGCTTTCCCCGGTTTCAGCGGCTGATCTGGCGCAGGTAGAAGCCTGGCTACAGGCTTTGCAAGACCGCATCAGCACAGCGCTGGAAGCCGCCGATGGCGCTGCGCGCTTTGTCGAAGATCGTTGGCAGCGCGAAGAGGGTGGCGGTGGCCGGACCCGCGTGTTGAAAGCGGGCGCCGTATTCGAGCAGGCCGGCATTGGTTTCTCCAAGGTCACCGGCGCGGCGCTGCCGGGCGCCGCCAGCGCGCATCGGCCGGAACTCACCGGTCAGCCTTGGGTGGCGATGGGCGTGTCGCTGGTCTTGCATCCGCGCAATCCGCACCTGCCGATCACGCACATGAACGTGCGCCTGTTCAGCACCACCGGCAGCACTTCCGGATGGTGGTTTGGCGGCGGTTTCGATTTGACGCCGTGCTATCCGGTGGACGCCGACATCGAACACTGGCACGCCACCGCGCGTGCCGCCTGCGCGACGTTTGGCGATGATGTTTACGCCGAGTTCAAAGCCTGGTGTGACCGCTATTTTTTTCTCAAGCACCGCAACGAAACTCGCGGCGTCGGCGGCCTGTTTTTTGACGATCTGAATCGCTGGCCGTTTGCCCAGTCATTCGCATTCATGCGGGCGATTGGCGATGCGTTTTTACCGGCTTATCTGCCGATCGTCGAGCGCCGCAAAGACACCCCCTACGGCGAGCGCGAACGCCAGTTTCAGCTCTATCGGCGGGGTCGTTACGTCGAGTTCAACCTGGTCCATGATCGCGGCACGCTGTTTGGCCTGCAAAGCGGCGGCCGCACCGAATCGATCCTGATGTCGCTGCCGCCACTGGTGCGCTGGGAATACGCCTGGCGGCCGGAACCGGGCAGCGCCGAAGCGCGACTCGATGACTATCTGCGACCACGGGAGTGGTTGCGGGGTTGATCGGGCAGTTTGCTGGTTTTGCCTGGACGGTATGTAGTCGTTCGATTACACTGCGACCGTATTCTCGCTCAAAACACTTCCCGAGTTCACCGCTTGGCTCGACAGCTTGGCCGATGCCAAGGTGCGCGGTGTGCTGATGGCTCGGCTCAAGCGCCTTGAGCGTGGCCTGATGGGCGACGTCGAGTCACTGGGCGATGGCTTGTTGGAGCTGCGCATCCACCTGGGGGCTGGCTGGCGTGTGTACTTCACACAGCACGGCAGGCAACGGTTGGTGCTGTTGACTGGCGGCAGCAAACGCACGCAGAAAAGCGACATGCGACGCGCCAAAGCGCTGGCAGCAGCGCTGGATTGACCGGAGAAAACCTCATGAACAAACGCATCAAAGTAGACGATCTGCCCGCATTTGACGCCACCCCCTATCTCGAAAACGAGATCGCAATCGCCGCCTACCTAACCGATATTCTGCAAGCCAATGATGCCGCCCTGTTGGCCGCTGCGCTCGGCGATATTGCCCGCGCCCGCGGTATGACCGAGATCGCCAAATCGGCCGGAATCACCCGCGAAGCTCTCTACAAAGCACTCCGCGCCGACAGCGCACCCCGTTTCGACACCGTTAGCCGTGTCTGTGCCGCCTTGGGCGTACGCTTGGTGGCACAACCCGTGCAAGCCTGATCGGTACCCCGTTCGAGCGGCTACGCGGCGGCCGCACCGAATCGATCCTGCGATCATTGCCACAGTGGACATGGCTGCGACCGCGCCAGTGTTGGCTGCGGCTCGCCACCTTGGCCATCACCAAGTTTGTTCTGGCGGCGCCATCGAGTTCCAGAACGAGGGGCCTTCGTCGCCGGCCGGACCCATTTCGCAGCCGCCGCAGACTTTCATGCTGGGCCGGTCATTGGCCATTTGGGCTTTGAAGTCGGCGCGCGCCTGGCCGGCCAGAATCTCGCTGTAACGCTGGATTTTGAGATTGCCGAGAACGCCCGCCTGTGGATGGATGCAGCACGGCACCACCAAGCCATCGGTATCGACGTAGAGCAGGCGCACTTCGCCGAACCAGGGATGCGCATTGAATGCTTCGGGTTCGGCCATGAACACACAAACGCCTTTCGGCGCTTGAATGTCGCGGCCGGTCATGTTCTCGATCGATTCCGGCAAAGCCATCCAGCCGCGAAACTCCGGCAGCCAACCCAAGGGCTGCAGCAACTGGGTCCAGCGCAGCGCGTCTTCGCGGTGGTTGACGATGGTCTTGGTGATCAATTGGGTGGCCGACGACCAGCGAGTGGGTGAAAACGAGGCGCCGATGGGCGCGATTCCCGCTCGCTGGTTCGGAGCGGGTGCGGCGGGCTGCGGCTAATAAAGGGTCAACGGTTACGCTAACGCTGGCGCCATGGCTATCGCAGGCGCGCCGTCAAAGTCCGTTGCGTTGCGCGTCGACCCGGGCTTTCAGTTCGCGGTAGCGCTGCAATTTGATTTCGAACTCGGCGCGGAGCTTGCTCTTTTCGGTCTCGCGTTGCGCGATCTGCTTGGTGGTCATCTCAATTTGATGACGCACCAATTTCAGTTGGTCGGTAGTGGTTTGCGGCACCGGTTTTTTGGCGCGCTCGAAGCTGGCGGCGTGCGCAAGAATTTCGGCGAGCGATTTTTCCTGGCTGGCCAGTGACAGCCGACTGGTGGCGGTATTGGCCTCGATCACCTCCAACTCTTGATCGCGGGCCCGCAGCAGCTCCGCTTCGGTGACATAGGAACTGGTCAGGGCATTGTCGAGCGTGGCCTGGTGGTCAGCGATTTCCTTGGCCTTGGCCAGCCGCGCGGCTTCGGCTTTGTCGGCAGCAATTTCTTCGGCGGTTTTTTGCCGCTGCATGGTTTTGATCGGCAAGCCCTGGGCATCAAGCTGGGCGCCACCGCCAGTGCAGCGCTTGGGGTCATAACTTTGACTGTAGGACACCGCGCCTTTGGCATCGGTGCATTTGTACATTTTGGCGGCGACGCTGCTGTTGCCGAGCAGCACGGCCAGGCCGGTGAGGGTCAGGGTCAAAACCGGCAGAATCGGGGCTTGCGGTCGCATGGTGTCCTCCAGAGAGCTAGGGTGCGGCGCTGCTGGCCACACCGTAGCGCTTACGATAGTCGATCAGCGTGTCCCGGTGCTGAACCAGTAGCGGGTCTTCGGCAACCAGGGTCAGCAACTCGTCCAGCCCGGCGATCGCCAACACCGGCAAGCGGTAATGCTGCCGTACTTCCTCGGTGGCCGATAGCGAGCCGACACCAACTTCTTGCCGATCGAGCGCAATCAGCACACCGGCGGCAACCGCGCCCTGTGCCTCGATCAGCGCCACCGCTTCGCGCACCGAAGTGCCGGCGGTGATCACATCGTCGACAATCAGCACCCGGCCCTTGAGCGGCGCGCCGATGATGAGGCCGGCTTCGCCGTGGTCTTTGGCTTCCTTGCGATTGAACGCCAACGGCAGGTCACGGCCATGCCCTTCGGCGAGGGCAATCGCCGTGCTGGTGGCCAGCGCGATGCCCTTGTAGGCCGGGCCGAACAGCATGTCACAGGTCAGGTTCGATTGCGCCAGGGTGGTGGCGAAGGCGCGGCCCAACTGTTGCAGTGCGCGGCCGGTGTTGAACAAACCGGCATTGAAAAAATACGGGCTGACGCGCCCCGACTTCAGCGTAAAACGGCCGAAGCTGAGTACTTGGTAGTGCAGCGCCAATTGCAAAAACGCGCGTTGATGGGCTTGCATGCGTGGGTTTGTCCGCCTTCTGCAAGAATAGCCAAACCACAACGACCGCACCAGAGCGATCCCAGATTAAGCCCATGCGCATCATCAGCTTTAACGCCAACGGCATTCGCTCGGCGGCCAGCAAAGGATTTTTCGACTGGTTTGCCGGCCAGCACGCCGATCTCTTGTGCGTGCAGGAAACCAAGGCTCAGCCGGAGCAATTGCGCGACCCGATATTTGCGCCGAGCGGCTACCACGCCTATTTTCGTTCGGCCCAAGCCAAGGGCTATAGCGGCGTCGCGATTTACAGCAAGCAGCAACCCGATGCGCTGATCGAGCGCCTGGACTGGCCGGAACTGGATGACGAAGGGCGCTATCTCGAGGCCCGCTTCGGCAATCTCAGCGTGGTCTCGCTCTATCTTCCCTCGGGCTCATCGGGACCGCTTCGACAGGACTTCAAGTTTGCGATGATGCAACGCTTCACGCCGATCTTGGCCGCTTGGCTCAGCAGTGGCCGTGACTATGTGATTGCCGGCGACTGGAACATCGTGCATGACCAGCGCGATATCCGCAATTTCAGCGCCAACCAGAAGACCTCTGGTTGCTTGCCAGAAGAACGCGCCTGGCTCGACCAGTTGATCAACGGCCAGGGCTGGGTCGATAGTTATCGTGCGCTCAATCCCGACGGCGAGGATTACACCTGGTGGTCGCAACGCGGTGGTGCGCGCGCCCGAAATGTCGGCTGGCGGATCGACTATCAAATGGTGTCGCCAGCATTGGGCGCACGGCTTAAGCAGTGCGCGATTGCGGCCGAACCGAAGTTTTCTGATCATGCGCCGTATTGGGTGGATTACCGGTGACGCTTACCTCGGTGGCCGAGGCAGAGGGGCGTCGGCGCCGGTTGCTGGCGATCGCCCTGCTCGGTTTTGCATCGGGCTTGCCGTTGGCCTTGTCGGCCAGTTCGTTGCAGGCCTGGTTCACCGTCGCCGGGCTTGATCTCCGAACCATTGGCTGGGCGACGCTGGCTGGTCAGGCCTACGTATTCAAGTTTCTTTGGGCGCCGTTGCTGGATCGTTATGCGCCGCCGCTACTGGGGCGTCGTCGCGGTTGGATCTTGCTCAGTCAGCTCGGTTGCGCGGCCATGCTGCTGGCGATGTCGGCACTCGATCCGAGTCGGCAGACGGCGATGATGATCGGCGTTGCGGTGGTACTGGCGCTGTTTTCGGCGACCCAGGACATTGCCTTTGATGCCCATCGCACCGACCTGCTGCCGGCCGCAGAACGGGGCTGGGGCTCGGCCCTGACCCAGACCGGCTACCGCCTGGCGATGGTGGTCTCTGGCGGTGTCGCACTGATTCTGGCGGACCACATCGGTTGGCCGCGGGTCTATCAAGTGATGGCGCTGCTGATGGTGCTGGCGACGGTTGCCACCTGGTGGAGTGCCGATGCCCCGGCCCAGCGTCGGCCACGGACCTTGGTCGACGCCGTGGTGTTGCCGCTGCGCGAGTTTTTATCGCGACCGGCCGCCTGGGGGTGGCTGCTGCTGATCGTGTTTTACAAGTTTGGCGATGCCTTCTCGCAAGCGTTGTCAACGACGTTCCTGTTGCGTGGCGTGGGTTTCAGCCAAACCGAAGTGGGCACCATCAACAAGACTTTCGGTTTGCTGTTTGCCTTGGGCGGGGCTTTGCTCGGCGGCTGGCTGTTAACCCGCATCCGACTGGTGTCGGCGTTGTTGTGGTTTGGTCTGCTGCAGGCGCTCACCAATTTTGGCTACGCCTGGCTAACCACGACCGGCGCCGACCGCGAGGCGCTGATTCTGGTGGTCTGTCTGGATCAGGGTGCGGGCGGGATGGGGGCGACGGCGTTTGGCGCCCTGGTGATGGCGCTGTGTGATCTCCGCTTTAGCGCTTTTCAATTTGCGCTGCTGAGTTCTTTGTCCGCCATCGGCAGGGTGTTTCTCGGGCCGTTGGCGGCCTTTTCCGTCGAGGCGCTGGGCTGGGGACCGTTTTTTGTGCTGACATTTTTCACCGCGCTGCCGGGCTTGGCCTTGGTCTGGTGGCTACGCGCGCGCATTCACGATTTCGATCCGATCGGTATGCGCACATCAGCCTAGTGGCGTGGCCGCTGGGGTGAACGCCAGCCTGCGCGGGCGCGGCGGCGCATTGGGCCGAAGTCGCGGTCCGAGCGAAGCAGTGGGTAGAATGGCCGCAGTCTTCGAACCCTTTGTGGCAGACATGCCGGATTTCACCGTACGCGGAATCGACAACGCCGTCGCCGAGCGCATCAAGGAAATTGCGCGCGCGCGCAACTGGGCGATCAATGACGTGATGATCGACTTGCTCAAGCAGGCGCTGAACATGAATCCGGCGACGCGCACCGATACCGAAGCGGTGACCGATCCGAAAGACGTGGCGCTGTTGGCCGGCACTTGGGGCACCGATGAAGCCGCCGCCTTTCGCGCCGCACTGGAAGCGCTGGAACAAATTCCGCTGGATGTGGCGCAGCCGCTGGGCAAAGCGCGATGAGTCCGAGCGGCGTCGATCAGGCGGCGTAGATCGCGCCGAGCACGCGCGGACCACGGGCACCGGTGACCGTGGTCAGATTGCCCGGGCGATCCTGCAGCCGTTCGCGCGCCAGCCAGGCGAAGGCCATCGCCTCGATGAAATCCGGATCGATTCCGGCGTCCGCGGTCGAGGCCAACGGGATCGGTTGCAAGGCAGTTGCCAAGGCGCCGAGCAGCGTTGGATTGTGGACCCCGCCGCCGCAGGCGAACACTTTGCTGGTCGCTGGCGCGGCGCGCCGCAAGGCAATTGCGATCGAGCGCGCGGTAACTTCGATCAGGGTGGCTTGAACGTCGGCGGCGCTCAGCTTGAGCCCACGCAAATGCCGATCCAGCCAAACCAGGTTGAAGGTGTCGCGACCGCAGCTCTTCGGCCCCGAGCGTGCAAAATACGGGTCCTGCAAACAGCGTTGCAGCAAGCCAGTATCGCAGCGCCCGCTGGCGGCAAAGGCGCCGCCGTCATCAAGCGCGGTGCCGAGATGGCGCTCGGCCCAGGCATCGAGCAAGGTATTGGCGGGGCCGGTATCGAATCCGCGCACCGGCCCGTCGCTGGGCAGCAGGGTCAAGTTGCCGATACCGCCGAGATTGAGCACCGCGCGCGCGGCCTGTGGATCGTGCAGACAAGCGGCGTGAAAAGCCGGCACCAGCGGCGCGCCCTGACCGCCGGCGGCGACATCGCGGCGACGAAAGTCGGCGACCGTGAGCAGGCCGGTGCGCTCGGCAATGACGTTCGGATCACCAAGTTGCAGCGTGAACGGCGTGGCGCCCTGCACCGCATGCCAGAGGGTCTGCCCGTGCGAACCGATGGCGCGAATCCGGGTGCGGTCGACACCGGCCTGAGCGAGCAAGTGGTTGGCGGCCTCGGCAAAACAGCCACCGATCTCGACATCCAGGCGGCCGACCTGGGCCAGCGAACTGCTGCCATCGCTCAAGGCGAGCGCCAGAATTTCGCGCCGCAGCGTTGCCGGATAAGCCAGGTTGGCGGTGGCCAGCAGCGTCGGCTGCGGCGCAAACCGCACCAAGGCGGCGTCGATGGCGTCGGCGCTGGTGCCAGAAATCAAGCCAACAAACAGATCGGCGGCCGCGGTCACCGTTGTGCCACGGTTCCGTGGCGGGCCTCGGCCTCGGCCAACTGCGCCAGCAGCGGCGCGGTGGCGCGGCGAAACACGGTCAACAGTCCGGCCGCCAGCGGTGGCGGTGGCGGCATCGTCACCGACAGCGGATCGCGATGGACGCCATTGATCCGAAACTCATAATGCAGATGCGGGCCGGTGGCGAGACCGGTCATGCCGACATAACCGATCACGCTGCCCTGGCTGACGCGATTGCCGCGACGGCCATGGCCGGCGATCCGGGACAGGTGGCCATACAGCGTGCTGTGGCCGCGGCCATGATCGATCACCACGGTATTGCCATAGCCGTTCTGCCAACCCGATTGCACGATGCGGCCATCGGCGGCGGCGATCACCGGGGTGCCGCTCGGCGCGGCGTAATCCACCCCGTGGTGGGCGCGTGTTCTACCCAAAATCGGATGTTTTCTGGCCGACGAAAACCGCGAACTGATGCGGGTGAACTCGACCGGTGTGCGAATAAAGGCTTTGCGCAGTGACCGACCCGAGCGGTCGTAATACTCCGGGTTGCTGCCGGGCGGCGTGAAGCGCAGGGCATCGTAACGCTTGCCGCGATTGACAAACGCCGCCGCCAGAATATCGCCGCCGGAAATCTTTTCGCCATCGCGGTAGCGCTCTTGCAGCACCACCGAAAACGCATCACCGACGCGCAAATCTTGCGCAAAGTCGATGTCATAAGCAAAAACTTTGGCCAGTTGCAGGGTCATTGGGTCACTCAACCCGGCTTGCTCGGCGGCGCCGAACAAGGAGTCTTCGATCTGTCCGGAGGCGACCCGAACGCGCAGCTCGACGGCGCCGCCGAGTGCTTGTGCCTGGGGTAGCCCATGGTCGTCCAAGGTGATGAGAAAACGCTCGCCCAGGTCATCGTCGAGCTGCATCCCGGTCAAGGCGCCGCGGTCGTTACGGCGCAGGCCGACGCGGTCACCGGGGCGAAGCTGGCCGAGTCGCGAGGCATTCGGCAAGCCTTGCAGCAGGGCCTGCAACTGCCCGGTTTTGATGCCCTCACTGGCGCAGATCTGGCCCAGGGTTTGCCCCGACTGCACCTGGATCGAAGTCCAGGCGGCGGCTTCTGCCAGTGGCACATAATTGCCGTCAATCAGACCGATCCGGGAATCGTCGTGGCCCGCAGGTGCCGTGGCAGCGGGCGTTGGCAGCGCCAAGGCCAGCCAGACCGTAGATCGATCGGTGCCGGTGAAGACGCTGGCAAAGCTCGGTAGCACCACAAAGACCAGCAAACCGATCACCACCGCGATCAGCGACATGATCCAGCGCTCACCGACCCAGCGAATCGGCGTCACCGCGAAGTTGGGAATGAAATGGCTATCCAGCCGCGCTTGATAGAAGTGGTGGTGGCGGCGCTCGGCGTGACGCCGCACCGTCTGGCGGCGCCGAATCTGCTGTTCCAAATCGATCGGCTGCCAAGCCATCAGAGGTCGCCAGTGAACACCGAGGCGCACCATAGCGGTGTCGAGGAAGCCAAGTCAAACCTATGTTTGGATTGAACATGTTGCGCGATTGGCCTAACAAGAAATTAATACCAACGTAGGTGTGATGTCGGTCGGCCCAAACGCCGCGCCTTGCAAACACCATGGATGGCGGCCGACGAGCCCAAGGATGGGCGAGGTAGGCCGCGTCGGGAACCGGCGGCCGACGAGCCCAAAAGTAGGCGATTTAGGCGATGCAGGAGCGATGGCCGAGCCGACCTTCTACAAGTTCTTGTGGGAGCGTCGCTTGCGTCGCGATTCTGCTTCGACAGCACCATCGCGACGCAAGCAACGCTCCCACAACGGCAGTCGATGTCGGGAACTGGCGGCCGACGAGCCCAAGGATGGGCGAGGTAGGCCGCGTCGGGAACTGGCGGCCGACGAGCCCAAGGATGGGCGAGGTAGGCCGCGTCGGGAACTGGCGGCCGACGAGCCCAAGGATGGGCGAGGTAGGCCGCGTCGGGAACTGGCGGCCGACGAGCCCAAGGATGGGCGAGGTAGGCCGCGTCGGGAACTGGCGGCCGAGAGCCATGCAGGAGCAATTGCCGGAGCCGACCGACGCACTGTGGCGATGTTTAGGCACGCTGCGCTCTCCGCCAAGCCGTGCGGCTGCTTGGCGCTTCGGCTATTTTAGGCGGCCCGCTGCCTGCCCGATCTGGATTGCCCATGAGTGACCACCAACCAGCCATTGACCTGATCGGCCGTGGCGCCGAAGAAATCATCAAGCCGGAGGAGCTGCTGGCTCGCCTCAAGCTCGGTCGGCCGTTGCGCATCAAGGCCGGGTTCGATCCCACCGCGCCGGATCTGCATGTCGGCCATACCGTGCTGCTGAACAAGATGCGGCAGTTTCAACAGCTCGGGCACCAGGTCATTTTTCTGATTGGTGACTTTACCGGGATGATCGGCGACCCGACCGGCAAGAACGTCACCCGCAAAGCGCTCAGCCGCGAAGACGTCGCCGACAACGCCCGCACCTACGCCGAGCAGGTGTTCAAAGTGCTGGATCGGGAGCGCACCGAGCTGCGCTTCAATTCCGAGTGGTTTGATCGGATGAGTGCCGCCGACATGATCAAGCTGGCGGCCAAAACGACGGTGGCGCGGATGCTTGAGCGCGACGATTTCCAGAAACGCTTTCGTGGCGAATTGCCGATCGCCATCCACGAGTTTCTGTATCCGCTGGTCCAGGGTTACGACTCGGTGGCGCTCAAAGCCGATGTCGAACTCGGCGGCACCGACCAGAAGTTCAACCTGCTGGTGGGCCGGCAATTGCAGGCCGAAGCCGGCCAGCCACCGCAGATCGTCATCACCATGCCGCTGCTGGAAGGGCTCGATGGCGTCAACAAAATGTCCAAATCGCTGGGCAATACCATCGGCATCAACGAGCCGCCGAACCAGATCTTTGGCAAAACCATGTCGGTATCGGATGACTTGTTGTGGCGCTATCTGGAGCTGCTGTCGTTTGATCGCTCGCTCGCCGACATCGCCCGCTTGCGCCACGAGGTCGCCACCGGCGTAGCCAACCCGCGCGACATCAAACTGGCGCTGGCGGCCGAATTGGTCCAGCGCTTTCATGGCCCGCAGGCAGCCGAGGCGGCGTTGCAGTATTGGGATGAGGTCATCCGCGGTGGTGGGGTTGCCGGTGATCTGCCGCTCCAGGAAATCCGCACCACGTTGATCGGCACCGGCATCCTCGCCGTGCTCAAAGCGGCCGCGCTGGTACCCAGTGGCAGCGAAGCAACCCGCAAAATCGGTGAACGTGCGGTGCGCGTCGATGGCGTGGTGATCGAAGACCGTACGCTCAAACTGGCGCTGGCTACCGACTATGTGCTGCAAGTCGGCAAGCGCGCTTTTGCCAAGGTGCGCTTGCTGCCCTGAGCGCGCTCGGATTCAGACGTGTTTGTGCGCTGCATACACTTGCCGGATCTGCGGCAATGCCGCTTCCATCGCCGCCACCATTGCGTTGAAACTGCGCCACCACCGACTGCAATTCGACCACGGCGCCCAGAAGACGGGCATCGGCCAGGCCAGTCGCCATGCCGAAGCGGGCAAATTGCACAACCAGAATCATCACCACCAGCACCAGCACCGCGGCCAGCACGACGCCGCTACGGATGCGGTAGCGCCAGAACGCCAGCTTGGCGGCGGGGGAGGTCATGGTGGTCTTGGGCTAGCGCAATTTCCAGGCCGCCAGCGGTTGCGCTGGCAACGGCTGGCAGGCGATCAATGCGCCGTGGGGTCGGTTGCCACCGGAGCCGGAACGGTCTTCTGCAAAATCGTGTCCGGATGAAAGGTGAACCAGGCAAACCAGTACATGCGCAGTGCCGGATAGTGTTCACCGCTGGCCGCGCGCACGTCGACGGCTCCAGCGGCGTCGCGCTGCCAGTGCAGCGACTGGCCCTGGTGCTCGATGTCAAGCTGGCCTTGATCGCGCAGCAGCGCTTCGGTCACCGCCACGGCGCCGGTGGGCAATTGCACGCCGTAGACCACGGTCTTCGGGCTGCTGAGCTGGCTGTTGCGTTGCACCGGAAACAGGATGCGGTCGGACCGAACGTAATCGGCGTAGGGCGTCTTGTTGCTGTAATCGCCGTCGTGCCCGGTTGCGGTAGACAGCACCTGGGTGTCCGGATGCGCGCCCAGCCATTCGCCCCAGGTCGTCATCGTCACCGGAAAGCGTGCCAGTTTTTGCCCGCGCCGCGGTCCGGCGATAGCGGTGGCGCTGACTTGTTGCCAGAGCGAATTGCTGGCGCGGTCGTACATCACCAGATCGCTTTCGTGCAGCAGGCCGGAAACACCAAACTGGACCGGTTTGCCATCCAGCACCCGTTCAAAGGCCAAGCCCGAACCACACAGCGGGCACCAGGTAATCGCGACCGGTGTGCCGGCCACGGTGTCATTGACGATCTCGTGATGATCGAGGATGAAGGTTGGGTAGGCACGCACCGCACCGGCGATGGCAATGCCGATGACCAGATCATCGGCGGCGAGTCGATCTGCCTTGGCCGCAGGCAAGAACTGCGGATCATCGATTGCCGGAATGCAATCGCGCGCTGGGCAGCCCTGATGAATCTGTTCGAGCGGCACGTCGGCATCGGCGGCCGTGGTCACCTGAAAAGTATCGGCCAGAATGTTGCTGTCGAATCGCGGTTGCGGCCTTGGCGGCTCTGCGCTGGCGAGCGTGGTCAAGCCCAGAACTACCGCGAGTAACACAAACTTGGGTGCGTAGCGCATACCGTTTCTCCATTGAGTGGTGACGACGCGAGTGATGCCGCCGGGAATCTCGGCACGGAACGCGTTGCTCGATCACCGTCGCTGACTACTAACCCCGGTATCCCCAGTCAACGTCGGGCGGCGAGCGTTGTAGACCGTGCGCTGCGGACGATGCTTTCATTTGCGGGTAGCCAACGCGATGTTGGTGACCAAGGTTACATTGGTGCGCTGGGATCGGCCGCCGTGGTTCGACCCGCGGCACTTGGCCTGGCGCCATCCAGGTGGACAAGGCGACCGCTTACGGCCCGAGCAGCGCCGCGAAATCGACTTCCAGCAGCGGTCGTGGCGCACCCAGATAATTGCCTTGGGCGTATTCGACGCCACAGCGGCGGAGGGCTTCCAGGGTGGCGTAGCTATCGACGTGTTCGCCGATCACCAAAAGTTTCATCGAGCGCGCCAGGCTGGCGATCGAGGCGACCATGGTGTGGTCGAGTTCGTTGTCGGCCATGCCTTCGACAAAGCTGCCCTCGATTTTGACGAAGTCGACCGGTAGATGGCGCAGGTGGGTGAACGACGAAAAACCGGTGCCGAAATCATCCAGCGCAAACCGGCAACCGAGATCGCGCAATTGCTGCATGATTTTGCGCGTCTGGTGCAGGGAACTCATCTCGCTGGTCTCGGTGATCTCAAACACCAGCGCGCGGGCCGGCACCGCGGCGGCCTGGATCGCATTGACGATCAGCGCCATCGACTCGGGATCGGCCAAGGTCTGGTTGGACAAGTTGATGTTGAAGGCGATCCGGTCGAGCGCCGGGCGCCGCTCGGAAAGCAATTGCAGCGCGTGCTGCACCACCCACAGATCGATCTTCGGCATCATGCCGACGCGCTCGGCGAGCGGCACAAACACGCCGGGGGCGACGATGTCACCGCGGCGGTCGCGCATGCGGATCAATAGCTCGAACAGAATTTCCGGCGCCGCCGAGCCGAGTCGCCAACCCGGCATCTGTGCCAACGCCGCTTCGCTGGTCGGCAAGCCGCTGATCGGCACGATCGGCTGCAGGTCAAATTCGAAGCGGTTTTCTTCGAGCGCCGAGCGAAAGCGCTCGGTCCAACCCGCTTCCAGTTCACGAGCGACGCGCACGTCGTGTTCGCCGACGTAAATCTGGGTCTGGTCGCGGCCGCGTTGCTTGGCGGTTTTGCACGCCACCCGCGCGTGTTCGATGGCATATTCGGCCGACGGGGTGTCGCGCGACAACACCGCCACGCCGACCGAAACGCTGGCCTGGCGCTGATGTTTATTGACCAGATATTGGCATTGGTGGGCGAGTTCGCGGAAGCCGTCGGCGATGGCGAACAAGTTGTCCAGCGCGACCCCGGTCAATAGCATGGCCAGTCGATCGCCCTCCAAACGCGCCATCACATCGCCCTCGCGCAGGCGCTTGCTGAAGGTCTGGCCAAGATCGGCAACCAGTTGGTCACCGGCGCTGAGGCCACCGGCATCGAGAATGTGGGTATAGCGATCGATGTCGATATACAGCACCGCGGAATAACCGCCGTGCTCGCGGCAACGATTGAGTTCGGTGCCGAGCAGTTGCGAAAAATAGCGCGCGTTGTAGAGGCCGGTAAGGCCGTCGTGGATCAATTCCCAGCGCAATAAATCGGCGCTCTTGCGCTCGGAAATATCCCGGAATACGACCACCGATCCGGCGTGCGCCCCAGCCAGTTCCAGTGGTAGCACCGAGCATTCCACTGGCACCGGTTGTTGCTCCCGGTTGCAGAACACGGTCTCGAAGGTGGCGACCGTCTGGCCGCTGCGATAGGCCTGCTGCAAGCGGTTGGCAGCAGCCGAATCGGTCAGACCCGGCGCCGGGTGGATCACGATCGGTGCCGACAGGCCGATCAGCTCCGCGCCGTCGTGGTAGCCGAGCAGGCGCAGCGCGGTCGGATTGATGAAGCGGATGCGGCCCTCGGCATCGACGCCGAACACGCCGTCGCCGACCGCATCCAGAATGCTGTCGAGGCGCAGCCGCTCGGACTGGGCCGCTTTTTGCATCAACACCTGCCGTGCCAATCCGTCGATCCGCGCCAAGAACAGCTCTTTGGCTTCGTTCTTGAAGGTGCATTCCACCGCGCCGGCTTCCAGGCAGCGCTTGATCAGGTCTTCACGATAAGTGCCGGTGATGATCGAGATCGCGGCAGCGGCGGTGTCGGCATTGTGCTTGAGTTTTCGGCACAGCTCATCGCCGTTGCCATCGGGCAGAAAATAGTCGATCACCATCAGGTCGTAATGCGCCGAGAGTGCTTTCTGATAGCCCTCGGAAATCGATCCGGCGGTGTCGGTTTGATAGCCCTGGCGATCGAGCAATTGCCGGTAGGCCAGCCGCACGCTGGCGGAATCATCAACAAACAGAATCCGCAAGCCGTTGGCGGGCAACTGCGGAAGATCGCTGATCGCCATCGGCGTGCCGGCCATCGCCGAGGCCCGGCTCGGCTCGTCGCTCACCGGCAGCGGTTCGGTGACCGGCAGCAACTGGCGAATGCTGGCTGGAATCCGGGAAAACTGTGCCCATTGCAAATAGACAGTGGCGGCGCGGGCTTCGACAAAGGCGTCGAGCTCGCGGGTTTTCTCATGGGCCAACAGCAACAACGGAATGCGTGCCTGCCGCGGATTGCGCAGCAGCGTCAGCAAATCTTCGAACTCGTGGGTCATCCGCGCCGCGGCCCCGAGCACGATCAATCGATAGTTCTGGCCGAGATCGGCAGCGCGCTGCAGGTGGTCGATGGCGTCGGGGTAACTGTTGAGCTCGGCCCAACTGCCGACCTGCGCAGAATTGAGCGTGCGCTGCAACAAGTGCAGCAAGGTGGTGGAGCGTTCGATCAGCAAAATCCCCGACACGTCAATCCCTCGCTCTTCAGCACGCCTACAAAGCCTACAGCCTGACAGGTTCCGGCGCCGATCGAAGCGATTCTGCGCGCTGCTGTTCTGGCGCCAAAAGGGCCGCGCCGAACCGGCATTGTCGCGGGCAATGGTCGCGCCGACAAGCCTGAGTCTTGTCCAACGCGGGTTGAGCCTGAAGGGGCGAGTTCTGGCGAGTGGCCGGGGAAGCGCGATGGGTCGATCATCCGAACTGATGGTGATCGACATGAATGAGTCGAAGGTTTGCACGCTGGCGCAGGTGCGTGAGGTGCTCGCGGGCACGATGGCAAACGCACGCCGCCGACGCCATCGACTCGGCTCGCAAGCCGCCGACCCGGACTGGCCATCAGGAGTTGCTGGCCGCGTCGGTCGCCGGGCTGCTGGATCGTAGAACGGCGGTTGCAAGGGATCTTAGGCGTCGCGCAGAAATAACTTGCCCATCTTGCTGGTCCTTAGGCGTCGCGCAGAAATAACTTGCCCATCTTGCTGGTCCTTATCGCCCGCCTGCGTCGTTGCACAAAGCGTCACATAGTCCGACTATGCTCCACTTTGTGCGCCTTGCAGGCGAACGAAAGTCCGGCGCAATCTGCGCAAGTTATTTCTGCGC
>Ga0210033_1001109_pt1 | contig 25253 bp, 24 predicted proteins | sample CryGeymeta201501_FD_185465 | JGI IMG/M metagenome (GOLD analysis project Ga0210033, IMG submission 185465) | Groundwater microbial communities from Crystal Geyser aquifers in Utah, USA - Crystal Geyser metaG 2015-01 (SPAdes) (version 2) | ecosystem: Environmental > Aquatic > Deep subsurface >... | reverse complement strand
CCTAACTTATGGTGGGTAATAGTCGTTTCTGCCACCTCAATTAGCCTTGGTACCTTTATCGGCGGAAGGCGAGTCATCGAGACATTGGGATTGAAGGTGACTACTTTGCGCCCTGTCAATGGATTTGCTGCTGAGGCATCGGCAGCTAGCGTCATTGAGCTCGCCTCACGATTCGGTATCCCGGTAAGCACCACACACTGCATAGCTAGTGCGATAATGGGGGTAGGTGCTACAAGACGCCTTTCCGCAGTGCGATGGGGCATAGCCAGAAATATCGTGTTGGTCTGGATTTTGACTTTCCCCGTTTGTGGTGCCCTCGGCTGGCTTATTGCCTCATTGCTGAAGATTGTCGCTTGAAATCTTGGATGGTAAGTTAACTAGTTTTAATCAGTGCGCTGTGCTATGCAGCAGATATTCATTCCTCTGGGATTTTTCTTCAGTAGCTTATTCTCCAGCAGGATTAGTCGGCTTAATGTGGATGCCAGGGCGTGTTGAGCTGGTCCATTTTGTGGCAGCAGCTTGTGCATTGCTTTATCGAGCTTAAATAGCCTGATGATTGGTCGTAAATATTCCTCTATGGAGGAGAAAAACCAGAAAAGTAGGAAATCAGTGTAGTATATCTGACAGACGCTAAAATGGCAGTGCGATAATAGCGTTATTAAATCAGAGGGGTGGTATTCTCGTAGATGTCCCAGTTTGTCCAAACGTCTTTCTAAAGGTCTGAACAGAGGTGCCATCTGTTTCTTAGAGTTGGGGACCTCCAATCGAAGATAACCACCCTTTTTCAATATCCGGGCAAACTCTTCAAGGGTCTCTTTATCTCTGGAAAGATGTTCTAACGTGTGAGTGGAGAGGATAATATCGAAGGTTGATGATGCCAGTGGTAGCTGTGATGCCTCGGTTTGAATTAGCCCTGAGCAGAGGATTGGGCAAGCTTTGTCGTTGCGAGCCCTTCGCTTCGTGTCATTCTGAGGGAGCGAAGCGACCGAAGAATCTCGCTCAGGGTAAACTCCGCGAAGCAATCTCCTTGTTTCCTGAAGTGCGGTGTAGGATAGGTCGATGCCAACGAAGGTAGTGCCACAAATCCTGGAAACCACCTTGGGATAGAGACTGTTGCCACAGGCTATATCAGCAAGCTTGTCTCCTTGGCTAATTATGTTGTGTGAGGCTATTTCTTTGGCAAAGGCGATGGCATGTGCTTCACGAAACCAGCCTATGAAGAAAAGCGAGTCTTTAGTTATTGTTTCCCATAAGCCTTCATATAATTCGCTGGAATTGGTTGACAAAGCTAATGCTCCTCGCAGTGACGTGGAGAATGAGCCTTGAGCCAATCTAAGACAGTAGCCATGGCGGCTTCTTCGAGGCGTAATTTATGTTTAGCACCAGGAATTATGACTATCTCTTTAGGCTCTTTGGCTTTTCGGTAAAGCTTGTGCACCTGTTCCACAGGAACCGTTTCATCAGCATCTCCGTGAACTAACAATAATGGACGAGGTGAAATTTTATCTATCCAGCGAATTGGCGTGATGATTTGAAAACCTTGTCGCCATTTTGCTACTGAAGCTGGGAAATCCTTATCTCTGATGGCGCCGATTTTGCGGAAGCGCTGGATTCTGGTTGCAATACTTGTCCCGTCTTCCGTAAAGCTAAAGTCGGCGGGACAGGCACAAGTGGCTAATAAAGATACTCGGGCATCATGAGCGGCAATATAAACACAGACTGCTGCTCCGCCGCTAAAGCCGAGAAGGCAAAGACGGGTCTTATTTACCCGATTAAGGCTATGGAGGAAATCGAGGGCGGCGGTTAAGTCCTCACTCCAGCCAAGCAAATCGAAATTTCCCTCGCTTCTTCCTGTCCCCCGGAAGTTGAAGATCAAGGTAATGAAGCCGGCAGAGCAAAACTTGTGTGCCAGTATGGCGTAACCCCTATCAGCAGGATTGTAGGCTACATTGGGAATGCCATGGCAGATGCATAAGGCAGGGCAAAGTTTATTTCCTGGTGGGAAATAAACCTCGCCAGCGAGGTTGAGTCCACCGCTTTTTAACCAAATTTGCTCCATCATATTGCTCCGAACATGCCGAATATGTATAAAGCAAGAAGACCGGCAGAGATTACCATCAGCATTGCCCACACGGGAATCTTCCAGGCGAAAATCTTGCTTCCATCGAGTGGTGGGATAGGCAGGAGATTGAAAACTGCTAGCCATAGATTGATGAGCATCCCATATTTGCCGATGAGTTGTTGGGTGAGTCCGCTGCTATGTATAGCGATAGCATAGAATATGAGGGCTAAGATGATATTAGCTGATGGACCGGCGAGGCTGATTAAGCCGCCTTCTCTTCTCGAAGTATAAGATAAGATATAGACAGCTCCGGGGGCGGCAAAGAGAAACCCTATCGGGCTGAACATGCTGATGAAGGCACAAACTAAGGCAATGATAAGCCCGGTTTGCCACAGTCTGAACTCAGCTCGAAACCCGAGCTTCTGAGCTACAAACTTATGGGAAAGCTCGTGACATATAAATCCAACCCCGAGACCGATAAGAGCTATAATGAAGCCTGAAGGGCTAAGGGAGTGGAACAGAATTAAAGAGAAGCAGAAGCCAAGGACAAGCCAGGAGATAAGGAGGTCTCGAATCTCGATGTTGCTTGTGTGCATCTGGTCAATTATATGCGGGGCTGGTGAGTAATTCAATCTTTGGCAGGGGTATACAGAAAGCAAAAAGGGTCTTCGGCGAGGTAGTCTCCGTAGTGAGCATAGGCTCTGCCGCGACAGCCTCCACAGATATTCTTATATATGCAGGTAGCACACTTCCCTTTGAGATTTGCTCTGTCTCGTAGCTTGTTGAATACCTCTGAATTGTGCCATATCTCTATAAGTGGAGTGTGACGGACATTTCCCGCGGTTATGGGAACGAAGGGACAGGGCCAGACATCTCCATTTGGTTTGATGTAACATAAGCCACTGCCAGCCACACAGCCCTTAAAAATGGTTTCTGCTAGCCTCATCCTTATCCTTGAGGGTTTACGGTCATTTTGGCTCATTAGGTATGCCCAGTATTGAGGTGAGCATATCGGCTCGATAATGGCTTTGTTTGAGCGTTGGTTTTGACTTGCCATATTAAGAAGCTTCCGGTAGCTGGCGATGTTAAGCTCCATTTGCTGTTCCCCTCTACCTTCAGGCACTAGCTGGTATAGGAGCACAATTTGAGCATTGACCTCTGAAGCAAAGTCGAGGAGGTCTGGTATAGCTTCCTGATTTTCCTTCATCACCGTGGTATTGATTTGTAGGTTCAGACCTGCTTCTGTGGTAGCATGGATAGCTTGCTTTGTCCTCTCAAATGAGCTAGGCATCTGGGTGATTTTCTCGTGTATTTTCTTGTCATTAGCATTTAGCCCAATAGCTATGTTGGCTACTCCCATTTTCTTAAAGTCCTGTGCCATCTGAGGGGTGAGCAAGGTGCCGTTGGTAGCTATGGATATTTCAAAGCCGAGCCAGCGAGCATAACTGACAAGTTCCACAATATCTTTTCTTAGTAATGGTTCGCCTCCAGCAAGCGCCAGCATACGGAATTCAGATATGGCAGCCATATCGTCTAGTAATCTTTTACCCTCCTCAGTAGTAAGTTCATCGGATAAAGGTTTGCCTGAACTGGCATGACATTGCTTACATCTGAGATTGCAGGCGTTGGTTATCTCCCATACCGGATGAATAGGGAAGCCGATGCATCCCATACCGATGGCTCCGGCGGCTGTGGGCAGTGTCTTCTTTACCTGGCTCAACCACTGAGGAAGCGCCTTCCAACGCACCAGGAATCCGAAATAGAAAACGGACAAAGCTTGCCTAGCTATCAAAGAAGGTGGATTATAGAAGGGTTTTACTACCCTTTTAGGTTTAACCAAAAAAGACTCCTATTTTATATATTCCTTCAATTTGTTTGCTGATATGAAGCTTAAACCCTCCAGGGAGAAACACAATAAGAATAATATGCCTACGATTATCATATCGTTTACAGGATTGGAGCTCCATCCTACTACAACAAAAGTGACCGCATAGATTATGGTTATCAAGTGGTCAAACAACATTGTCTTCAATGATAGGGATTCTAATGTTTTCCCTTCGAGATTTTTCATAGTGGTCATAATGCTACGTATGATGATTGGCAGCAATATTAAAGAGAGTAAGCCGCTGAGCTTGGGAACACCAAGGAAAATAATGGAGACTATGTTTACATAACATAATACTAGCAGGATGTTATAAAGCCAGAATGATTTTCCTTTTCCCAGCCTTACTGCTAAATTCCTCTTACCAGCAAGGCTATCCGAAGGTATATCTGGTATTTCATTAACCAAGATGACCAGGAAAACACTGGTGGCACCAGGTAGGGAAACCAGGGTGGTCATCAGGTCAAGATGTCCTGTCTGCAGGTAATAACCAGACATGTTAGCTAACCAACCGCAGGTGAACCATATGGCTATTTCACCCACTCCGTGATATGACCATTGGAAGGGTTTAGCGGTATAAAAATAGCCGATGAACATTGCTAGTATACCGAAGGGGAGAGTATAAGGTCCAGTGTGATAGCAGAAGTAAAGTATCAAACCAAGGATAGCAGCTATGGCAATGAAAGCATAAGCCGCCTTTAAAGTTGAGTCTCGGGATATAAGTCCTGAGGGTAACATGCGTGTACCACCGGAGAGCCGATGGAAGGTTTTGTTTAATAAGTCAGCTTGATAGTCATAATATTCGTTGACGAGGAAAGTCATTTCCATGATACAGAAGACGGCAAGGCTGGAGATGATTAGCACTGACCAGTTTAGGGGATTTCCCTGGCTCCAGGCAATTGTAGCTCCTAGTAGGAATGGCAGTATTCCTCTAGCTGTAGGGCCGAGGCGCAGCAAGGTTGCCCATGCTTGCAGGTGCGCTGGGAATGACAAGGATGGCCCCATGTCCCCGCATTATAACACGCAATTTATGCGATTTAAATCGCAGTATGGTAGTGGCATATAATTACATGATATAATTGTGGAAACAGAGGCCTTGTATGAAGTTGAAAACGTGCATATAGAGCAGCAGGCGATAGAAGTTTAGATGGCAAGCAAGGAAGCATATATTCATATGATGTTCTCTTCCATAGTCGGTAATTATGATTTTGTTAACAACTTGCTCAGCTTTAATAGGGATAAATACTGGAGGAAATTTGCTGTTTCCAAGATTGAGCCTGAAGCTGGAGAGCAAGTTCTTGATGTAGCTACTGGAACTGGTGCTTTGGCTTTGGAATTGGCCAGGAAGATTGGTAAAGAGGGTAAAGTTGTTGGGGTTGATTTTTCGAGAGAGATGCTTGGTAGAGCTCGGGGCAAGCTAGCAAAAAAAGGATGCTGTAACATCGAGCTTATTTGTGCTAAGGCGGAAGTCCTTCCTTTCCCCGATGGTACCTTTGACTATGTTAGCGTTGGCTTTGCCTTGAGGAATATGACAGAAATGGGACAAACACTTCAAGAAATGACCAGAGTGCTAAAGCTAGGCGGAAAGATGATTTGTCTTGAGTTTAGCCAACCTCGGCACAAGATATTCAGGCGGATTTATTATTTCTACATTTTTCATATTTTGCCTTTCCTTGGACATGCCATATCAAGGAACAAAGAAGCTTATACCTATCTCCCAAAATCAATCGCAGAATTCTACAGCCCCTTTGAATTGAAGCAGATTATGGAGAAGGTAGGCTTGGAGAATATTGTTGCCTATCCCCTCACTCTCGGGATAGTCACAACCTATGTGGCGGTCAAGAAGGCAACATCCAATCCTAAGAGAAGCAAAAAGGAGGGATGGAATGAAATTAAAAGTATGGTTTCTTGAGACTAGACCTCAGTTCCTGCTTCTTTCCGTTGTGCTGGCGTTTCTGGGTACTTCCCTAGCCTGGTATGACGGTGCATTCCATCTCGGTTATGCCTTAGTGGCTTTCGTTGGCTTACTTTTGTGCCATATCAGCGTAAATGTTCTTAATGATTACTTTGACTATAAGAGCGGCATAGATTTGAAGGTTGAAAGAACCCCCTTCAGTGGGGGCAGTGGTATCTTACCTCCTGCTCTTCTTACCCCGACTCGGACCCTCTGGTTCGGGCTGATTTCCTTTTTACTGGCTGTGCCCATAGGTATTTATTTTGTGGTTACTGTGGGTTGGCTGCTGCTGCCGGTGATTTTGATAGGGGCAATATGCATTCTGCTTTATACGCCTTTCTTGACCAGGCTGGAATGGCCTGAGTGGGCTCCCGGGGTGGGGTTGGGGACCTTGCCTATCCTGGGTTTCTATTTCATTCAAACTGCTTCTTACACCCTTCCAGCGATTGTAGCAGCTATTCCGTCCGGTATTTTGGTGCATAATTTGCTCCTGTTAAACGAGTTCCCCGATGCAGAGGCTGATAGGGAGGCAGGTAGAAAAACATTGCCTATTGCTATAGGAAAGGCGAAGGCTAGCATCTTCTATTCAGTTTTGACTGCAATTGTTTATCTGTGGATAATTGGCGCTGTAGTAGCAGGACTGATGCCGGTCTTCTCATTGATAGCTTTACTAACACTCCCCATTGCGGTAAGGGCTATTCAGGGTGCCATTAAATACCGGGGGAAAATAGAACAATTAATACCAGCTATGAGAGATAACGTTCTCGTCGTTCTTTTAACTCAAATATTCTTAGGTGTTGGATATATCATTTCCGGGATTTTGTAACTTGGAGCTAAATTTGATTCTCGATACAGTATTCTCTCAAGCCATTTAGCGCAGCGAAAAATTCTCTCATCATCACAGTTACAGGATACATTCCGTTACGGGTCACATTTATTTCTCCATCTTTTTCTTGAATCAGCCCGAAGAGCTTGAGGAACAATAGTTCTTTTTCTAGCTTTTGATGTATGTTGGCGTTAAACCTTTTGTGGAATTTCCTGTTGTCTAATCTCATTCCGAATAGCTTTGATAAGAGGTAATAATAAAGCAATTCATGCTCTGATAGCTTTCTCCACCGGATTATAGGCAGTTTACCTTGCGTTAAAAGTTCCTCATATCTATTCAGCGAGAATGAATTTGTATAGAAATTGCCATTGAAGAGACTTGCCGAGCCTGCTCCTATGCCGATGTAATCATCGAAGTTAATTATGTATTCATCTATTATCCTTTCACCTTTAGAGAAACACCATGCTGTTGAGGGGAGATAATTATCGCCATAAATATCTCTTAGGATGACACTATAGAATGCCTTCTCTCTAGATGTATCTACCTGATTAAATCTCCGTTCCAAAGCGTTTTTCTTATGTGGAGAGGGCATTAGTGGATAAAATGTAACTTGATTTACTGTTAAGCTTTTGAGAGTCTCTATGTCTACCTCGAATATCTCGATGGATTGCGAAGGGAAATTGAATATAAGGTCGAGGTTCAAAGTATCGAATTTATCATTGGCGATGGAAATTTTCTCTCTTATTTCTTCTCCAGAGCAGAATGCTCTTCCCATTGATTTCAATATGCTGTCATTAAAGCTCTGCACTCCTATGGATAGCCTGTTGACTCCTGCCTCTTTTAGGAGATTTACGTTTTCTTCATTCACTTCCCGGGGTGTGGTTTCCACAGAGATTTGCTTTACCTCAAACTTTTCCTTGAGGTAACTTATAAATCCGAGTAGCTCATCGATCATCACAGTTGGCGTTCCACCGCCGAAGTAAAAGTTGGAGAACTTGAATCCCCTTTGAATATAAAGGTTGAGTTCCGTTCTTAGATTCTTGAAGTATCTCCTAGCTTGATCTTCGCGAAATAGATATCTATTAAAGCAGCAATAAGGGCAAAGACTTTTGCAGAAGGGGATGTGGATGTAAAGCGAAATCTGGTTATCGCTGTTTGTCCCCAGCCCCACGATTTGCGATTCATCAATTTCCTCGCTGAGCTTCAGGAATTTTCTTCCTTCATGGCGAGTAATGAATCCCAGGAAAGTTGAGAGCATGTTAACCAAAAACTGTGGTGAGGGTATATGTTATATTGCCTGGAAGTAACCTATACCTACAACAATGGCGATTATAACGAAAATTATCGCCTCTGCCAGCATGAATTTTGACCTCGGGGTAGAGCTGAAGTTATTGATTGCCCACAATACAGGTAAAATTATTCCGATGGTTATTATGCCTGGGTTGGGGATTTGGGTTAGGGGGTAAATCAGCTCAACACAAATTCCAGCGGCTATTGCCAGGCAAGCACCAGCAATAGCCTCTCTGGCATAGATGGTTTTTATAGGATAGCCAAACCTCTCTGTTAACCTCTCGGGTAGCAATAAGCATATCCCTGAAGCTGCTAACCAGAAAGCGAGAAAACCAAGCACCCCGTTTAACATTTATTGTTACCTCCTTTTTCCCTTTTATATTAAGAATGTTCGAACTATATGATATAATATCGCTTTGCTATGGCTATTGACAATTATCACGAACAATGCAATTATTTTTAGCCAAAGTGTGCATAGTATACCGATGTATAGCGGAGTTTGATTTATGTTCGAAGCGGTAAGGAAGATAAGGATAGCCGTTGATGCTATGGGGGGTGATTATGCCCCTGGCGAGATAGTTAAAGGTGCGGTTTACGCTGCGCAGAAAGGCGATGTGGAGATTATCCTAGCTGGTCCGCTGAGCGTACTGGAAGGAGAATTAGCTAAATATGGGTCATCCGATAATTTGCCCATCAGGTGTGTTGAAGCCAGTGAAGTCGTTAAGGAGAATGAATCGCCAGCTTTAGCAATTCGCCATAAACGCAATTCTTCCATAGTTATAGCTACCAAGCTGGTGAAGTCGGGTGAGGCGGATGCGGTAGTCAGCGCAGGTTCTACGGGAGCTACGGCCGCTAGTGCTATAGTGTATCTGGGCATGATTGAAGGATTGGAACGTCCGGCAATTGCTGCTCCTCTTAAAGGCTTGGGTCCTGATACGATATTAGTGGACATTGGAGGAAATGTTGATTGTAAACCATATCAATTCTTATCATTTGCCATTGCTGGCTCTGTCTATGCTAAAAAGTTGTTTAATATTGCTAATCCCACAGTGGGTTTATTAAGCACTGGTGCGGAACAAGGGAAGGGAAGTGAGGCAGTGCGTGAGGCTTATTCGCTTCTTAAAAATAGTGGATTGAATTTTATTGGTAATGTAGAAGGCAGCGATATCTTCAGTGGGCGAGCGAATGTTGTTGTCTGCGATGGTTTTGTGGGCAATGTGCTTATTAAGTTTTATGAAAGTTTGGGTATTTATGCGCTGGATGTTATAAAGCGAAAGGTGAAGAAGTACCCTCTGGCAGGCAACGTAGCTAAATTATTGTTTGATAGGATTTTCCCGGTGACCAAGTTGGCTTATGAGGGTGAAGAGGAGGGTGGTGGTATTTTATGGGGCGTTGATGGAGTTGTCAGGATAGCGCATGGAGCTTGTCGAGCTCCACACATAGCTCATGCCATAGCAAGCGCCAGGAATACTGTGAAAGCTGATATTGTTGGTTCCTTAAAATCGGAATTGGCAAAATTTAGGGCAGAAAATAAATTATGAGGAGGTAACTTATGTCTATCGAGGAGCAAATAAAGGACATTGTGTCTGAGATTGTCCGAGTTGATAAGAACATTATCCGCCGAGAGGGCACTTTCAAGGATATAAATGCTGATTCCCTGGATGTAGTGCAAATATTGCTTAGGGCAGAGGAAACTTTTGATATCGAGATTCCTGATGAAGATGCTGAGCAATTTCAGAACTTTGGTGACTTTGTTGACTATGTAGAACGCCACATAGCGGAAAAAGAGAAAGCATGAATCAGCCTCTTATAGGTAAGTTATCCTTGGTAACCGGTGGTGGCAGGGGTATTGGTAGGGCGATTGCCTTGAAGCTTGCTTCTCAGGGCAGCGATGTCATCGTCAATTTCTTCCGCCATCGTGACACTGCGGAGAAAACAGCCAAAGAGCTCCAGGATATGGGGGTGAAAGCCAAAATTATCAGGGCGAACGTGGGAGAGCCAGCGAAGATAGATGAAATGTTCGATGTAATTAGTAACGATTTCGGCTATCTGGATATTCTAATTAGCAATGCTGCTTCAGGAGTGGGTCGCCCTGTTTTAGATGTGGATGTCAAGGCTTGGGATTGGACGATGGATATCAATGCCAGGGCCTTATTGCTCTGTGCTCAACGAGCAGCCAGGCTTATGGAAGGGAGAAACGGCAAAATAGTGAGTATATCCAGTTTAGGTTCTTTTCTTGTCTGGCCTACTTACGCTGCTGTGGGAGTATCTAAAGCAGCTCTGGAAGCGTTAACTCGCTATCTAGCGATAGAATTAGCTCCTAAAGGTATTTGTGTTAATGCTATAGCTGCTTCTGCTGTCCTAACCGATGCATTGAAGTTCTACATAAAGGGGCAAGAGGCAGCTCACCAGCAGGCAACGCCAGCAGGAAGGATGGTAACTCCTGAGGATATCGCTAATGTGGTAGCTTTTTTATGTAGTGAGGATGCCTTTATGATAAGGGGGCAAACTATCATCATTGATGGAGGTGCTTCAGTAATGGCGCCTTTTGTTTCTACCACAGGAGGTGTAAATCAATGAACATGCCAGTTGTAGTTACCGGAATGGGCACCATTAACCCCTTGGGTTTGAATGTGGAGGAATTCTGGCAGGGATTAGCTGCTGGTAAGTCAGGGATTGCCCCTATCACCCGCTTTGATGCCACTAATTTCCGTGTGAAGGTAGACGCTGAAGTAAAGGGATTTGACCCGACAAAGTATATGGATTTGAAGGTAGTAGATCGTACACCCAGAGCAGTCCAATTTGCTATTACTGCTGCTAAAGAGGCAATAGCCTCAGCCAGGTTAGATATGACTCGGGAAAACCCTGAGCGGGTGGGTGTTGACATCGCTGCTATGGTTGAAGGTGATTATGTGGTCAAGCAATGTAATTTAATTAATGAGCGTGGTCCGAGGAGAGCTGACCCTCTTTTTGTCGCCAAGTCAAGTCCCAGCGGAGCATCCATAGGGGTGGGGATGTTGCTTGGTGCTAAGGGACCTAACTCAAGCGTGAATAGCCTTTGCGCCAGCGGCACCGATGCTATCGGAACGGCGTTAAACTTCATACGCTTGGGCTATGCCGATGTGATGGTGGCTGGAGGAGCCGATTCCAGCCTTACTCCGCTTGGTATGGCTGGTATTGATATTCTTGGTGCTCTTTCTCGTCAGCCAGACCCGCTTAAAGCTTCCCGTCCATTTGATGCTAACCGCGATGGTTTTGTCTATGGTGAAGGGGCGGGGTTGGTTATTCTGGAGAGTTATGAACATGCTAAAAAGAGAGGTGCACCCATACTAGCTGAAGTTGCTGGTGCCGGCTGGTCTTTTGATGCTTTTGACCAAACTGCTCCTGCCCCAGAAGCAGAGGCTTATGCTATGAAGATTGCTTTGCAAAATGCTGGAATAAAGCCCGAAGAGGTTGATTACATCAATGCTCATGGCACCAGCACTAAACTAAACGATGCTTGCGAAACTAAGGCGATTAAGATGGTCTTCGGGGATAATGCTTACAAAATCCCCATAAGCTCAACTAAATCCATGATTGGGCATATAATAGTAGCCGCTGGCGCTATTGAAACTATCGCGGCGATACTGGTTATGAATAGCGGGATTATCCATCCCACCATAAATTATGAAACCCCTGACCCAGAATGCGACTTGGATTATGTTCCCAATATGGCTCGTCCAGCGCAGGTTAATGTTTGCTTATCTAATAGCTTTGGTTTGGGTGGGGAGAACTGCTGCCTGGTCCTGAAACGCTCTACCGGCTGAGTAGGGAACCCTTCTAATTCCTGGGGTTTAGATATTAGTATTTCTTGGCAAGAAATATCCTGCTGCTGGTCAGGTCATTCAGGAAACTTTTGGATACCGATATATATTCGTCCACCTCAGGATGGTCAAGACGCACCACTTTATCCGCTGTTTTCTGGCAATAATCGCAATGGGCACATCCCGATAGGCAATCCTGCTTCTTGAAGAAATCGATAAACCCTTCTAGAGCCTGGTTATCAATATAGACCTTTGGCGGCGAGCCTATCCTGGTGATTTCTATGCTAGGTGAAGTAGGGCCGGCATATTCAATTTTTGGATTAGGAACATACAGGATGTCACCTAGGTTTCCCTGGTATTGACGGGATGAATATACTGCAGTAGCATTTATAATCCACTCTGAGGGCATTGCCCTGCCGGCAATTTTAAAGAAATCAATTCCTGTTTCCTCATAAATGGGTATGTCCTCAGGTCTTATCCAGCGGGACTTAATAAATTGGGAGGCATCGCGGAACCTTTCCAGGGTGCAGCGAGTTACACAATAATCCATATAGAAGCCATTAAGCGAGTTGTAGTTTTGACTGGCATGCCCCAGGGTATTGTTGTGATAGTACTCATAGGGACACTGATAGAGACAAAGGCTGTTTGTCAGTACCCCTAGTTCACACTTCACTGCATCTCTGATAGCCCGAAGTAATTTGAAATCTCGGTTTACGTTGGTGTGCAGAATGATGGAATCCGCTCCCAGGGACTCAAATAACTTAGCTCGAACCACACTGTTTACATGAGCTATGGTTGATATTTCTAGTTTAAGATGGGGAAACTGACATTTTATAAGCTCTGCTAAATAGGGGATAGCCACAGTAACCCTGTCTACCCCAGCATTGCTGAGCCACTCTAAATGTCGGAGTAATTCGCGATGGGTATCTTCGTGCCATTCCATGTTATTCATGCACGGGGCATTTAGGAGGTAATTAAAGGTTAAGCCTGCAGAATGCGCCAGCTTGATATATTCCTCTGCCTGTTCTATTGTCATCTGCGGAATATTGGGCCCTGACCCTCCGCTGCCCAACAACGATGTGGGCAAAACACCGTATATCTGGATATCTGCCCTGAGCTGGCTTAGAGGCGCTATCAGCTCCGTATCCCAATTCGTTGGTACTAATAAATGCATATTTACTTTACTTAACTTTACTTACATAGGGATATTAGCATAAGCTCAAGAAAAAGAACACTTTATAGCATAATACCTAGCTATGCGATATACTAATATGAGGGAAGGAGCTTGTCAATAGGGCAAGCGCCGACATTTAGTTGCTACACTGTGAGGAAGTAATGTGAATCTAAAACAAATGCTGGAGAAAAGCGCTAGTGAGGTACCCCAAAAAGAAGCTATTATCGTTGGTTCTCAGAGGGTTACTTATGGGGAGTTGGAGGAAGCTTCTAACAAGCTAGCTAATGCTCTTATAGGGTTGGGATTGAAAAAAGGTGACCATGTGGCTATTTTAATGTCCCATTGCCCTGAATGGGTTGTTAATTATTTCGGAGTTGTTAAGGCTGGTGGCGTAGCTGTGCTTCTGGGTTCTATGCTCAAAGCACCTGAGCTTGCCCCTTTATTGCGTGACTCCGATGCCCAGATATTAATTACCGAGAAAAGCTTTTCCCGAATGCTTTCTCCAGTTTTGTCCGATATTCCTCTGCTAAAACATGTTATTGAAGTTGATGGAGATTACTATAACAATATGATGGCTAATAGCCCTTCCACATCACCGATTGTCGATATAAAGGATGATGATGAGGTTTCTATTATATACACCTCCGGGGTGTTGGGGAGGCAAAAGGGAGTGGTGCATACCCATGCTTCCCTTATGGGTCCCCTTGGCATAATTTCTGCTGGTGTAGGGCGAGGCAGAGAAGATGTGGTTATAGATACGGTTCCTTTCTTCTATCTTTTTGGCTTGGGCGAGGTTCTTTTTGGCTCTATTATGGAGGGCACTACTGTGGTAATCATCCCTCATTTCACACCCAGGGTTGTTTTAGAAGCTATAGAAAAGGAAAGGGGAAGCATCGTTTTCGGTGTTCCAGCAGTGCATAATGCTTTGGCTATGTTGAGGGATGAGGTCATCAAGAACTATGACCTCAGTTCATTAAAGGTAGCCTCCAGTGCCGGGGCGAAGTCCTCCCCTCGCTTGATGAAGATGCTGGAGGATAAATTCAAGTTAACATTCTGCGAAACATATGGTCTCTCGGAACTTTTCGTTGTCTCTATGAGCACTCTTTCTAACCATAAGCTGGGGACAGTAGGTAAACCGATTTGTGACATCAAGATAATAGATGATAGCGGCAGGGAAGTTCCTCGAGGCGAGGCCGGAGAAGCTATTTTCAGGGTGCCATGGGCAATGAAGGAATATTACAAAGCGCCTGACCTTACCGCTCAGGTTTTTAAGGATGGCTGGTTTTATACCGGGGATTTGGTCAGGATGGTTGAGGATGGTTATCTTGAGTATGTGGAAAAGAAATCCTTCATAATAGTGACTCCGTCGGGGCTTAAAATCTCCCCCTGGGAGGTCGAGGATGTATTTTTAAGACATCCTGGCATAGCTGAGGCAGCCTATGTAGGAGTCAATGATGGGCGGGGAGGACAAGTTCCCACTGCTTTTATTGTGGCCAAGGAGAAACAAGGGGCTACTGTCGAGGAAATAGTCAGCTTTTGTCGCCAGAACCTGGCTGACTTTAAGCTGCCCAAGAAATTTGAGTTCGTGGATAGTATACCCAAGACTGGCTCGGGAAAGATTGATAGACGGCGACTCAAAGAGGGAATCCGGTAGTATATTGACAACGATAAAACCTATTTGGTAAGGTTACTTAGCTTTACGCAGTTATTCCCCCTTAATTATGAAGGAAATATAGTTTGAAAATACTCCTTGTTTATCCGCAATATCCAGATGCCTTCTGGAGTTTTAAGTATGCTTTAAGATTCATTTCAAAGAAGGCGGCTTTTCCTCCCCTGGGATTACTCACTGTAGCTGCTATGCTTCCCAAAGAGTGGCAAAAAAAGCTTGTGGATATGAACATAACAACCTTGACCGACGAGGATATTAAATGGGCGGATTATGTATTTATCAGTGCTATGATTGTCCAACAAAAGTCGGTGAGGGAAGTTATTGCCAGATGCAGGGAATTTAATACTAAAATAGTTGTCGGTGGTCCTCTTTTTACCACTGGATATGAACAGTTTGACCTCGGTGATGTAGACCATTTTGTGCTTGGTGAGGCCGAAGCTACACTCCCACTCTTCTTAGAAGACTTACAGAAAGGATGTGCTCGACATATTTATGAATCTAATGAGCACCCTGAGATAACAAAAACACCTATCCCACTTTGGGAGCTTGTTGATATGAAAAAATATGCTTCAATGAACGTCCAGTATTCTCGAGGCTGTCCTTTCGATTGTGAATTTTGCGATATCGTCATCATAAACGGGCACAGACCACGGACAAAGGATAAAGGCCAGCTGGTAGTTGAATTTGAGGCGTTGTATCGTCAAGGATGGCGGGGCGGCGTATTTATTGTTGATGATAATTTTATCGGGAATAAAAGGAAGTTAAAGGCAGAAATGCTACCGGCGATAATTGAATGGTCTCAGAAGAGAAAATACCCCTTCAGGTTCTTTACCGAGGCATCTATAAATCTTGTCGATGATGAAGAACTAATGCAATTGATGACCAAAGCGGGGTTTGACACAGTATTTGTTGGTATTGAAACCCCAAATGAAGAGAGCCTGTTTGAATGTAACAAGTTTCAAAATACAAATCGTGATTTGGTAGCCTCGGTTAAGAAGATTCAAAACTATGGGCTTCAGGTACAGGGGGGGTTCATTGTTGGCTTTGATAGCGACCCGATTTCAATTTTTAAGAGTCAAATCAATTTCATTCAGAAGAGTGGAATCGTTACTGCAATGGTCGGTTTGCTAAATGCTCCTCCGGGCACAAGGCTATACCACCGACTGAAAAAGGAAAACCGTTTATTGCCCGATACTTCTGGCGACAATACCGATGGTTCAATCAACTTCATTCCTAATATGAACCGTGAAACGCTCATCAGTGGCTATAAGAATGTGGTAAAGACAATTTATTCATCCAAGCCGTATTACGAACGGATTAAACTATTTTTGGAAGAATATAAACCTCATAAACCTCCTGAAATGAGGAGAGGCAAACTCCGCTTTTACGAGATTAGAGCGCTTATTAGGTCCATGTGGGTCTTGGGCATCAAAGAAAAAGGGAGGCGACATTACTGGAAGCTTTTTAATTCTACCTTGCTCAAGAGACCCCGCCTCTTTCCTTTATTCATAACGCTTAGCGTCTATGGATTCCACTTCCGCAAGGTTGCTGAGAAAATACAGTAGCATTCCGAACTTGGGTCTGTATTAGTCGATTAACTCGTGTTATATCTTTCTATACTTATTCCCTTCAGGAGCAGGCGCTTTGTGGAGTGAAGTGGGTGGGCGTAGCGACTTAATCAGTCGCTGCCGTAAAATCCAAACGAAATAAACCCTTCTCCAGTTTGAATAGCTGTTACTGCGCAAGCTTCAGCGATGTAGAGCTCCTCACAGTGGCATTGAGAGAGAAGCTTTTTTTTCAACTGCTCAGCTTGGTCAGGGACATTAGTATGGACTATAGCGCCATGGAGCTTCTTATCTCCTATTCTTTCTTTAGTTATGGCAACCATTTTCTCCATTATCTGCTTTTTAGTTTTAGCTCTGGCTACGGGCTTTGTTATCCCTCCTGTAGAGGCATCGACCTCAAGTATAGCTTTGAAACTAGTTGGTGATTCAGCTTCAGCCCATGACTTAGCCTTAAATATCCTACCTTGTTTATACCGATAGAAAAGAGTATCAAATGTCTGGAGATTGTTCATTTTTGTTATTATCTTATTAGCTAATTCGACAATCTCATCAAGGTCTTTGTCCTCTTTTGCTGCCTTGGCTGCCTCGATAACTATGGGTATCTCCCCAGCCTCAACTGTGTAAGAGTCGATAATTTCAATCCTGGTTTTAGGTAACTTCTCCCGAGCTATTTCCTTAGCCTCTACGGCAGCATAATATCCTTTGCTAAAAGCTGAGGTCATAGAAATATACAGGATGGCTTCTAAATTTTGGGCCAATCTGCTGTAAGCTTGTAAAAATTCTCCTCCGGAGGGGCAAGAGGTGGTAGGCAGGTGCTTATCTTTTTCCTTAAGCCTGTTATAGAGCCACCTCATATCCATGCCCATATCTAGATAATCCTTACCATCCACGATGGCATGGAATGGCACCATTGTGATTTCATACTTTTCCGCGATTTCCCTAGGTATTGCTGACACACGGTCAGTCATAATGGCTACTTTTTTCATCATAGCCTCCTTCATCGCTAATCGGTGGGCTTAGTTAATCAGTCGCTACTGTAAAATCCAAAGTCAATAAGCCCTTGTCCGGTATGAACTACTGCCAGTGCTAAGCCTTCAAAAACATAAAGTTCCTCACACTCAAACTGGGATAAGACCATCTTTCTTAGCTGTTCAGCTTGCTGAGGAGCCTTATTGTGAGTTATACCGGCGTGTATCTTCTTGTTTCCTACCCTTTCTTTAGCTATGCTGACCATTTTCTCCATTATCTCGGTTTTCGTTTTGGCTCTTGCCACCGGTTTTATCACTCCTTCTGCAATCTCTATAAGGGCTCTAAAACTACTTACCTGTTGTGCTTCAGCCCAGGACTTAGCCTGGCATATACGTCCACCTTTATCTAAATAGAAAAGGGTATCTGGTACAGAGAGGTGGCTTATTCGAGGTATTAGATAGTTGACTTGCTGCACAACCTCCTCTATGTCTTTGTCTTGTTTTGCTGCCCTGGCTGCCGCTAAAACGATAAGCGCAAGTCCTGTTCCAGCGGTATGCGAGTCAATCACTTCAATGGTAGTTTTGGGCAGTTCTTTTTGAGCTATTCCTTTGGCCTCTAAAGCTGCTTTATACCCGCCGGTAAAGGCTGCTGACATGGAGCTATAAAGGATAGCCTCGGCATTTTGGCTTAGCTCTTGATAGACTTGCAGGAACTCCTTCGGAGAAGCAAATGAAGTCGTAGGTAAGTTTTCCTTTTTAGCTACTCGGGCATAGAGGTCTTCTATATCTATTTCTGTGTCCAGGTAATCTTTGCCATCCATGATGATGTGGAATGGAATCAACTTAATATCAAATTTTCCTGCTATTTCTGGTGACATGTTGCTTGCGGTGTCAGTCATAACAGCTACTTTTTTCATGGCAGGCTCCTTTCTCGGCACATCGCTGCCCGATATATCGCAGTCCGATGTATTATAGGGCGTAAGCTATTTTTGTCAAGACCTAAGTTAGGAGATTGATTGGCAACCCATCCCCCTGACCCCTTCCCTTAGCAAGGGAAGGGGGAGTGTAGGTAAGAGAGGGGTGAAACCCCTCTCTATAAATCTCTTCCCCCCTCCTTTGAAGGAGAGGGGGATATAGGGGGTGAGGTTAGTAAACACTCTGTCATCTTGATCTTTGATTTTTGAGTTTTGCTTTTCCCGGGATTGCCACGCCTTCGGCTCGCAATGACAAAAAGGCGCTCGCAGTGACCTCTTTTTGTTACCCTGAACGAAGTGAAGGGTCTCGAAATTGCTTTGCGGAGCCTGTCCTGAGTGAGATTCTTCGCTTCGCTCAGAATGACAGGGGGAGCGAAGGGCTTCCTCAGAATGACAAAAGGAAATTGGGGGTCAGAATGACAGAGAGCGAAGGGTTCGCAATGACAGACAGGATGGGCTTTCTACCACTGAACGAACATCGGCATGATCACATGGACATAGTTGTCCACGCCAATAGGACGAATGACGCCGGGGCTTGATGGGGTGGTGACTTCCAGGGCGACCTGAGCTTGATGGACGACATTTAAAACCTCGCTGAGATACTTTACATTGAAGGCGATTTTAGCCTCCTCCCCGTCGACAAGGGCGTCGATTTCGCTGACATTGCCGCCTATTTCTTCAGCTTGAGCAGAGGCGGTTACCTTTCCAGGGGTAAGTTCGCTTCCCGGAGTGATGACCAGCCGGACGATGCCGCTGGCATCACGAGCAAATACCGAGGATATTCTGGTAATTCGCAGAAATTCATTGATGTCCACCACAGCTCTTGTGGTATAGCTTTGCGGGATGACCTGGGAGTAGTTGGGGAAGGAGCCCTGGATAAGTTGCGAGACTATTTGAGCATCTTTGAGCTTGAAGCAAACCTGGCTTTTCTGCTGGTTCATGGTGATTCCCACTGGCTCCTCTTGCTCGGCAAGAAGGCGGTTTAACTCGTTAAGGGTTCTTGCTGGGATAATCGCCGTGGTTTTCTGTTCAACCGGTGTGGGCAGGTTTGTTTTGTGGACTGCTAATCTAAAACCATCAGCGGCTACCAGGTTAAGCCGATCTTCCTCAAATTCAGTGTAAATACCGGTTAGCACTGGTCGTGATTCCTCCACGGCAGCGGCGAAGGTGACCTGTGCAATCCCCTCTCTAAGTGCAGTTGCTTCAATAGTGGTGGTTAGGTCGCCGCTCACCTCCGGGATTGGTGGAAAATCTTCAGCGTCAATGCCATTGATGTGAGCTTCAAAGCGCCCGCTTTTGAGCTCAACAGTATGGCTTTTGGCAGGCAAGGTGATTTCAATTAAATCGCCGGGTAAGGAATTGATAAAGTCGATTAATAGTCGGGCGGGAACAGTTATGCTTCCTTCTTGTTCCACTTTGGCGCCGACCCAGCAAGTGGTAGCCATTTCCAGATTGGTGGCGGCTAACTTAAGGCGAGATGGCTCGGCGGTAAGAAGGATATTTTGAGTGATAGGCAGAGTAGACCTGGTAGCTACAGCTCTGCCTACTATGCTCAGCCCTTTGTTCAGGTTTTGTTGAAGACAAGATAACTTCACTGCAATACCTCCCTAACAGTATACTATTGGCGGTTATAGTGGTCAATAGTTTGTACTCGTTTGTATGATTAGTGATACTTTAACTTCCTTCTTTGTCATTGCGAGTCCCTTCGCTTTTCTGTCATTCTGACCCTGAATGAAATGAAGGGGAAGAATCTCGCTCAGGGCAGGCTCCGGCGTGGCAATCCCGGGAAAAGCAAAACTCAAAAATCAAAATGCAAAATGAGGAATGAAGGTTTTTGCTTTTTAACTTGTAATTTTGATTTTTTATGTTTGGTTTTTAATATTGTTTGGGATTTGTTTAGGATTCAGTGCTTGGCATTTAGAGCTTTAACTTCCAGATTGCTTCGTCGCAAAACTCCTCGCAATGACACAACGGGTTGCCAGAGCTTGTTTAAACTCAAGATGAGACGTGACCCCCGAACTTTGGAGTATTCACTATCTATCTGAACTAGATCATATCTCAATTATGCAGTTGTTTTAATATCTTCCTTGCCTTTCGGGCGGCTTGACCACGATGGCTGAGTTGATTTTTAAGCTCCAGGGGAAGCTCAGCCATGGTCTTGTCAAGTTCGGGGAGGTAGAAAATGGGGTCATAACCAAAGCCATTTTTCCCTCTAACCTCGAGGGAGATAATGCCGGGGCATTTACCTTGACATAATTTCAATTCACCTTCTGGTATAGCTATGGCGATGACGCACTTAAAATTAGCGGTTCGCTTATTCCAAGGGATGCCATCCATCATGGCTAATAGCTTTGTTACTCTATCGGCATCAGTGGCGTCTTCTCCAGCAAAGCGAGCTGAGTGAACGCCAGGCTTGCCATGGAGGGCATCTACCTCAAGCCCTGAATCGTCGGCGAGGGTAATGAGTTGGCTTAATTTAGCATACGTAGTAGCTTTTATTTGAGCGTTTTGTTCATAGCTATCTCCCTGCTCGGTGGCAATTTTTCTTATTCTTTGGTCGGACAGTGTAACTATTTGATAGCCAAGGTTATCGAGAAGAAGACGATATTCCCTGATTTTTCCGGGGTTGCTACTGGCGAGGAGGAGCTTGGGCATTTAACTCATCAAACGCTCTGGAATCTTGGAGCCAGTCTTTTCACCACCTCAGGCGTGTTGGAATATTCCATTTGCTCCAGCGGCAGACGATGCGGCTCAAAGGGACCCATGCGTCGCAGGAAGTCAGCGATGAGATTTGCCTGATGGCGAGCTTCGTCGAAGGCCGGGTCATCGAAGAGGTCATTGGCACCGATGAGCTTGCCCTTGGCTAGTTGAAAGCCAGCGGCTATTACTCTTGGCGGACCATCAAAGCGAGTCGCTCTGGCATCGTGGAAGGATACCGGCATCAGAGGACCGTGGTGAGAACCTCTCATCCAGCCTTGAACTATGTTTGGTGAAGCGAATGGCTCAAGCATCTCACCTACAGCGGGAAACTTACTCTGAGACCTGACGATGCAAACGGGGTCATCTTTGCCTACATACCTGCCAGCAATGAGAGCTAGACGCTGAGTGGAGCAAGAAGCGGCGATTTCACCACTTTCCTTGTGGAATACCTTGGTGATAGCGTAACGGCTTGGTGAGCCTAAGAAAACAAGCATGTCATAAATTTCTTCAGGAGCATTAAACTTGATTTTTTTAGCTTCCAGAACATCCTCAACTTCGAAAATAAAGCCCGAGTGCATATTAGAGGCAATCACCAGCCCGATGGTGTTGAACGGGTCAGCGAATATTTTGTATAGCGGTAGATTCCAGGCACCTGAGGCAGTTTTGTCTGCCATGAAGATAACCACAGTTTCCGCCTTGCGCTCTTCGAATTGCATTTCAGCTACACCTGGGCCCATCCCCCTGACATTACCTGAGAAAGCATCAGCGAGAAGGTCCTGTCCAGCACCGTGAAGCTTTAACTTCTTAGCTACTTTGGTGCACTCTACAAAGGTATCCCAGGCTAGCTTATGGATTTGTTCATCATCTTCGCCCTTCTGGTGAGTCATTATCAGTTGAGCATCGTCCCCGCAGGCAGTAACATAATAATCGATAAGCAATCCTTGCTTTTTAGCACGCTCCATACACTCCCTTGCTTTCTGTAGCACATCGGGATGCGAGCTGGAGTGTCCTACATAGCCACCAACATCTGCCTTGATGACGCTTAAAGTTACTTCCATTACACTCTCCTTTGGTTAATAATCTATGCCTTTGCGCGCTAATACCCCTTTATCATAGGGATGCTTTACCTTGGTCATATCAGTAACCAAGTCGGCTAATTCGACGAGCTTGTCATCGGCATATCGCCCGGTAAGGATAAGCTCTACCCTCTCTGGTTTTTCCTTTATTAGCTTTATCACCTCAGCAATATCGATTAATTTCCAGGCTGCTGCCACATTGATTTCATCGAGGATTACTATATCATATTCATTGCTGAATATCACTTCTTTAGCCTTCTGCAGGGCTTTTCTCGCCTCTCCCTTTTCTGCCTCAGTCACATTGTTTGGGTCAACAAAGCCCTCGAGACCGAATCTGGCAAAACTGATATTTGATAGTCGGGATAAGGCTTTCTGCTCCCCGTAAGGGAAGCCGCCTTTCATAAAATAAACAATGAATACCTTTAAGCCATGTCCTGAAGCTCTGAGAGCTACACCTAAAGCAGCTGTCGTTTTTCCTTTGCCCTCGCCGGTGAAGATTTCTACCAGACCTCTAGCAGTTGTTTTACGATTTGCTGCTGATGTGTTACCCAGTGACATTTATCTAGTCTAGCAAGGTGGGAGGTAGAAATCAAGAGACGCTTTACCTTGGCTAGCTTTGGGGATGAAGATTAGTCCTTCTCCGGCATCCCCCAGAGCCTCTGCCATGTTCTGGTGATAGAGAAAAGCAGTATAGGCTGCTGTGGCAGCATCGCAGAGGTTATGGTCGAATAACTCAAGGTATGGGCTAAGGGTAGGGAGAAGGTTTGCTAGCCGTTGTTTGAGGAAAGATATGCCTTCCGGTGTGGTCTTCCTGGGGATAGCTTTACCAAATAAGCAGGTGTTGGTGGCGTAGGGGTAAACTTCAATGACGTTAAATCCTTGTTGGCAAAGTTTATTCTTAAGGCTGATGCCGCGATAAATCAGTTCTTTGATAAACGTTTCCTTGGTTGTGGGATAGCAGGGAATCCCACGGTGTCTTAATTCCCGGTCACATTTTCTATTTTTCTCACTGGATTTTGGCTGGCAAGGACAACTTCTTTCAAGGCAACACAACCCCAAAGGTAAACTTAGTGGGGCATCGATAGCTATTACTTGCGGAGAATAAAGATTTTTGATGGTGATAATATCATCATCAGTAGCTATGAAGCCAAAATAGATAAGTTGTAATTCGTCATCCAGAGCCAGGCAGGCACTGGGTTTAGCTGTGGTAGAGGTTAAATCGATGCCGAAAAACAAGTGAGATTGCTTCGCTTCGCTCGCAACGACATAGGGAAAAGTCTGCAATGGCCCCTCCTTCTTGTCATTGCGAGGAGCAGCAGTGACGAAGCAATCTGGGGGAAGCGGAAAGTTTGCAATGGCATGGGATTGGGTTGGCATTGCTAGTTTTTACCTAGTCGTTTTAGTATCTCTCTGGCTACTACTGTGCCTGATGCTGAAGCCTGGACCAAGCCTCGGCTTATGCCAGCACCATCGCCAGCAGCGAACATGCTGCTGATTTCAGTTTCCAAGCAAGGAGTGAGTTTTAGCTGGCTGGAGTAAAATTTAACTTCTATTCCATAAAGTAGGGTATGAGGAGAGGCAACTCCGGGAGTTAATTTATCCATTGCCTGAAGCATTTCCACTATTCCCTTAAGATAGCGGTAGGGAAGAGCAAAGCTTAAATCCCCGGGAGTTGCTGCCTTCAAGCTGGGCTCGGTAAGACAATGTTTTATGCGGTTTTGGGTTGAGCGTCGACCGTCCATTAAGTCCCCCAATCGCTGTATCAAAACACCGCCGCTAAGGATATTAGCCAGACGCGCCAGATACTTGCCATAGGCAATTGGTTCATGGAAAGGCTTAGTGAAAGTTGTGCTTACTAATATGGCAAAGTTGTTGTTTTTCGTTTTCTGTTCGGTGTAGCCAATGCCATTTATGGTAACCACTGGGTTGGGGCCCCCGGTAGATTCCATGATTACCTCACCCCCGGGACACATGCAGAATGTTCTTACCCGGTCATTGAAACTGGGGGAGTAAAATTCAAGCTTCGCTTCGTATAGCACGGAGGTTAATTCCTCCGTAATCGCTAATGGGACTTCCACTCTTACACCTACATCAATGGGGTTGGAAGTGACGCTGAGCTTGAGCCGTTTAGCTTCGCTGGCTAACCATTCTGACCCTTCTCTACCCGGCGCTAGAATTAAGTATCGGCAAACCAGTTGCTCTCCATCATCGGTTTCGATAGCCTTGACAGCATTATCCTCGACTATGATGGTCTTGACTGCTGTCATTAGCTTTATATCTACTCGTGGAGAGAGGTATTTTTGCATTGTTTTTAGTGTTTGACGGCAATTCTCTGTTCCTAAATGGCGTAGCTTGACAGGAGTCAGTTTGAGTCCAGCTAAGGTTGCCCGACGCTCTATTTCAGTTACTTTCTCACCTATACCGTAAACCTCATGGGGAGTGCCAAATTTGAGGTAAATTGAGTCGACGTAATCAACCATGGTTTTTGCTTGTTCCATTCCAATCAGCTCTTTAAGGTGTCCGCCGACTTCGGTGGATAAAGTTAACTTGCCATCGCTGAAGGCGCCAGCGCCCCCGAATCCGCTTACCAGGTGACATGGAGAGCAGTAGGCGCAATGCTTACTCCCTTTTTGGACAGGGCAAATACGAGCATTGGTTTCCCTCCCTTTATCGAGGAGCAAAACATCGAGCCCGGCGCTGGATAGTTCTAAGGCAGCGAAAATGCCTGCCGGACCAGCACCGACTATGATAACATCGTATTTTCTAGCCATCGATATTCACTCCGGTGATGATTAGGGTAATTCCTGCCATTGCCCAATTTTAAGGTTTGTCAGGCTATTCGTCAATCAAGTACACACAATACATTAGTGACACGCGTTCTTTCCTTGTCATTGCGAGGCGTAGTTTAAAAATGTAGTTGCCCAATTTATTGGGCAATTGTGCCTGATGAATCAGGCAACTACAAAGTTCGGAGGCGAAGCAACTTGCACTGACACCCTGCAGGGGAAATCCTAAATTCCAAGCACTAAATTCTAAACAAATCCTAATATCCAAATTCAAAACTCAATTTAGTAGCCTTCAGCTTTCAGCCTTCAGCTATTGGCTAGTCGCTGACTGCTGATTACTGGCTGTTTTTTCATATTGTTTAGTATTTCGGATTTAGTATTTGGAATTTCATCAGGGGATTGATTACTATATTGATGTCAATGCCTTGCCATGGCAAAATGGCGGTTCACCTCCCAATCAGGGTCATAAGGTATACCATTCTTCAGAATAGCATAGAGAACTGATAGAAGCTTACGAGCCACTG
>Ga0210033_1001104_pt1 | contig 25378 bp, 22 predicted proteins | sample CryGeymeta201501_FD_185465 | JGI IMG/M metagenome (GOLD analysis project Ga0210033, IMG submission 185465) | Groundwater microbial communities from Crystal Geyser aquifers in Utah, USA - Crystal Geyser metaG 2015-01 (SPAdes) (version 2) | ecosystem: Environmental > Aquatic > Deep subsurface >... | reverse complement strand
GATCCACCGATACGCCGTGTCACTGCTGACCAGCCGCGCGATCTCTCGCGCGCTGCCGACCGCCTGCGTCAGCGCGTATAACCACAGCGTCAGCAGCATCCGCGGACTCTTCAGCGATCGTCCCGCGCCACCCTCCACCGCCCCGCAGCCCTTGCTGAACGCTCCGAGCTCCATCTTCCCAAGCACATCCCAGCGCACGCGAGCCGGATGCGACGGCTCCAGCGCATCCTCGGAAAACTCGAACCGCATTTCCCCCACCTCTTGAGCGCGAGGAGCGCGACCACGCAGCGAAGGCAGCCGCCGTCGGAGACCACCCTTTCGCGACCACCGCCGGCGCGACCTCGGCCGCCATGCTCGCGGCCTGGGCTGTGCTCCGCTAGCGAGACGAGCGTCCGCGGGAAGCCCTCACGGCGATGACAGCGTCAACTCCGCGTGCTCGCCACGACGCACGACGGCGTGGGCGACGAATCGCACCGTACCATCGACGGAGTAGGTGAGATTCTGCGTGCCGGGCTTCACGGGGTAGTCGACGCCGCTGGCCCAGGCCTCGACGGGCTCCCCGTCCAGCGGCGCGCAGCCGAACTCACCCGCGGGCAAGGTGAAGTGCACGAAGGCGACGTGGCGCCGCAACGCGCGCAACCCGCGACGCGCGGCACGCTGCGAGCGCTCGTTCACGCCCTCCCTCCCATGGTCAGATACTGGATGTAGGCCCTGGCGGCCGCGAGGTGATGACCGAGTTGGGCCTCCGCCGCAGCCAGGTTGATCAGCACGCCGGGTCGGTGCGCCAGCTCGAAGGCTTGCCCGAGGTAGACCGCCCCGAGCGCGGCGTTCCCGGCGCGCACATAGCCTCAGACCTTGCTCGAAGAGCGTCCGCGCGCGGGCCGTACGCTGCTCCGGGGTCGCCGTGCGCTGCGGTCGCCGTGGGCGCGGTCGCCGTGGGCGCGGTCGCCGTGGGCGCCGTCGCCGTGGGCGCGGTCGCCGTGGGCGCGGTCGCCGTGGGCGCGGTCGCCGTGGGCGCCGTCGCCGGTGTCGGTGCTGGCGCCGAGGGCGACGCCGCCACGTCCGAGGGCGACGCCGCCACGTCCGCGGGCGGGTGCGGCTGCGTAGCGGCGGGACTCTCGACCGTGTCGTCGCCCGACGCACACCATGGATCGAATACGCCCGGTTCCGCGTCCTGGCAGCGAGCCGACGAGCGCCGCGTCCCGTCCCCTTCCGGAGCCGCGCTCGCCGCTTCAGGCGCCACCGATCCCGGCTCCGGGCCGGGCGCCCTGCCAGGCCTGACCCGGGACCCCGAGTTCGAACAGCTCCGCCAGATGCGCCAGCGTCGCCCGCGCGAGCTCCTGCTTCACGAACGCCCGCAGCGCACGCCTCAGCGTCGAATGCATGGGCCGACTCACGCGCGGCCAGAGTCCTTCGAGATCCCTGGCCTCCAACAGACGTCGCACCTCGGCGTCGTTCTCATGGGCTGCCATGGCGTGGGGATAGCATCGACGTCGACGCAGGCTCCGTGGCGGCGTCGACGCTAGTGATAGCCGGCGGGCGGCGGCGGCGGTTCGGTCGCGGACGACGTGTCGGGAGGCGTCTCGCCGCGTCCGAGGGCGAAGTTGTGCTCGGCGGCGGCGCGCTGATCCGCGAGGGCCTGGGCGCGGCGATCATCCTCGCTGAGGTCGGCGAGGGCGCGGTCGTAGAGGCGCCGCGGGTCGAGCGTCACGGCGCGCTGCAGCAGCTCGCGCGCGCGCGCGTTTGCGCCTTCGGGCGCGGCGGGATCGAAGCGAATCGCGATGGCGAGATCGTAGAGCACGGCCGCCTGCTTGGTAGGACTGAGCCTGGTCAGCGCGTCGCTCGCGACGAAGGCCGTCAGGGCCTCGCGCGCGGCCGTGAGCTGTCCAGCCCGCGCCAGGTCGAGCGCATGCTCCACGCTCGGATGCGTCACCGTGAGCAGGCGTGCGCGCAGCGTGCGCGCTTCGGGATCGATCATGGCCATCAGGCGCTCCGCCATCAGCGTCACCGCCTGCGTTCGCAGCACGCCAAAGTCGCGCCCCTCCTCGTCGCCGCGCAGCACGAAGCGCGCGAGCTCCGTGGCGCTCGGACCGTCGTGGACCACGACCTCGAGTCGGATGTCGAGGACGGGCACCTCGTACTCCGTCGTGTGGCTCTCCTGGTAGCAACCAAAGGGCCCACAGACCGTCTGCGGGCGTTCGGTGACGCGCGAGTCCATGCGCTCCTCGAAGCTCGGTGACAATCGCAGCACGGCCGTGCCTGCAGGGATGCGACCCGCCGCTCGCGCCGGCTCCAGCGACGCCAGCTCCACGCGACGCGCGCGTGCGGGGCCCACCTGGTTCAGCTCCAAGACGACGGCGTCCGCCAAGCGCAGCGCGTCGAGCTCGGAGGAGGTCGCGACCCACACGCTGGGGAAGGTGCGCAGGGGCAGCAGCGACGCCGGACGGACCGTGCGCGTCAACGTCGGCCCGCGCCCGCAGCCGAAGAGCGCGAGCACCAGCAGGCATGAGGCGAGGCGCCAGCGCGGACGTGCTCCCGTGCCCATGCCTGCCATTGTGGCGGCAGCACGCCGCGAGCGGTAGTCGGCCTCCGGCGACACGCGACGTCGTCGGCCTGACCTGGACCGCGTCCCGCCCGTTGACTTCACACGCGTTCCGACAGCGTCTTCCGATGCCTCCGGCGTCCCTCGGTCAGACACTTTCGCAGGGATCCATGAGGCGAATCCATAGTGCTATCGCGTGCGCGACCGCCGCCGGACCACTTCGGCTACGCCGTCTCGCTCTCGGACGGGACACGATTCGCGGTGGGCGCGCCCTCCCAGGACTCGCGCGCAACGGGCGTCGACGGCGACGAGGCGGACAACAGCGCGACACAGGCGGGCGCAGCGTACGTGTACTGACGTGCGTGGAGCGGGAGTCGGCCCCGCAGCCGCGAGCCGCGTCTCAGCCCTGCTGGGCCAGCGCTCGCTTGGCCCCTTCCCAGAGCGCGTCGAGGGCGCTGGCGTCGAGCTCGCGCAGCGTCGTGCCTCGCGCCAGGGCCGCGTGCTCCGCGTGCTCGAAGCGAGCGGTGAAGCGATCGAGCGTGCCACGCAGGGCAGCCGAGGGATCCATGCCGCGCTTGCGCGCGAAGCTCGCCAGCGCGAAGAGCACGTCTCCCAGCTCGCGCTCCGCGCCCGCGACGTCGTCGGCCTCGATCGCCTGGTCGAGCTCGCGCAGCTCCTCGCCGACCTTCTCGCGCGCGCCGCTCGCGTCCGGCCAGTCGTAGCCCACGCTCGCGGCCTTCTCGCCCACGCGCATGGCGCGCAGCAGGGGCGGCAGCGCCACGGGCACACCCCCGAGGGCGCCGCGCTGACCTCGCTCCTGGGCCTTGATCGCCTCCCAGCCCTCGAGCGCACCTGCCGCGTCCTGCACCTCGGCCTGCCCGAACACCCAGGGGTGTCGGCGCTCCATCTTGGCCGAGACCGCAGCGATCACGTCGTCGATGTCGAAGCCTTCGCTGCGCGACATCAGCTCGCTCAGGAACACGACCTGAAAGAGAAGATCCCCGAGCTCCTCACGCAGCGCCGCGGGGTTGTTGCGATCGATGGCGTCCACGACCTCGAAGGCCTCTTCGACCACGTAGGGCCGCAGGCTCTCGGGGGTCTGTTCGCGATCCCAGGGGCATCCATCCTCCGCGAGGAGGCGGCGCATCAATTCGACCAAGCTCGGAAGCGTCTCACCGTTCACGCGCTCGGCGTAGCATCTGAGCGCAGGTCCGCCACGCGGGAAGCCGCGCTCGACGGCTGGAGTATGATGGGGGCATGAGCCGTGGCGAGACGGGCGTGAGGACGGGCCGTAGCCGTGGCGTGGCCATCGGCGTCAGCTTCGCTCTGGTCTGTCTGGGCGCGTTGACCCTGGTGCTGAAGACGACGGGCGCCATCGAACACTTCCGCGCGCCGTGGGCCTACACGCCACCCGACGAGCCCGTGGTGGGCGTGTACAGCGCGCTGAGCAGCGTGACTGGCGTGTGCACGACCGCGCCGCCGGGCCCTGTCATGCCCGGCCCGGCCACGAGGCGCGACCCGGGCTCGGACCTCGGGGCCTGGCTCTCGGAGCAGGGCTTGGTCGAGCTTCCGGAGGCCGCGCACACGCTGGACCTGCCGGCGACCGTGGACAGCACGCGCCTGGCCGGCGCGTGTGGTTTCGCCCTGCTCAGCGTCGAGCCCGGCGGAAGCCTCACGGCGTGGGCCTCCAGCTACGGTCGCACGGATCGCGCCGCGTCGGCCTATGCCCTGTGCGGGACCGACACCGTCTCGGTAGCCGGGACTGGCTCCGCTCGCGCGCGCTACTTCGCGCTCCCGGGTCTGACCGCCGACGCCGTCGAGACGACGGGCCTGTCGGCGCCGACCTTGATGCGCATGGCCGCAGCCGAAGCCTCGCTCGCGCGACGTGGTTTCGTTCCCGGCCAGCGCTATCGGGTCGAGCCCATCGCCGCGGGGCCGGCCGGTGGCACGCATCGCCTCAGCCCTCCGGCTACGCCCGCGAGCGGCTGCGTCGCCTGGGTGGCGATAGGCGAGAGCCTGAGCAACGCCAACTCCAGCTTCGAGGGCCAGCCCATCGCGAACTCCTGTCCCGACGGAGACCTCGGCCAGGAGGGCTTCTCCGTCGCGCTCGTCTCGTGCGCGGCGACCGGCACGACCACTGGCGCGGGCGAGATCTCCTTCACCGACACCGACGGCGACGGCGGACGCGTCGTCTTCCGCCCTTTCGGCATCGGCACCTCGGGCCCGCAGCTCCATCATTCCGCCCCGGCGACCACCGTCGGCTCCCTGCGCGAGACCCAGAGCGCCACGATCACGCTGCCCACGCCGGTTCCGCGGCTCGAGCCTTGACGGCTCGGGCCCCGCGCGGGCATCGTGCAGAGCCTCCGGCCGCAGCGAAGCTCGCCGCGCCCTCCTGCCCACTCGTCGATGCGCTACAAGAAATCCGAGATCAGCGCCGCCCAGATCATCGAGGCCGCGATCCGCGTGCTCGCGCGCCAGGGCTACGCCCGCACGAGCCTGATGGACATCGCCAAAGAGGCTGGCATGAGCAAGGGCGCCGTCCACTACCACTACTCGACCAAGGAAGCGCTCATCAACCAGGTGCTGGAGACGGCCTGCAACGCCGTGCAGGACAAGACCCTGCGCGCTTGGGGCAGCGCGGAGACGCCCTTCGGGTCGCTGCGTTCGAGCCTGGCGGCGCTTTGGGCGGCGCGTGCGGAGCGCACGGACGAGGCATTGGTGGTCGCCGATCTGCTCGCCCAGAGCCTGTACGATGACAAGCTGAGGCCCCGCCTGGCCGTGTACTACCGCCTGGCCGCGGACCAGATCACGGCCCACCTCACGGCGCACTTCTTCGCTCTGGGCATCCGCCCGAAGATCCCCGCCGAGCTCTTGCCACGCCTGGTGATCGGGCTGCTCGACGGCCTGGTGATGCAGCACTTCGTGGAGCCCGGCGTGCTCTCGCCGGACGACGTCGTGAATTCGATCGAGACCCTGGCCTTCTCCCTCTTCGAGCCGCCCACCTCCACATGACGACGCCGAGTCCCTTCGACCGCGTGTGGTCGCAGCCCTCCGCCGTGAGGGTGCTGCGCCGCGCCATCGAGACCGAGCGCCTGGCCTCCGCCTACCTCTTCGAAGGCAAGGGCGGCGTGGGCAAGGAGCGCTTGGCCCTGGCCATGGCGCGCTCGGTCCTGGGCGAGGCCGTGTGGCCACGGGTCGAGGCCGGGAGTCACCCCGACGTGCGCATCTTCCGGCCGCGCGACGAGGGCAGCCGCAACCTGCCCGTGGACGTGGTACGCGAGGAGATCCTGCCCGTCACGAGCTTCGCGCCCTTCGAAGCCAAGTGCACCTTCCTGATCTTCCCCGAGGCGGACGTCTCCTTCCCCCAGGCGCACTCCGAAGCTGCCAACGCTTTGCTCAAGACGCTCGAGGAGCCACGACCCGGCGTGCACTTCATCTTGCTCAGCGAGCGCCCCGAGCGACTCCTGCCGACCATTCGCTCGCGCACCCAGAGCCTGCGTCTGTCGCCGCTCCCCGCGCAGACGCTGACGCGTATCCTGGCGGAGCACGGGCACTCGGGCCTGACCGCGGAGGCCGCCATCGCCCTCGCAGGTGGTCGCGCGGATCGCGCGCTCGCGCTGGTGGAGGAGAGTGTGGCCTACGCTCTGCTGGAGCGCGCCGTGGCCTTCGATCTCTGCCTCGCGCAACCGCGTCCGGGCGACCTCGTGCAACTGGCCGAGGAGCTCGCGAGGGAGCCCGACCTGCCGCTCCTGCTCGAGACCTTGATCACCTTCTATCGCGACGTCGCCTGCGCCGCCGAGGGCCTGCCCGCGACCGCCCTCGACTTCCGTCAGCTCGCCGACACCACGCTGAAGCGTGGCGCGCAGCTCGGATCGGCCGCCGCCGCCGCGCGCGCCGAGCTGCTCGCGGACGTGAGCCGACAGCTCGAGCGCAACGCCAACTGCGGCCTGGCCATGGACGCCCTGGTGTCGCGCCTGCGCCGCGCCTGAAGTCGATGGGGCGGACATGACCGACGTGCTCCGTGTTCTTCCAGTCGGCGCCCTCAGGCCTCAGGGCAACGGGACGCTGGTGATCTCCGACTGATCCGCGTGATGGAACGCCGTCAGGTCGTTGATGTAGCCGGCGGCCACCAGGACGCGGCCGTCGTCGAGCTGCACCGCGGAGTGGTCGAAGCGACCGACGCTGAGCGAGGGCACCGCCTGCCACTCACCGGTCGCCTCCTGGTAGACGACGACCTGCGCAATCGCGACCCGTGTGCTGCCGTTCTGAAAGCCGCCGATCACGAGCACGTCGCCGTTGCCGAGCCGGACGCTGGCGGCCATGGCCACGGGTAGCCGCAACGGCGCCGCGGGCTGCCAGTGGTTGGCCACCGGATCGTAGATCTCGGCGCTGTCGATGGCGTTGCCGCTGGCGTCGACACCGCCGACGACGAGGATGCGCCCGGAGGGCAGCGTGGCCTGCGTGTGCCAGGCGCGCGCCTGCGCCATGGGCGCGAGCGTGGTCCAGCTGTCCGCGTCGGGGTCGTAGCGCTCCACGCTCGCGAGCGGCACATTCCCGTCGGCGAAGCCGCCAGTGATCACCACGTCCCCGCCCGTCAGCGCGCTGATGCTCGGGCTGTAGCGCGCCTGGCCAAGCGGCGCCGCGTCGCGCCACCTGTCGGCACCCGCGTCGTAGCGCAGGCACGTGTCCGCGATGGTGGTCAGCCAGATCTGTGGCAGCCCGCCGTCCGGGTTGGTGGAGGTGTCCGGCGTGGTCACCCCGCCCACGAGCAAGACCTCGCCCGAAGCCAGCAAGGCCGAGGCTTGGAAGGCGCGTGGATGGGGCAAGGGCGCGACGCGCGTCAGCGCTTGATCCGACGCCCCGAAGCGAAGTACATCGGATGAATAGTATCCCTGATCCCCAACATGGCGGTCGTAATCCTGCGCACCCGTCCCGGCGAATAGCACGTCACCATCCGCAAGGCGAGTCGCGCTGCCGTTGGAGAATGTCCCGTAACCGACAAAATCCGCGATCACTCCACGATCCAACCATGCATTGGAATCGCCGTCGAAGATCCGCACGGACCAGTCATCGATTCCTTGGACATCATTGCCGCCCAGCCACACGGCCTGGTTCGCGCCAGCCGCCACCATCAATCGGCTGCCCTCCGAGTGGGGCGGTGCTCCCGCAACCCACGTGAATTCGTAGCTCACGACTCCGCCGTCATCGCCACCACCGTCGAGCGCGACTGCGGAATCACCGTCGACCCCTGCGTCCGTCAGCACCATCGTGTCCATCGCTGCATCACGCGGACCTGTGTGCGAATCTCCGCAGCCCACGATGACGAATAGAAGCCCACATGCCAACCACCGCCGACTCATGGCTCCACCGTCGTCGCGATCTCGGAGATCTCGTCCTCTTGCACTTGAATTCTCAGACCCATCATCACGGGCTCGGCGCGATTCGCATACGGGATTGGGTCTGTATTTCGAATCGTGACGGAGTGTGGGAAGTCAGGAACAGGGTGAGGATGATCCACCCCTTCAAAGATCCAGACTGCTGGATGTGCAATGCTCCAGTCAAATCTAAGATTCACGTCATTGGCATCGTCGAACAGCGGGAGGTGGTCGTCGCCGCTGGTGCTGTCGTCGTCGTAGAGACGGAAGATGAAGTTGTCCTTGAGGGCTACGCCAGCTCGCACCTCTTCCCACACGCCCCAATCGGCGGTGCACTCGGGATCCGCCACCCGCGGCACACTCCAGCCATGGCAGTGGGTGGTCTCGTACGGGAGCACCGGGTCCGTGAGGCCGCCGAGGTCTCGATAGCTGGTCCGGGTGCCGGACATCTTCACATAGAGTTCCGTCTGACCGCACACCCCGAAAATGCAATCCTTGACGCCCGTGGCATTCGCGCTCGTCACCGTGAGCTGGAGGCCGTGGTCCCAGTTGGGGTGGAAGGCCGCCGGCTGCCTCATCGGAAAGAGCTCGAGGTTTGCGGCCACCGCCGAGTGATCGGAGAGCATTCCACCGCCACCGCCGCAACTCAGGCTCGAGGCAGGAGTCACTGGGAAGATCCTCTGCCACAGCGGTTCCTCGCCCGGACCTCGCCCGATCAGATAGGCAGGATGCTGGGGGCGAGGTTGGACGCTACCACGCGCGTGCTCCCCAATGCGGTTCACGGCAGCCGGATACGCGCCCACGAGGATATAGTCGAGCCGGTCATCGTTCAGCAGGTCGCAGGACCAGCGTGGGCACCCCTCCTCGAGAAGGCACTCCTCCGCGTCCCTGTCGTACCGGGGTGCCGTCCCGGCGGGCGCCGGGCCCGCCCTACAATCCCTGTCTTCGCCTTTGCCCGCGTGCGTGCCAATCCCACACGTCAACCACTCGTATTCCGTCTCCTCACGTGCGATATCCCCGTGGTCCACTTCCCAGGAGAACACGCCAGGATGCAGGTTGATCGTGTCGTCCTGCGCCCCATCGATCAGCGCAGGACCATCTGGCCAGGTCAGACTCTGCTCGAACACGCCGAGTTCGCGAAGCAAGGCATCATAAGTGGTGGGGGCAGCATCGACACCGATGCGCCTCCCGTTCACGTTGAAGTCTCCCGCCAGGATCGTGCGGTTGGGATCGGGTGCGAAGTTCGCAACGAAACTAGCCATCTCGCGGAACTGGGATCGCTTGATCTCCTCAACGTCCACCGCGCAGTTCAATTCTGTCCCCGTGCCCGGGTGCAAGATATTTGCGAAAACGTTGCCGACAGGGTCGAAGACCCAACTCGCCACCACCCCGATGGCCTTGCAACTCGTGTCGTTACCAGCATTCATGTGCGTATCGAAGATGTCGACGTACATCTCGCCCGTGGGGTCAGGGGGACAGCCGCGGCCGGCCTCCACTCCACCTTCCTTCACACATTCCAGCCGGCTCTCGGAGCCCGAACCGGGCGGGCGGAGGGCAACCCGAACGTGCAACACGCCCTTGGCCTTGAAGCAATCGGCGCCCCGACATCGCGAGTAGGTCATCGCGTGGGAGTCGACGACAGGGAACGCCGAGTAAATCCAGATACCTCCTTGGGTGTCGGTGAGCGCCGAAGTCACGTAGTCCACGTGATCGCGGATGATTCGGTGACCAAGGTTGGCCAGGACGTCGGACTCGAAGTCCACGGGACCCGTGATCGTCATCTGCGCGTCCGCTGCCCTGCGCGCGTTGATCTCGCGCAGAAGCTTGTGCGCGTCTGTCGCAGACCACATCTCCTGAACCGCAACGACGTCGTAGTCCTTCATCACATCGGCAAGATCCCCGAGATCCACGTCATGGAAGGTGTTGCCACCCACAACCCACTCGAATGCCGAGCCCCAATGCGCGAGATTCCACGAGAGGAAACGCAGGGGCACCCCGTCGGGCTTGTGCAGGAGCAGCGTCATCTGGTGGCGTCTGTCGAAGGAGTCGTCGATGTGGTCGGCGAATGTCTCTGGCATGGCTCCCGCGAAGTAGGGCTGGGCCGCGCTCGGGTGATTCAGACTGTTGTCCGACGGTGTCACCGAATACGTCGCAAACGCGAAGCCGATGCCCGCCCCCGCTTCAGGTCCTGTGGGAACCGGCGTCAAGCGGCTGGGCGGAATGGGAATCTCGAACTCCGCGTCACAGCGCACGATCTCCGCGCCAGTGGTCGACGCTGGCGGGCTGGTCGTGCAGGCGCCAGCTTGGGCGTAGATGCCCGACGAAGGCACGACAAACCAGTTCGGCGTGGCGCCGAACCAGTTCACGGCACGCACGCGCACGCCGGTCGACAAGCGACCCGCATATGCCGACAGTGACACGATGCGGTCCTCGTCGTCCATACCCGCCGGCGCGCCCGCGAAGCGGTGGAAGTCGAGGTAGAGCTGCACCTCCTGCGTCTCCGCGTCGATGCGAATCTGCTGGGCGAACACGTGCATCGTGGTCGGCTGCGGGTCGGCGGGATCCGTGTCGTCGGGTCGCTCGAAGGTCACGTAGAGTTTGCCGCTCGCGTCGTGATGCTTCAGGTCCGTGTACGGAAGTTCTACCGCGCCCCAGTATTCGCCGGGCCTCATCTCGCCGTCGGTAGAGAAGCGCTCCGGGTCAGGGGTTTGGGTCGGAATGCGCGTGCAGTCCAGAGCGTGAACTCCGTCGTTACATCTCGTACCGTCAAAAATCGTCACGTCTGCGCCGGGTGGCTTGCAAGACGTGCTGATCAACGCCACGAGCGCCAAGCCCAACGATCTGAGCCAGGCCACGCGCCCGTGCATGTGTGTGTGTGTGTGTGTGTGTGTTCATTCTACAGGCATTCTTCATTGGAAGACCTTCCTTTGAGATCCTTTAGGATGACCATGTGCATCATGTCAATGGCGAAATCTGAAGGAGAACGGGTTCTACGTTGCTGCGTTGTATCGACACTTTGTTCGCTAACAATGAAGACATGCACCATCACCGGATATTTCAATACGGCCAAGTGACGATGTCGCGTATCGAAAGCACGACGAGGTCTTCGAGCTGCTCGCCGACGTGAGCCGACAGCTCGAGCGCAACGCCAACCGCGGCCTGGCCATGGACGCCCTGCTCTCCCGCATGCGCTCCACCTAGAGCGCCGAGCGAGCGCGACGCGCGCGTGACTTGTGAGCCTCTCGTCCTGTACTAGGCTGCGGCTCAGCGCAGCCTTCGAGGATCCCGATGAAGCCCTTCTACGTCACGACGCCGATCTATTACGTCAACGACAAGCCGCATATCGGCCACGCCTACACCACCGTCGCCGCCGACGTGCTCGCGCGCTACCACCGCCTGCGCGGCGCGCCCACGCGCTTCTTGACCGGCCTGGACGAGCACGGCTTGAAGATCGAGCGACGCGCCACGGAGCTGGGCATGACACCCCAGGCCTTCGTCGACAGCATGGCCGCGCCCTTCCGCGAGGCCTGGGCCGTGCTCGGATGCACGCCCGACGACTTCATCCGCACCACCGAGCCTCGACACGAAGCGCGCGTGCAGGAGCTGTGGACGCTGCTCGAAGAGCGCGGCGACATCTACCTCGGCGACTACGAGGACTGGTACTGCGTGGGCTGCGAGTCCTTCAAGACCGAGAAGGAGCTGCTCGAGGGCAACGTCTGCCCGGTGCACAAGAAGCCCGTCGAGAAGGTGAAGGAGCAGAGCTACTTCTTCCGCCTCAGCGCCTACACCGAACCGCTGCTCGCCTACTACGAGGCGCACCCCGAGTTCGTGCAGCCGGCGGGCCGTTTCAACGAGGTGAAGAGCTTCGTGCGCGAAGGACTGCGCGACCTCGCGATCTCGCGCACCAGCTTCCGTTGGGGCGTGCCCGTGCCGAACAACGCCGAGCACGTGATGTACGTCTGGCTCGACGCGCTCACCAACTACATCAGCGCGCTCGGAGGTCCGGATCCGGAGGCGCCGCTCTTCCAGCGCTTCTGGGGCGAGGATTCCACCCAGGTGCACATCGTGGGCAAGGACATCCTGCGCTTCCACGCCGTGTACTGGCCGGCCTTCCTGCTCAGCGCTGACATCGCGCTGCCGACGCAGATCTGGGCCCACGGCTGGCTCACGGTCGACGGCGAGAAGATGAGCAAGAGCCTGGGCAACTTCATCCCGCCCGGTCCCCTGGGCGAGGCCTTCGGCACGGACACGCTCCGCTACTACCTGATGCGCGGCGTGGCCTTCGGTCAGGACGGCGACTTCAGCCACGAGGTGCTGTTGGCGCGCTACAACGGCGAGCTGGGCAACGGCCTGGGCAACCTGCTCCACCGCATGCTCTCCATCGTCGAGAAGAACCTGGGCGGCGTGGTGCCCGAGGCCGGGGTCGGACAAGGCGACGACGAGATCGCGCTCGTGTCTCAGGCCCAGCACAGCGCCGAGGCGGCCGCGAGCTGGCTCGAGCAGGTGAACCCGGGCCGCGCTCTCGACGTGATCTGGGAGCTGGTGGCCGAGGCCAACCGCTACGTCGATCGCACGGAGCCGTGGGCACTGGCCAAGCGCGGCGAGAAAAAGCGACTGGGCCAGGTCGCGTACGCCGTGCTGGAGACCCTGCGCTGGCTCTCGATCATGATTTCGCCCTTCATGCCCGAGCGAGCCCAGGTGCTGCGCGCGCAGCTCGGACTCGCCGCGCTCGCGAGCGACGAGGGCGAGGACGCCTGGCCGAAGCACTTCGGCGACCTTCCGGCGGGCACCCGGATCGCGCTCGCCGCACCGCTCTTTCCACGCATCGACGACGACGAGAAGGCACGCCTCTTCGCCAGCCTCGGCGTCGGCACACCCAAGGAGAAGTCGAAGATGGACGACGAGAAGAAGACCGAGGCCGCAGCGCCCGCAGCAGCGACGAACGAGGCGCCGATCACGGCCGAAGGCGCGAGCGCCGAGCCCGCGCCCTTCGAGCCCTTCGCCGCGGACATGACCTTCGACGACTTCGTGAAGGTGGATCTGCGCGTCGGTCTCGTGCTCGAGGCCGAGCCCGTGAAGAAGAGCAAGAAGCTGCTGCGTCTCCAGATCGACATCGGCGAGGAGAAGCCGCGGCAGATCCTGGCGGGCATCAGCCTCCATTACACGCCCGAGCAGCTCGTCGGTCGACGCGTGATCGTCGTCGCGAACCTGCCTCCACGAAAGATGATGGGCCTCGAATCGCAGGGCATGGTGCTGGCCGCAGGCGACGAAGCGGGCCTCGGCGTGCTCTCGCCGCTGTACGACGCGCGCCCGGGCACGCGCGTGAGCTGAAGTCCGCTCGTCTTCGACCGACGTCGAGCGCGACGTGAGCCCTCACATCGAGGGCGGAGGCTTGCGCTGGAAGTGGACCGAAACGCATCGGCAAGCCACCATCCGGGGGTGAAACGCATCCTGGCAGCGTTGCGACGGCGTGGCGTCGACGAGGAGGAGTTCACTGCCCTGAGCTCCGCTCCGCGGGACCTGGCGCAATTCTGGGCGGAGTGCGCGGATCCGGAGCTGTTGATGCGTGTCGCCGGAGCCGCCGGACTCGACCCGCGCTGGAGCGTCGCGGCCGCGTGCGATTGTGCCGCCGCCGTGTCGGCCTACATCGGCGCGGACGAGACGCGACCCGGTCTGGCCCTGGCCGCGGGACGCGCCTGGCTCGAGCGCGCCATCCCCGCGGAGCGTTGCCAGGCCGCCGCCGACGCCGCGGAGCAGGCCGCCGTCGCCTACCGTGAGGCCCGCAAGACCGTGGCCAAGGCCGAGCGTCGCGCCTATCGAGCCGCCGCGTACGCTGCCTTCGCGGCGAGTCGCGCCGCGCGCGCCGCCGCCGAGGCCGCGCTCACGACCGAGCTCGACTACGACGACGACTACACCTTCGAGGACGCCTGGAACGGCGCCCGCATCGCCTGCGCGGAAGGTGCCGCGGCCGTGGGCAAGGACGCCGTCGAGGCCGCCATCTCCGCCACCGCCGCCCGCGTGACGCGCCAGACCAGCTCCGATCTCGCCGGGCGCGCCGCCGCCCACGAGGCCCGACCCGGCGCGTTGAAGTGGGCCGCGGACCTGATCCGCGCGCGCATTCCCGCCGCCGCCATCACGGCCTCCACCGAAGCCACGCTCGGCCCGGCCTGAAGCAGGCGCCGGGTTGATGGGCGCGCGCGGCCCTCGTAGAACGGCCCGATGCGTCCGCTCCCTCCGCTTACGCCCAGCTTCGAGGCGGCCCTGCGCGACGCGCACGCCACGGGCATGGACTTCCGCCTGGCCGCGGCGCTGCGCCTTGGCGACGCGCCGACGCCCGACCGCGAGGCCGCGCTTACCGCCTTGCGTCATCTGGCCGCGGACGCGATGGGTCCGATCCGCGCGGCGGCGCTGGCGAGCCTGGGATTGCTCGAGGACATGGACTCGCTCCCGCTCTTCGATCGCGCCCTGAGTGACGCGGACCACGGGGCGCGCCAGGCGGCCCTGGAAGCCGCGGGCAGGCTGCGCACGCGTGGCGGGCTCGCGCTCATCGATCGAGGCCTCGCGAGCGAACGCGTGGAGCTTCGCTACGGGGCGGTGGCCGCCCTGCGCGGCGCCTCCGCCAAGCTCGTGGGCAAGCGCCTCGCGGCGCGCCTTCGAGACGATGACCCCGCCGTGCGCGCCGCCGCCGCCGAGGGTCTGGGCGAGCTCGACGCGGCCGACGCCAAGGCTTATCGCGAGCCCATCGCGCGACTGCTCCAGGATCCGGTGGAGGACGTGGCCCGCACGGCCGCCCTCGCCCTGGCCGAGTGGGGAGACGCGCGCGGTGTGGCGGTGCTGATCGGCGCCCTCGCCGACCGACGCTTCACTCTGGACGTGGCGGACGCCCTGGGCAGGCTCGGGGCGTCCGAGGCTCGCGACCCGCTCGAGGCGCTGCTCGATCGCCGCCTGCTCTCGCCCGCGGTGCACGCCGAAGCCGCCGGCGCGCTCTGCCGCCTGGGCTCCGAGCGCGGCCCGGAAGGCTTGAGAGGCGTGCTCCGGGCGTTGCGCGCGGACGGACGCAGCCGCGCCGCGGAGCTGGTCGGGGAGCTTCAGCTGCGCGAGCTGCTGCCCGAACTGACGCGCCTACGTCGACGTCCGCGCGGCTGCGATCCGGGCGTTGTCGAGCGCGCCCTGGCCAAACTCGAGCACCCGGAGCTCGAGCCTGCGGGCTGCGAAAATAAGAGCGCCAAGCTCGGCTCCCGTCTTCGCCCCGATACCCACCCATGAAGCTCTTCGACTCGCACGCGCACCTGGACGACCCGCGTCTGTTGGCCGAGCTCGACGACGTGCTCGACCGAGCGCGAGAGGCGGGCGTCGAGCGCCTCGCGACCATCGGCTGTGCGGACAGCGTCGAGAGCGTCACGCGCGCCCTGGACGTGGCCCGACGTGCGCCGGACTTCCTCGTCGCCAGCGTCGGCGTGCATCCCCACGACGCGAGCGCGCTCGACGACGCGCTGCTGGCGGCGCTGGCCGAGGCGGCGGCGGATCCACAGGTCGTCGCCCTGGGCGAGACCGGCCTCGACTTCCACTACGACAACTCGCCACGCGACGTGCAGGAGCGCGCCTTCCGGCGACAGATCGGGCTGGCACGAGAGCTCTCCCTACCGCTCATCGTGCACACCCGCTCGGCCGCCGAGCTGACGCTGCGCGTGCTGCGCGAGGAACACGCGGAAGAGGCTGGCGGGATCATCCACTGCTTCAGCGAGGACGCGGAGTTCGCCCGAGCCGCCCTCGACCTCGACCTCTACTGCTCCTTCAGCGGCATCGTCACCTTCAAGACCGCCGAGGCCATTCGCGAGGCGGCCCTTCTCGTGCCCGCCGATCGCCTGCTGATCGAGACCGACGCGCCCTACCTGGCGCCCATGCCACTGCGCGGGAAGCGCAACGAGCCCGCCTACGTGAAGCACACGGCGCTCTTCCTGGCCGAGCTGCGCGGAGAGAGCGTGGACGAGCTGTGTCAGCGCTCCTTCGAGAACGCCTGCCGGGTCTACGGCTTGTCGGCGTAGCGTCCCTGGCCTGTCAGGAAGATCTCGTAGCTCTCGGCACGCGTGGCCGGGGGCTGGATCACGCGCACGGTCTCGAAGCGAGCCCGCACGGCGTTGCGCGCTTCCTCGAACTCCGCGCCCTGGAAGATCTTCCCGACGAAGGCACCGCCTGGCGCGAGCACCCCATCCGCGAGCTCGAGCGCGCGCATGAAGAGCGCGAAGCTGCGGTACTGATCCAGATCCTTGCGGCCCGTGGTGCTCGGAGCCATGTCGCTGAGCACGATGTCGAAGGAGTGGGGCGCAGCGAATTCCTCGATGGCTTGCGTGAACGCGTCGCCGACCCGCCACTCGACGTTGGCCGGCAGCGCGGTCTTGGGCTCCTTCAGATCGAGCGCGAGGACACGGCCCGAGAGCCCCACCTGCTTCGCCGCGTACAGCGCCCAGGAGCCCGGACTCGCGCCCAGGTCGAGCACGGAGAGCCCGCTCTTGAAGAGCCGAACCTTGCGGTCGATCTCCTGCAGCTTGTAGACCGAGCGCGCGGGGAAGCCGTCACGCTTGGCCTGGCGTGCGAAATGATCCTGGGTTCGGCGAGGGCTCGGAGCGGCGCGATTGCGTCGATGAGCCACTCAGCCGGCAACCCGCGTCAAGCCTCGACGGCGGGCTTGGACTTCTTGGCGGCCTTGCGCAGCGTGACGAGCCCGCCACGCGGACCGGGGACGCTGCCCGCGACGAGCACGATGTTCTCGTCCGCCAGCACCTCGACGACCTTGATGTTCATCATGGTGACGCGCGAGTTGCCGTGCTGGCCCGGCATCTTCATGCCGCGCATGGTGTGGCCGGGGGTCATGTTCTGACCGATGGAGCCACCGTGGCGCATGACCTCGTGGGCGCCATGGCCCTCGGTGCCGACACCGTGGAAGTTGTGACGCTTGATGACACCGGTGAAGCCGCGGCCCTTGCTGCGAGCGGCGATGTCGACGAACTTCACGTCGGCGAAAATCTCGGCGGCGGAGAGCGTCTGACCCTGCTCGTACTGGGCGACCACGTCGGCCGGGAGGCGGAACTCCAGGATGTTCTGCACGGGCTTCACGTCAGCCTTGGTGTAGAAGCCACGGGCCGGCTTGTTCACGTGCTTCTCGGTCTTTTCACCGTAGCCGAGCACGAGCGCGCTGTAGCCGTGCTTGTCCTCCGTGCGCTTGTCGAGCACGATGCAAGGCCCGGCCGCGATGGCCGTGACGCGACGGACTTCGCCGTCTTCCGAGAAGATTTGGGTGTTTCCGAGCTTCTTGCCGATGAGGCCGAGGTTCGTATTCATGGCTACTCCGAGACCGAGGGGCTGCGCATAGTACGGGCGGCGTGACCGTCGTCAAGGCGTTTTCGCGCTTCCGGGCGACGCATGAGAACTTGGGCCCCGAGGCCTTCCCCTGGACCCCAAGAGCGCCTCAATGGGCCTGCGAAGCACGTCGCGCCGCGGCGATGCGTTCACGCGCACGGTCGGCCAAGGCGCCGCTCGCGCCCGCTCGCAGCACGGCCTCGTAGTGCGTGATCGCCTCGGGGTAGCGTCCGGACGCAGCCAGGAGCCCCGCGAGCATGTAGTGCGCCGCGGCGTAATGAGCGTCGAGGGTCAGCGCCTGCTGCAGCGTGGCCTCGGCCGCGTCGCGATCCCCGGCGGCCGCCTGCGCCGAGGCGAGCTCGGCCAGGAGCGCCGGCGTCGGTCCCCCGTCGTGGGCCTCGATGGCCAGGTTCAGAGCGCGCACCGCCGCCGCGGGCTGGCCCGAACGCCTCAGCCCGTTGCCGATGGCGAGCAGCATGGCGGCGTCGCCCTGGGCATGGGAGAGGGCTCGCCTGAGCTCGATGGCGGCCTCGTCCTTGCGGTCGAGCGTGATCAGCAAGAGCGCCATGTTCACGCGCGGGGCGACCTGGTCGGGCTCCAGGCGCACGGCGCGGCGATAGGCGTCGAGGGCGGCCAAGCCCTGATCGCTGTCCTCCAGGGCCAGGGCGAGGTTCATCCAGGCCTCCGACAAGGCCGGGCTGACCTCGACGGCGTGCCGCAGCAAGGGCAGCGCCTCGTCGAGACGGTGACGGTCGCGCAGCAAGAGACCGAGGTTGCTCGCCGCCTCGGCGAAGTCCGCGTCGATGGCCAGCGCCGCGCGGTACTGCTCCTCGGCTTGGTCGTAGTGATTCTGCAGCTCGAGCACGAGCCCGAGGTCGAGACGTGCACGCGCGTCGTTCGGCGTGGCCTCGACGGCCTGACGCAACATCGACTCGGCGTGGGCGACGTCACCGCCGGCCAACACGCGCTCCGCGTCCGCCACGGCGCCTTCGGCCGGATGCGGATCGGGCGCGTTCGCCCGCGCCTCGTCGGGGAAGGCGATATCCTCGTCGCCCGAGCGGTCATGCGCGGTCGTGCTGCGCGGGGTGCTCGGGGGACAGCCGAGGGCGAGCAGGAGGGGAAGCCCGAGGGCCATCCGCGCCAGGCGACGCTTTGGAGGGAGAGGGTTCATCGCAGCTCCGGACGACGGGACGCATGGTCCGGCTGATCGAGGCTGTCTTCGATGGCCTGCTGCAGGTGGGAGAGGCGCGAGGCGTCCTGAAGCTTCTGCCCCTTGTCGTCCACGACGTAGAACACGTCCACGGCCCGTGTGCCCTCGGTGTTGACCTTGGCCACGGCGATGCTCACGCCTTCGCCGCGCAGGACCTCCGCGATGCGATGCAAGAGCGCGGGCCTGTCCGCCGCGATCACGTCGATCACGGTGAAGTGACTCGAGGCGGCGTTGTCCACCGTGACCTCGGTCTCGACGCGCGGACCGGGACGACGGGCCCAGGTCGGCGAGGCCGGACTTCGTGCGAGCAGCTCGCTCGCGTCGAGCGTACCCAGGCGCATCTGGCGCAAGTCGTTCTGCACGCCGGCCAGGGTCCTCGGGCTGGGCGCCTCCGAGCTTCGTCCCTCGGAGCGCACGACGAAGAGATCGACCGCCTCGTGCACGCCAGCCTTCAGGCGCGTGTAGATCTGGGCCGAGACCACGCTCAGACGCCACGCGGCCAGACCAGCCGAGACGTCGGAGAGCAAGCCCGGTCGGTCGTCCGCGAGCACCAGCATTTGCCACAGATCGGGGCCCGGTCCGGGCAAGAGATGGACGACCTCCTCTGCGCCGGCGCGGTCGCGGGCGGCGCGGGCGTGGGTGCGGATCTCGTCCACTGGATTCGCGAGCACGTAGCGATCCGGCATGTCGTTCAAGAAGGCCTCGAGCCGCTCCTGACCCGCGTCTCCGACGAAGCCGACCAGCACCTCCTCACGAATGGCCGCGGCGCGCGCCGCTCGATCGGCACGCGCGCCCGTCTTGCCGCTCGCGCGCTGCTCGAAGGCCGCGCTGAGCGAGAGGTAGAGGTCCTCGAGGGCGCGAGCCTTCCAGCTGGTCATGGCCGTAGGGTTGATGGTGCCCATCACTGCGACCGTGAGGAGGTAGAGGTCGCGCAGCCGATCGGCATCGCCCACCGCCTCGACCAGGTCACGGATGGTGTCGGGATCGTGCGTGTCGCGGCGCACGGCCCAGTGGAAGAGGCTGCCATGCTCCTCGACCAGCCAGGCGACGTGCAGGGCGTCGACCGCGGAGAGGCCAAGTCGACGCGCGACCTTCTGCGCCACGCCGGCGCCATGGCGCGCGTGCCCCTTCACACCTCGCGCCTTGCCCACGTCGTGCAGCAGAACGGCCAGGAAGAGCGGCGCGAGTCGCGGCGTCTCCGCCATGATGCGTGACGCCAGGCCGAGGTCCGGCAGCGTCCCGCCACACTTCAACTCACGCAGGCGATCGAGGGCGAAGACGGCATGAACGTCGGTGGTGTAGACGTGGTAGGCGTCGTATTGGACGCGCCCGACCAGAGGCTCGAACTCGGGCACCATGGCGGCCAAGAGCCCGACCTCGTGCGCCTCGGCGAAGGCGGATCGCGGCCGCAGCGTCACCACGCCACCGCAGACCAGGAGCTCGAGAAAGAGCGCCTGTGCTTCGGGCGACTCGCGCAGCGCGGCCCGGAACGCAGGCTCCGCCACCCGACGCGCGACCACGTCGCGTGCGTAGGGATAGACGGGCGCGGACAGCTCCGCCGAGCGTGTGTAGAGGCGCAGGGCGAGCTCCGGCCGCGCGTCGAGGTCCGAGGAATTCTCGAGCGTCACCATGCCGTCGAAGAGCAGCGTCCCATCCCCCAAGGCGCGCTTCGAGGCGGGCGAGCGCCTCAGCTTCGGGCGAGCGCGCTCGAGGATGCGCTCCGCCGTGTGCGCGACGACGCGAGCGTTGCGGTAGTAGACCTGCATGAACTCTTCGACGCCCAGGGTGATGCCATCCACGAAGCCGAGGGCGTTCGCGATCTCTTCTTGATCGGCGAAGGTGAGTCGATCGTTGCGACGACCGCCGGGGCCGGCCGCGTGCAGCAGGTTCCTCACGCGCCACAGCATCTCGCGCGCCGCTTCGACCTCCTCCACCTCGCGCGCGAGCAGCACGCCACGTTCGAGGTAGTCCTCGGGCCCGCTCGCGTCCCAACGGGCACGCGCGGCCCAGCGGGCCACGTCGAGATCGCGCAGACCTCCACGACCCAGCTTCACCTCCGGCTCGAGCAGGAAGAGCGAGCGCCCGAAGCGTCGGTGACGCGCGGCCGTGTCCTCTTCCAGGGCGTCGAGGAAGCTCTCGATGCGTGGCTCGAAGACGCGATGTCTGCCGCCGCGTCGAAGCTCTTCGGGCAACGCGCGGTCGCCGGCGACGAGCCGCAGGTCGATCAAGGTGGTGGCGGTGCGGATGTCCTGCTGGGCCAGCGTCAGGGTCTCGTCGACGCCGCGCACGACGTGACCGATGTCGACGCCGAGATCCCACAGCGGATAGAGCAACCCCTCGGCCAGCGCGCGCACGTAGGGCTCCTCGGGATCGTCGCATAGGAACAACACGTCCACGTCGGAGCCGAGCCCCACCAGGCCGCGCCCGTAGCCGCCCACAGCCACCAGGGAGAGCCGCCCGCGCGGGACCATGCCGGCCTCACGAGCGACCGCGTCCGCCGCGCAGAAGAGCGCGCCGAGCAGGCCATCCAGGATGCGCGTGTGGCGGCGAGCCACCTTCACGCCGGACTCGCCGCGGCGTACGGCGTCGATCAACTCGGCGCGATACGTGGTCAAGTAGCCAGTGCACGTGTCGCCTAGATGGGGCGCCCACTTGCGAAGATCGGCGACACCGGAAGCGCTGGGGACTGTCACGGGGCGGAAGTATGGGAGGGTCGGGCAGCGCGAGCAAACGCGGTCGTGGAGGCGCGCCTGAGCGGAGCGGCGCCGCCCTGCTGGGCATAGCGCGCGATGCCGCGGGCGATTCCGTCGGCCAGCGCCTGACGATAGGCGGGGCGACGCAGCTGGGCGCCCTCGAGGGGCTCCGTCAGGAAGGAGGCCTCCACCAGCACGGCCGGCATGCGCGCGCCCACGAGGACGTGGAACATCGCCTGCTGCACGCCCCGATCGGGCAGCTGGGGCAGGCTGCCGCGGGCGCCGTGGAGCGTGGCCGCCTGCACCTGCTCGGCCAGTGCCCGCGAAGCCGCCACCTGCTCGCGTCGATAGAGGTGAGCGATCAGGCGCGAGAGATCGCCCACCTCGCTCGTGCGCGTGCCGTTCTCGCGCGCGGCCAGGCGCAGCGCCTGACGTTCGTTGCCCGTGTCGAGCACGAAGGTCGTCACACCCCCGTGGGTGACGTCGTCGTCCGCCGAATTCAGATGGATGGAGACGAAGAGATCCGCCGCCAACGCGTTGGCCATGGCCGTGCGCGCCGGCAACGAGATGAAGTGATCGTAGCGCCGAGTCAGCAGCACGCGCGTGTCGGGCAGGAGCACGGCCAGGCTGCGCTCGACGCGCATCGCGATGTCGAGCACGAGGTCGGCCTCCTCCATGCCCTCGTAGCGCGCGCCCCAGTCGTCGCCGCCGTGTCCGGGATCGATCACGATCAGGCGCGGAGGTCCGTGGCCGGCGGCGGCGGTCGGTGCAGCTCGCGGCGCCACGTCGAGCACAAGGCGCGCGGGCTCGCCCAAGGCGAAGACACCGACCTCGGCGCCCGGCTCCAGGGTGAGCGAGACACGCGCGCCGGGGCCATCCGCCGCCACACTCAGATCCCGGAGGCCACCCGCCGCGACGTGCCGCTCCGTCACCTGATCGGCGGGCACGGTCAAGGTCGCGAAGCTGAGGTCGAGTCGCTCCGAGCCGTCGCCCTGGCTGCGCGCGCGCTCCGCCTCGGCCGCCGCGCTGAGTCGGATCACCACCCGCACGCCGCCCGAGCCCTCGCTGCCGAGCACGTCCACGCCCTCGAGCACGGCGTCCGCGACCTGAGCGTGGGGCGCCGACGTCGACAGCGCCTCGAGCGTCGTGAGCAGGCGCCGCGCCTCGGCCACGCACGCCGCCACGGCGGGTTCCTGGGCAAAATCATGCACGATCGGGGTTGCCACCGCCCGCGCCCGGGTCACGTCCCAGGCGTCCCGCGCCTCCATGCGCGCGAGCTCGAGGCGGGCACGACAGCCTGCCTCGCCCTCCGCCCGACCCGCGACGTCGAAGGCGTGGCGCGCACGCACCAGCAAGGTTCCGTCACCTTCGCGCAGCGCCAACACCCTGAGCAGCTGAGCTTGGGCGAAGGCGTGGCCGGGCGCATCGTCGCCGTCGAGGCGGTGAATGGCGGCCCGAAGCTCGGCCAGGGACAAGGCCGCGGCCTGCTCCGCGCTCGGCGGCGCTGCGGGCTGGGGCGCGGGCGCCGTGCCGGCGTCGATCTCGTCCGCGAGGCCCCCGCAGGCGCAGATCAGCACGAGCAGAAGGCCGCCGCAGAAACCCGCGACGGTCGAGATTGACCGCCAGGGCGACCCGCGCCTAGGCTCGGGCACTGGGACTGAGCGTGGCCCCTCGAACCTCGATGGGGTCTGAGGGGAGACCGACCCGGTTCGACGAGACGCTGTTCTGAGGATCAAGGACAGAGGGGATCGAGGAGGCGAAATGACGGGGACTCCCAGCTATCAAGATCGAAAATCCACCAGGGTCTATCGTGACGCCAAGGAGATGGTCAACGACTACCTGGCGCGCTTCAGCGAGAAGGTGGGCGCCCCGATCGAGCCCCTCGACGACGACGGCTACACGGAGGTGCGTCGCGGCTCGGCCACCGTGGGCATCAACGTGCTCGCCGCCCACGGCACCCTGCTCCTGCTCTCGAAGATCATGCAGGTCCCGAACGACGGTCGCGAAGCCTTCTATCGTCGGCTCCTGGAGCTGAACTTCCTCGTCACCAGCGACAGCGCCTTCGCCATCGACAAGGACCGCGACGCCGTCTTCCTCCGCGCCCTGCGCCGCCTCGGCGACCTGGACTACGAAGAGTTCGAGGATCTGCTCAGCACCGTCGCCACCGTCGCCGACGACTGGGACGACCGCTTGCAGGAACTGCTCCCCGGCTGAGGCTCGGGGTCGATCGGTGACGGCTTCGATCATGATCTCGTCCGAGGAGCCACGAGCGGATCGACGTAGGTACCCGCTTCCAGCCAGGGGTTGATGTGACCTTGCTGGTTGCTTCAGTGGTGCGTCGGTACATGAACCACAGCAGTGGCTTCACCTTGGCCGACGGCACGGAGGATGGGTCGCTCGAACTCGCACGTCACCCTGGTGAGGAGGTTGTCGGCGTCTACCGAAATCCACCTCCATGGGAGGAATCGCGCATGGTCTTCACTTCCCACGCCATCTGGCTCGTGGAAGGCGAACATGCCGAACCTATCGCACTGAAGGACATCGTCGGCTACGAGAGTCCGGATCCTACGACGGAACTGGCCACCGGGATTCGAGTTCGCACCAAGGATGGGTTCAGGTTCCTGCGTGCCGCGGGCACCTATGGGCCTTGCGACAAGTACAAGGATTACCTCGGCCTCGTGGGTGTGGTGCGTGCGGTGGTGGCAAGCGCGAACGTCCCGTAACGCCTGGGCACGGCCATCCCACATCCCGACACCGTCCAAACCATCCGTACCCGGTCTGCGGTCATAGGGCTGGGTCAGAACCGGTCAGAACCCGCCCTACCGCAGGGGCAGCGATCACGCTGGAACCAGCGGTCACCGCCCGACGCTTGCCGCTCGCGACGCGACGAGATTCGATGGGCTCGTGCCAATCCGTTCCCGTTCGTGCCGACCGGCGCTCCTCGCGACGTTAATCGCCGCTGTGTCCGTCGGACGCGTGGAGGCGCAGGTCTCGGCCTCGGCGCCATCCGCGCGCGCGGTTCCCGAGCTCGAGCTCGTGCGCGGGCCGGTCTCGGACACCCCCGCCGAGAACCCCGCGATGCGGACCCACTTCGCCACGCTCCGCTCGATCGCCCCGGCGCTGCGGATCGCGCCGAGGACCTGGACGCGCGTGGTCACACCGGACGGAACGTGGCTCGTCTGGCAGGTCATCGAGAGCATCCGCCCGGACGCGCCGCCGCCGCCCCCCAACACACCGCGCGACGCGCGGCTCGAGACGACCTTCGTCTGGGAGCCCGCATCCGGGCCGTCGAGCGCGGAGGCGGCGCCCAGCGGCGGCTGACGCGTCACGAGGAGCGTCCCCAGAGACGTCGCCAGGTTGACCGCGTCCCGCGAGCGCCCGTTGGCCGTTGACCGTCTTTTGCACAGCCGCAGCGATTCTCCAGATCCACACGATGGAGCATGCGTCTGGTGAGGCATCCCCGGCGCTGCTATGCTTCGCCACAATAGGCGGGGAATCGCACAGTAGACCATGACGCAGAGCACCGAACAGAGCGAGCCCGAGACCGAGGGCAAACCTTCCTCCGTCTCGGGGACGATCCCCACACCGTTGGCCAAGCCGACGGGGATCCCTACGCCCAAGGCGAATACATCGGAGTCCGCGGCGCTACCGAAGCCTGCGGCGTTGCCTCAGAAGGCCGGCATGCCCGCGACACCAAAGCCGATTGCGACTCCCAAGCCGAACTGGAAGGGCAAGGCCAAGGGGAAAGTGCCCTACAAGTCCGCCTCGAAGGGCGAGGGCAAGGGCAAGCTTGGCGGCGAGAAGGCCGCCCCAGCCGAGGTGAAGACGCCGGCCGCCGTGGCCAGCCCGCCCGTGGCGCTCGCCAAGCCGGCGGCCGAACCCGAAGAGAAGCCCGAAGCCAAGGGGGCAACCGAGCCCGAGGCCAAGACTACGGAGCCGAGCGAGAGCGACGGCGCGTGGACGAGCGATCGCCTGAGCGTGTTCGAGGCCGACGCCCTGGCTTCCGCGATTCGTCCCTCCTGGGAGGTCGATTCAGGTGGCTGGTCGTCCGTCGACACTGCGCCGGTCGACACTGCGCCGGTCGACACTGCGCCGGTCGACACTGCGCCGGTCGACACTGCGCCGGTCGACACTGCGCCGGTCGACACTGCGCCGGTCGACACTCAGCCCGCGGAGGTCGATGCCCCGGCAGTGGAGGCCG